>Ga0302300_1000167_pt1 | contig 55664 bp, 41 predicted proteins | sample III_Palsa_E1_1_FD_198756 | JGI IMG/M metagenome (GOLD analysis project Ga0302300, IMG submission 198756) | Peat permafrost microbial communities from Stordalen Mire near Abisko, Sweden - III_Palsa_E1_1 | ecosystem: Environmental > Terrestrial > Soil > Palsa > Peat permafrost | place: Sweden...
TCTGTTATTAACGCTGTAAGAAATAAACTACTTGCCTTGGCTTTGGCAGTGATCAAAAGAAACAGTCCCTTTATCAAAGAAAATTCTTTCTCTTTTTCTTGATTATGCCATAGAAATCCCTAACGCAGGCCACCATCTCCACCATGTCATTGCGAGGAACGAAGCAATCGCGAACTCTGCAAGGCTGCTTTTCTACTTGCGATTGCTTCGTTCCTCGCAATGACATAATAAAAAGCCGATGCAAAAGCACAACCAATCGTTTAGCATTCTCAATCGGCATCAGGGCTGATACGGTAACCACAGGCCCAGCTACAAGCACAACTCAAAGTAGGATCAGAACGTAGCCGAGAGTTTTCTTTTGGTTACTTTTCTTTTGGCGGTCAAAAGAAAAGTAACGCTTAGCGCAGCGATATCATAGAAAATCACAACATGCACCTTCTGCAAGCGAAAATCAACCGCCTCCAGTTACCTAATATCTCCATCTACTGACAAAACACTGTCAGTACTTATCCCAACACATTTCCCGAAATTTGTATGTGCCGGTTAACCGTTCTTGCGAAAGAGCACCTAATATTCTTTGAAATATTGCGATCCTAAGTCTCTGACAGTGCTAGCCCTTACAAACTCGGGTCAAATTCCACTATCCATTCAATACCATATTTATCCCTGAACATTGCGCCATATGTACCCCAGGGACTATCGCCAATAGGCCCTTCAACATCTCCACCTGCTGATAGTCCGTTAAATATTTTGTCTGCCTCTTCACGACTTTCTACACTAACAGCTATTTTAGACCTGTTTTCTTGTTCGTTTACCCGGCCCATAAATTCTGGAACATCATTGGCTATTAATACATTGTGTTTGCCTATAGGCAAAGCAATGTACATGAGTTTGTTTGCATCATTTTCCGCTACCGGGAATTCAGCGCTCGATAGCTCCTTGAAACGAACGATCTTCGTAAACTCGCCGCCAAAAACTGATTTGTAAAAAGTGAATGCTTCCTCGGCATTGCCGTTAAAGTTGATCCATGGATTAATTGTTCTCATGATTTTTAGTTTTTAAAAGTGATTGTAATTTTTTTTATGTTTTCTACGATAAGGAGGGTAACAATTCTTCCAGGTTTTTTAAGCTCATGGTGAAGCCTATTTTGAAGCCCTCTAATAATTTCTCCAATCGCTCAAACGATTCATTGAAAATGGTAATGTCCACTTTGGTTATGCCATTTTGTTCGCTGAAATTGTAATCCCATTCAGAACCCGGCAGTTCACGATTTTCGTCTTTATCTGCAAACGTGTTGTACATTTTAAAATTGGTTTTCGGGGTAATGGAAGTAAATTCCTGCACCGACCAGCGCTCCTGTCCGTCGGGGCTTATCATGGCGTAAAACCGCCGCCCTCCTACTTCAAAATTCATATACTTGGTTTTGGCGCGCATAGGTGCCGGCGCCACCCATTGGTCCAGTAGTTCGGCCTTGGTAAAGGCATCCCATACTAAAGCCTGACCGGCATTAAACTCTCTGGTGATGTATACCGTTTTCGCTGCCTTGTCAACGTTAAAATCAAATAGCAAATCGTTCTTCATTTTTTATGTTCTTTAATTGTTGATAATACTTCGTCAAGTTGATTAAATTGAGTTTTCCAGTTTTGCCTGAATTGAGCCAACCAATGGTCAAACTCCTGCATCTTTTTTGCATTAAAGTGATAATAAATTTCCCTGCCGGATTGCTCAGGCCTGATCAATTCGCATTCATGCAATACTTTAATATGTTTAGATACTGCCTGCCGGCTCATATCAAATTTTTCCGCCATCACATTTGGCGTCAATGCCTGTATAGTAAGTAAAGTTAAAATAGCCCTGCGGGTTGGGTCGGCTATGGCTTGAAATATGTCCTGCTTCATTTCTAATTTAATTGCGCAACTTTAAGGTTGCAAGTTACATGCAACTTTTGGGTTGCGCAAATTTATTTGCAAATATTTTTTTGAAGTAGAATGCAGGAAGTTTAGTGTGTTATTACTTGCGCTCGTTTGCAACGAGTGCTTAAAATGGTTTTACGTTTATAACGTAACTCCCAAACTCAACAAAATAACATCCATCAATCCTTTCTCACCGGCATAATTCATAGCCGAACTATACAAATAATGCTCAGGTAGTTCAACTATACCGGCTTTTACGGGATTATTATGAATATAATCCAATTTCTGCTGGAGTATACTTAGGCTATCACAAGTAATTCCGTGATAGCCATCCTGCCAAACTTTATAATTCGTTATCCTGTCATCATATTTAGCGTGATAGGTAAATCTATAAATCATCCAATCTCTTCTACTTTCGTTCTCTTCTCCAATCAAAGCGATGATTTGTTTATTTGTATGCTTCTTAAAATCTCTGATAATATCAGGTAAAGAAATGGTGTTATTTGCAGAAACTAGTAAATGCAAATGATTAGTCATCAAACAAAAAGCATAAATCTCAAGACCTTTATTCTGTTGGCAATAGATTAAAGAATCAATTATTACTTGTTTGTAGGCGGGCCTTGTAAATACATCAACCCAATCAACAATAGTAAACGTTACAAAATATATTTCTTCAGGATTTCTGACACGGTATTGGTGTGACATTGGTTTAGCTTTTCGCTAAAATATAAATCTTGCGATACAATCGCAAACCCATTTTAAGCACTCGTTGCAAACGAGCGCAAGTAAAGAAGTAAACAGAGAATAAAAATGCAGCTTACCCTCTATGCGCCGTAGGCGGAGAGAGGGTCGACAAGCGAAGCAAAGTCGGGGTGAGTCAACGAAGCGCGCAAGAGTAATATGCAAGCTATACCACTTCCACCTTAGCAGCCCGATTCCCCGCCAAGCTCTCCCCCTCAATCTTCTTCTGCAATTCCAAAATAGCCCCAATCAACGATTCCGGGCGTGGCGGACAACCCTGCACATAAACATCAACAGGTATCACCCTGTCAACACCCTTAACCACATGATAGCCATGCTGCCAGTAAGGCCCGCCGCAATTAGAGCAGGACCCCATCGAGATCACATATTTAGGCTCGGGCATTTGCTCGTATAAACGTTTAATGCGCTCGGCCATTTTAAAGGTAACCGTGCCGGCAATGATAATCACATCCGCATGGCGTGCCGACGGGCGCGGGAAAACGCCAAAGCGGTCCAAATCATAAGTAGATGCAAATGAGCCCATCATCTCAATAGCGCAGCAGGCAATACCAAAACTTAAAGGCCATAACGATGATAAACGAGCCCAGTTTAATAGGTCGTCCATTTTGGTGATTACTACACCGCCACTTTCACTGGTTATATCATTACTCATTTTCGGGCTTTTTAAAAGTTGGTTTAAACATCGGCTTCCTGATCGGTTGCGGCGTTGCTGGTGTAGCATTCGCGGTCTCAGTAGCTAAAACAGGTTGCTCCATGCTGAATTTTCGTACGGTATGAGAACTCTGCTCCAAATTCAATTTATCATAAAGCGATATTGGTATTTGTACATCGGTTGTAGGTTTAATTATGGCTGGTTTAATCCAATCCAAATCACCTTTGCACCAAACATATACTAATCCCAATATCAGTATTCCCAAAAAAATGAACATTTCCACTAAGGATAATATTCCCCATCTTGGTTCAATTTTATTAATCTCGTGACTCCCAAAAACCGTTGCCCACGGAAAAACAAACACCATCTCCACCTCAAAAAGTAGAAACACCAACGCGATCACATAAAAACGGGAGTTAAAAGGCAACCATGCACTGCCTACGGGTTCTTCCCCGCATTCGTAGGAAGTTTGCTTCTCAAAATTGGGATGATTGGGCGAGAAAACGCGGTTCACAAAGAAAACACCGCACACGATAATTATTCCTGTAATTAAAAAGATAAGTATCTTCCCAAATTCTGATATTTGCGCAACATCGCCCATGGCAACAAATTTAATAAAACAAACAGATTTCGACGCTATAATTATTGGCGGTGGCGCATGCGGCTTAATGACCGCCGTACAAGCAGGTTTTTTAGGCAAACGAACACTTATCCTCGAAAAGAACGATAAGGTAGGGGCTAAGATCCTCATCAGCGGCGGAGGTCGTTGTAATTATACAAACCTGTATTCATCCGCACAGCAATTTATCTCGGTAAACGAGCATTTCTGCAAATCGGCCTTCGCGCAGTGGACGGTTGACGATACCATCAGCTTTTTTGAGAGTTATGGTATTGAAGGCCAGGAGAAAACTTTAGGTCAGCTATTTCCAACAACCAACAAAGCGAAAGATGTAGTGGAAGTTTTTACAGGACTATGTCGCGATCTTGGACAGGAAATAAAGTGCGATGTCACTGTAAAAAATATTGATAAATCAGGCGATGGTTTCATTGTTACCTATGAAATCGGCGAAAAAGAATATCAACTGCAAACGCCAAAAGTAGTTATCGCCTCCGGCGGATTACCCATCCAAAAAATAGGAGCAACCGATTTTGGCCTGCGCATGGCACGCAAGTTTGACCTGAATCTTACCGAAACCGCACCGGCCTTAGTGCCATTAACCATCACCGGGAAAGATCAACCCTGGTACGAACAACTATCAGGCAGCAGCATCTTTTGTCGTGTTTGGAATGATAGAGTCAGCTTTGAAGAAAACATCCTCTTCACCCATTGGGGACTAAGTGGCCCGGCTATCCTGCAAATTTCATCCTATTGGCGACCGGGAGAATCTATTTATATCGATTTGCTGCCTAACGAAAATATTGCTGAGCTGATTCAGCAGGAAAAAGAAGCAAATGGCAAGAAAATGCTGCTCGCTTATCTGGCCAGCCTCTACACCCGCAAATTTGCTGAAGCTTTAAGCGATAAACTTCCGGTTGAAAAGAATCTGGCATCATTAACCAAAACTGATATTGAAAACATCAGTGCGTTAATACACGAATTTAGAGTAAAACCGGCAGGGGATAAGGGCTACGATAAAGCCGAAGTAATGCGCGGCGGCGTATCAACCGATGAACTATCATCCAAAACCCTTGAAGTTAAAAAAGTACCTGGCCTATATTACGGCGGCGAATGTGTAGACGTAACCGGCTGGCTCGGCGGCTACAACTTCCAATGGGCCTGGGCCTGTGGGTTTGTAATAGCACAGAGTTTATAGTTTATAGAGTCAAGAGTTAAGATTTTTAAAAAAAAAGAAAGAGCCAAGAACTAAGCCGGTTTTCCGTCTTGATTCTTGGCTCTTATATCTTGATTCTAAAGAATTATTGGACTCCGTGAGCAGCCTGCGCTTTGTAATAATTGTTTATCAGCTTATCAATATTGCGCAGATTATATTTGTTCTGATGCAGCTGATCAACAATTTCCGGTTCATCACCCAAAATTTCGCTCATTACATCTATAAAATTAGCAGGTGTTAATTGCTTCATCACCGCTGTATTAGCACCGTAATAATAACCAGTTACCGTTGATCCGCCTAATGGTATACTGATACCGCCTCCTAAACCCATGCCGAAACCGCCACCGCCGGTACCAAAACCGCCGCCAACTCCTATACCAACATCAGGCTGTACACCACCACCACCGTTTACTTTACCCCTAAACATGTAAAGCTTAGGGTCGGCATCAACCACAACTTTTACAAAATCCAGTTCGTATTTACTCCATACGCCCATTCTTGGTGCTACGGCAACTATAAAGCTATCACGGCCCATTACAAATGAGCTTAGTTCGCTTGCGCTGATTTTAATAGAATTTGCCTTATCATTAGGCTTATATTCAATAAAAGCTTCGTCGGGGATGGGGTGAGCACCCGACATTTTCATTTTAATCAAACCTATCGACTTGTTGTTTTTAACATCGTAATAGCAGCCCGACTGCCAGGTTTGTGCCTGTGATTTTTCAAAAACGAAAAGAAGGCAAAAGATTGATAAGCAGATTGTGGTTATTTTAAACATAATAGTAGGTAAACGTAGTATTCATCGCAAAATTACTTACCACAAAAATAACTTTTTATATGTTCATTACTAACTTGTTTCAACATCTTTACAAGCCAGTGTTTCATCGGTTTACCAAAAACAATTAGTTTTGAATTTTTAATCAACCACATCAAAATAATTATGCAATTAACTGTCGATCTGCGCAGCGATACGGTTACCAAACCAACCCCCGGCATGCTGGATGCCATGATGAATGCCAAAGTTGGCGACGACGTTTTTGGCGAAGATGAAACCGTAAACCAGCTCGAAGAAAAATCAGCGGCAATGTTTGGCATGGAGGCCGGGATATTCTGTCCCTCCGGAACTATGACCAACCAGATCGCTATAAAATGTTTTACACAACCTTTAGATGAATTAATCGCCGATCAAACTGCCCATATTTATCGTTATGAGGGTGGGGGGATAGCATTCAACTCAGCAGTTTCAACTCGTTTGCTGAATGGCTATCGCGGTATCATCACCGCCGAAATGATCGAGCCGGAAATTAACGCCGAAAATATTCATCATCCACATACCAGCTTGGTCGCCTTAGAAAATACCGTAAATAAAGGCGGCGGTAGTTGTTATACGTTAGCTCAAATTAAACCCATTGCCGATTTATGCCGAAATAAAGGTCTAAAACTGCATTTAGATGGTGCCCGGATCTTCAATGCTCTTGTCCATACCGGCGATAAAGCGATTGATTATGGTAAATATTTTAATGGTATATCGGTTTGCTTATCCAAAGGTTTAGGCGCTCCTGTAGGTTCTGTTTTTTTGGCTGATAAGGAAACCATCAAATATGCCCGCCGAATCCGCAAGGTTTTTGGTGGAGGAATGCGTCAGGCCGGTTTTTTAGCCGCAGCCGGAATATACGCGCTCGATAATCATGTAGATCGTCTGAAAATCGATCATGCCCACGCGCAAATACTTAGCGAAACCCTTAGCAACCTCCCATGGGTAAGCGGTGTTTTACCTGCAGAAACCAATCTTATTTTGTTTGATACCGTTGAACCGGCTGCGATGATATTAGAAAAGCTTGCTGCTAAAGGAATCAGAGCCATGAGTACTGATAGGCACCGGATACGCTTTGTATTGCATTTGGATGTACATCCAGAACAGATTGAATATACGGTTGATGTGTTAAAGAATTTATAATACAATCACTTATCTCTATATCACCCTTTGTCATTCTGAACGTAGTGAAGAATCTTCTCAACAAGCAATGCGGCTATGTAGGGCGAAGAAGATTTCTCCTATCGTCGAAATGACAAGTAGATTAAAGTATACTCCTTTGTCATTCTGAACGTAGTGAAGAATCTTCTCCAACAAGCAATGCGGCTATGTAGGGCGAAGAAGATTTCTCCTATCGTCGAAATGACGAGTAGATTAAAGTATACCCCTTTGTCATTCTGAACGTAGTGAAGAATCTTCTGCAATAAGCAAAGCGGCTACGTAGATCGAAGAAGATTCTTCACTACGTTCAGAATGACAAAGAGTTAAAACAAAAAAGCCCTGCAAAATGCAAGGCTTTTCTTATTTATAAGGGCGACTATTTACCCCAAATATGATTTCAAAATCTTACTCCTCGAAGTATGGCGGAGGCGTTGCAATGCCTTATCCTTTATTTGCCTTACACGTTCGCGGGTAAGGTTAAATTTCTCACCAATTTCTTCCAGTGATAATGGCGAACTGGCACCTAATCCAAAAAACAGTACCACAATCTCGCGCTCACGCTCGGTAAGTGTGGATAGGGAACGTTTTATTTCTTCCGATAATGATTCATTAATTAAGTTCGAGTCTGTATTCGGCTCATGGTTTTCCAATACATCCAATAATGTATTTTCCTCACCCTGCACAAACGGTGCATCCATTGATACATGGCGACCGGAGTTACTCAAAGTGTCAGATATTTTGTCGACAGTGGTCTCTAATATATCAGCCAGTTCTTCCGGTGATGGCTCACGCTCAAATTCCTGCTCTAATTTTGAGAAAGCCTTGCTTATTTTACTTAATGAGCCTACCTGGTTCAAAGGCAAACGTACAATACGTGATTGCTCGGCGATGGCCTGTAAAATTGATTGGCGGATCCACCAAACGGCATAGGAAATGAATTTGAACCCTTTGGTTTCATCAAAACGTTTGGCTGCTTTTATTAAACCTAAGTTACCTTCGTTTATCAGGTCGCCAAGTGTTAGGCCCTGGTTTTGGTATTGTTTTGCTACAGATACAACAAAACGTAAGTTAGTTTTGGTTAAACGCTCCAGGGCAGCCTGGTCGCCTTCCCGTATTTTTTGTGCTAATATTACTTCTTCTTCGGCTGTTATTAGGTCAACTTTTCCAATTTCGTGAAGATATTTATCAAGTGATTGAGATTCACGGTTGGTTATGGATTGGGTTATTTTGAGTTGTCTCATCTATTTAAAACCTCGATTCTAAGTGGATTTTCTAAAAATTAACGTGCAAAGCTATAAAATTGTTATAAAAAATTTAACTAAAAAAAGTTTCGATAAAAGAGGGTATATATTTGATCTAATGCAATTTATTGCACGGTTTTTGTGGTAATAAGGCTCCCTGTTTTTATACAATATTTAGGTTAAACGTTTCTTTAATTCTGATGCCTTTTTCTGTTTGCTGCAACGTGCAACACTCGTTAATAGCGTCGTGTTCAAGATACAAAATATATTGTTTTTCCAAGGCCTCGGTTAAAATAATCTTCTTTTCGGTAAGTGTTTTCAACGGGAACATATCATAAGCCATAACGTAAGGCATAGGTAAATGGCCCACAGAAGGCAGCAGATCAGCCATATACAAAATTTCATGTCCTTTGTAGTTAAGTAGCGGCAGCATCATCGCTTCGGTATGGCCATGCGCGAATTTTACCCGGAAGTTTTCAGAGAATTGCACTCCATCTTTACTCTCAACAAATCTTAGTTGCCCGCTATCCTGTATAGGCAATATATTTTCCTTTAGAAACGATGCTTTCTCGCGTTCGTTCGGGTTCACGGCCCAATCCCAATGGTCCTTATTGCTCCAATAAAATGCGTTTTTAAAAGCGGGTTTTAGCTTATCACCATCCCTTTTAACTGCGCCGCCTACATGATCAAAATGCAGGTGCGTTAAAAATACATCCGTAATATCATCCCTGTGAAAACCTTTTGCCGCTAACGATTTATCAATCGTAGCATCACCATGTAAATAATAGTGACTAAAAAACTTTTCATCCTGTTTATTACCAATACCGGTATCTATTAATATCAAACGATCGCCATCTTCAACCAACAGGCAGCGCATCGCCCAGGTACAAAGGTTGTTTTCATCAGCCGGGTTGGTTCTGTTCCAGATGGTTTTTGGTACTACACCAAACATGGCGCCGCCATCTAATTTAAAAAAGCCGGTATCAATGGTATGCAGGTTCATAGTAGTTGAAAGTTGAAAGTCAAAAGTCAGAAAAAACATTGAAGATTTTCCTAAAACAAAAAAGATCAATGATTCTAATCATTGATCTTTAAATTATCAGTAATTGAAAGCTTTTAACTTTATACTTTCAACTTAAAACTTACAAGTGTATACACTCGCCATATGCTTCGGCAGCAGCTTCCATAACAGCCTCGCTCATTGTTGGGTGAGGGTGTACAGATTTGATGAGCTCGTGGCCGGTTGCTTCAAGTTTACGCGCGGTAACTATTTCGGCAATCAGCTCGGTAACGTTATGGCCCAGCATATGCGCGCCTAAAATTTCACCGTATTTAGCATCAAATATCAATTTAATAAAACCATCTTTTGCGCCTGCGGCGGATGCTTTGCCCGATGCCGAGAATGGGAATTTACCAATCTTCAACTCGTAACCTGCTTCTCTCGCTGCTTTTTCAGTATAACCAACAGACGCGATCTCAGGAGCACAATAAGTACAGCCCGGTATATTATTATAGTTTAACGGTTCAGGATGATGCCCAGCAATTTTCTCAACACAGATAATACCTTCTGCTGATGCTACGTGAGCCAATGCCTGTCCTTTTACAATATCGCCGATAGCAAAAATACCTTCAACGTTGGTTTTGTAATAGTCATCAACTAATACTTTTCCTTTGTCGGTTTTAACGCCAACTTCTTCAAGTCCGATGCCTTCCAGGTTAGTTGATATACCTACAGCTGATAAAACAACATCGGCTTCCAAAACTTCAGTACCGGTTGCGGTTTTTACAGTTACTTTACAGCCTGCGCCAGAGGTGTCAACAGACTCAACATTTGAACCTGTCAATATATTGATCCCTGCTTTCTTTAATAAACGACCAAGTTGTTTTGAAACTTCTTCGTCTTCTAAAGGCACAATATTATCTAAATATTCAACTACAGTAACTGACGTACCGATTGAGTTATAAAAATAAGCGAACTCGATACCGATAGCGCCCGAACCTACAACAATCATGCTTTTTGGTTGCTTAGGTAATATCATCGCCTGGCGATAGCCTATCACTTTCTCGCCATCCTGTTTAATATTTGGCAACTCACGTGAGCGGCCGCCTGTAGCTATGATGATGTTGGTTCCGGTAACTTCTTGTATAACGCCATTGCTGCCTTTTACTTCAACAACACCTTTGCTTTTTATTTTACCGAAGCCGTTTATTACGTCAATTTTGTTTTTCTTCATCAAAAACTGAACGCCTTTACTCATACCATCGGCAACGCCGCGGCTTCTTTTTATGATAGCCTCAAAGTTAACTTCGCCACCATTTACAGTAATGCCATAATCGGCAGCATGGTTAAGGTATTCAAATACCTGGGCGCTTTTTAATAACGCTTTGGTAGGTATACAACCCCAGTTAAGGCATATTCCGCCAAGGGATTCCTTTTCAATTATTGCTGTTTTTAAACCCAATTGGGAAGCGCGAATGGCAGCTACGTAACCACCCGGGCCCGACCCTATAACAATTAAATCGTAGTTCATGCTTTTATTTATGATGTATATAATTAGCGCAAAGCTAAGTAAATAGCCCGATATGCAAAAATGCTACCCCACAGTACTAAATAATAGGATTTTCAGATTAAAATGACGTTATGAATGAGGCTGGCAGACAAATATTAAAAATATGGATAAATACTAGTTTGATAGGTATTTGACCTATTTTTTAACATATCGTGTTGATTTTGTGTTTATTGTTAATAAATATTTAATCAGTATTAATATTAATGTAACATTATTGATACCGGGATGTATTATTTTTGTTGCAATTAACTGACTTATCATTAACACAAAACAACAAAGTATGAGGAAGCATTTACTTCTATTTTTACTAGTCACGTGTGTATCATTTTTCGCTTCGAAAAATGCCAGCGCGCAAGGTGTAACAACCGCATCAATCAACGGTATCGTAAGCGATAGTAAAGGCCCGATACCCGGCGCCACAATTATTGTTACACACATCCCAACCGGAACGGTATACTCTACCGGAAGCCGTGCCGACGGCCGGTTCAACTTACCTAACTTAAGAGTAGGTGGCCCTTACACTTTTAAAGTATCATTTGTAGGATACACCGATTTTATTGAAGAAAACATTACTTTATCAATCGGGCAGGATCAACACATTGATGCTAAACTAACCGAAAGCAGCACCACCTTATCTGAAGTGAAAATTTCAGGTACCAGCGGAAAAGTGATCAACTCATCGCGCACAGGTGCCCGCGAAACAGTAAGCCGTTCGCAAATTGATGGGTTACCTACATTAAACCGCTCATTAAGTGATTTTACGAAACTTGCCCCATCGGCAAACGGATTAAGTTTTGGCGGCCGCAGTAGCTTATTTAACAATATTACCGTAGATGGTGCATTGTTCAATAACTCTTTTGGTTTAGCAAGTACGCTTGGCGGCCAAACCAACTCACAACCCATCTCATTAGATGCGATTGATCAGATTCAGGTTGATATCGCGCCTTATGACGTTCGTCAGGGTAACTTTACAGGTGCAGGTGTTAACACCGTTGTAAAATCAGGTACTAACGAATTTAAAGCAACTGTTTATGATTATTTGCGCAGTACCGGCCTTACCGGTTATAGCGCGGGTAGTACAAACGTTACACAAACACCTTTTAACTATCACCAGGTAGGTGCAAGCTTCGGTGGTCCCATTATTAAAAACAAATTATTTTATTTTATATCCGGCGAAGAGGAACGTATAAGCCAACCAGCTACGCCTTACGTAGCTACCGGTTCAGGAGCCAGCGGTTCTGTATCACAAGCTAAAGCCTCAACACTCGATTCAATCAAAAACTATCTTGCCCAACATTACGGTTACAATGCAGGCCCTTACCAGGGTTATAGTTTTGATACCTACAGCGATAAAGTAACTGTAAAAATCGACTGGAATATCGACAAAAACAATACTTTAAGTGCTAAATACTTTTACCTGAAATCTTACGGAGATCACCCGCCAAGCAACTCAGGTATATCAAATTCAAACGGTACTACCGCCGTTGGGTATGGAAGTACCCGCGATGCAGGTGTAAACAGTTTGCCTTTTTATGGTTCAGGATACCGGATTAACAACAACTTTAACATAGGTATTATTGAGTTGGATAGCCGTATAAGCAGTAGCTTATCAAACAGGGCTACTATCGGGTACTCTGCCTTAAGGGATTTTCGTACCGCATTAGGCGGCGAAAGCATCCCTTTTGTTGATATTGGCAACAGTACATCAGAAGGTACCGCAACTGATGTTGTTAAATCTACCGCTGTTGAAACAAGTTTTGGTTCTGAGCTTTATACTGTTGGTAACTTATTATACACCAACATAGGCCAGTTTTCTGATGACTTGACTTTATACGCAGGCAAACACGAGTTTACTTTTGGTACCAGCGACCAGATACAAAGCTATAAAAATGGTTTCGCGCCCGATTATAATGGTTTATATACTTATAACTCGGCTTATGATTTCTTGCATGGTTTACCTGCAGCAGCATATACAGTTCGTTATTCTGCAGCTGGTGGTTCTTTACCTTATGCTAAAATTAGCGCAGGTATATATAGCGTATACGCACAGGATAAATATCATATAACAGATAACATCAGGTTAACCTACGGTATCAGGGCGGATTATGATGCTTTCCCAACATCATTACCGCAAAACAATAATGTTACCGGCCTTACTTTCCAGCAAGGTATACAAGTTAATCCATCAGTATTGCCAAAAAACCGTGTTCAATTATCACCACGAGTTGGCTTTAACTGGGATGTAAATGGCGATGGTTCAACTCAGGTTCGCGGTGGTACTGGTTTATTCTCAGGTACAGTTCCTTTTGTTTGGATATCAAACCAGGCATCAAATAATGGTGTGTTATTTGGCTCATATACTGTAGTGAAAGGTGCGGCTGGTAATACAGCGGCTCAAAATAGCCAGTTAATATTTAATCCAAATGTTAATGCAAACCACCCGATAGGTGCTGCTGCTGCAAATACTTCTTATGAGCTGGATATTACTGATCCAAACCTTAAATACCCTAAAGTATTCAGATCTAACCTGGCCATCGACCAAAAGTTAGGCTGGGGCGTTGTAGCAACACTTGAAGGCGCTTATACCAAAGATATCAATGCTATCTATACTGAAAACTTAGTATTATCTAATGGATACGCGACTTTACCTAACTCAGGTGGTCAAATTCGCTATACATCAAAAAATACAACTCCTGCGGCATCTGCGGCTACAGCGGCAAATCCATCAATCACAGGTTTGTATTATCTGACAAATACTAATAAAGGCGATTCATACTTCGTTACCGGCCAATTACAAAAAACATTTGTTGGCGGTTTCTATTTTAACGTTGCCTATACCCATAGCGGTTCACTGGATGTTAATGATGGAGGTTCAACAGCAAGCACTATATGGAGCTCGCGCGATGTAGCAGGCAACCCGAATGGCGATAACCTTTCAAATAGTACATATGTTCAGCCTAACCGTGTAATAGGCTCCTTAATGTACAAAAAGGACTATTTTGGCCACGGTGCTACATCTGTAGGCTTATTATTTGAGATGGCTAATAATGGGGCGGTATCATACATCACCAGCGGCGACCCTAATAATGATGGTGCTACAAATGATTTAATGTACATCCCCAAAACTCAAAATGACATTATTTTAGTACCTGATCCATCAACTAACCCGGGTACTGCCCAAACACAATGGTCGCAGTTAAATGCATTTATTAATCAGGATAAATATCTGAAAAGCCACAGAGGGCAATTCGCTCAAAGAAACGGCGTAATATTACCATACTACAAAAGGTTCGACTTTAAGGTTGTTCAGGATTTTTATGTTAGGGCGGGTAAATCTAAAAACACGCTTGAGGTATCATTGGATATTATTAACGTAGGTAACTTATTAAATAAAAACTGGGGATTGTACCAGGATTCATTTAATGGGGTATCAACAGGTAATACCACTATACTTCACTACGTAGGTCTTAACTCAGCCGGGGCTCCTACTTATTCATTCCCTTTATTGAATAAAACCACCAACACGCCGGTAACAACATCATTTATAAACGATGTTTCTCAACTATCACGTTACCAGGCACAACTAGGTTTAAGGTATATTTTTAATTAAGTTACTGTTAACTCGCAATGTAAAAAGCCGGCTTATGCCGGCTTTTTTGTTATATTTTCATATTATTTAACACGTTCAATTACAGTTGATTGGAATTTATTGTTTTGTAACAATTTTGTTACAACGTTGATTGGTGAAAACTCAGAATTTCTACCAAATGTGCGATTTTTTCATTTAAAGGCACTTTCGGTTAAAAACTTACTTAATAAAAATCGTTAATGTTAATAAATATTCAACGTTTGTTAATATTGAGTTAATATTGGCTAAGGTTCTGCCAATTATCTTTGCCGCTAATCAACTGAATCATTAATTCATAAAAACAAAGCAAAGTATGAGGAAGTATTTACTCTCATTGTTCATTTCCGTTTTTACAATGTGCGCGGCATTGGCACAAGTTGCAAATGCCCAGGTCCACATTACAGGTAAAGTAATTGATACAATAACACGTGAACCTTTGGTAGGTGCCACTATTGTTGTAAAAGGAAATACAACCGCTACTACAGCCTCATTAGATGGCTCATTCAAGCTTAAAGTGCCGGCTGGTAGCCAAACAATAGTAGTTACTTTTGTTGGTTATGTGCCACAAACATTCAACATTGGCGATGCAGATAAAAATTTAGGCACCGTTCAATTAAGCCCGAATTCATCTTCAATGAAAGAGGTTACGATCACCGCTGACGTTGCTATCGACAGAAAAACTCCGGTTGCTGTTACAACAATCAACCAGGAATTTATTGATGAGCACATTGGTAATGGAGATATACCCGACTTGTTAATTGGTGTACCGGGCGTATTTGCTACAGATGGCGACGGCGGTTACGGCGATCAGCGTATCAGTATCAGGGGTTTCTCAAGCCGTTCAGGTAATGGTAACGTAGCTTATACGGTAAACGGTATCCCGGTAAATGATCCTGAAACAGGCGCATTATATTGGTCTGATTTTTCAGGTATTACCGATGTTGCGCGTTCTATACAAGTTCAGCGTGGTTTAGGAGCAAATAAAATTATTGTTCCGGCATTTGGTGGTACTGTAAATGTTACCACACGTACTACTGATCAGCAAGCCGGAGGATTTGTATCAGAAGGTATTGGTTCTGACGGGTATAACAAAACTGCTGTTATGGTTTCTACAGGATTAACCCCTGGCGGTTGGGCTGCAACATTTGAAGGTTCACGTACAGAAGGAGCTTTTCCGTTTGATGGATCAACCTTTAAAGGTTATGATTACTTCTTTAACCTTTCTAAAATATTAACTCCATCACAAACTATCTCATTAACGTTAATTGGTACAAACCAAACTCATGGTCAGAGACCTGAACAGCCATTGCAACCTTATTTGAATGGTACAACCTTAGTTGGAGGTTATGAAGGTGCACCTCAAGGTACTGCCTATAATAATTATTTTGGTTATAAAGATGGTCAAACTTACAATCCCTATAATAACTTTTATAGCGAGCCGATTCTGTCTATCAACCATGAGTGGTCTATCAATTCAAAATCAAGTTTATCAACTGTATTATACGGTATGATTGGTGATGGCGGTGGTGGCGGTTTAATGTACCCATCGGGCTCAAACCTTAGTACACTTCCAAGGTCAGGTAATATTTATACTCCTATTAATTATACTGCAATTGAAGCAACTAATGCGGCTAATCCTGACGGTGCTTCAACCTTGTATGCATATGATTCACATTCACAAACGGATTGGGCTGGTTTAAGAAGCACTTACAGAACTTTATTGGGTAAATATATAGACCTTTCTGCAGGTATCGACTTAAGATACTATGTAGGAAATCACTATGATAGAGTTGACGACCTTTTAGGCGGAAATTATGTAGCATATGACCGTTCCGGCAGTACAGCTAAAGGTACCGGAGTAGGTAATATTAATGATCCTATTGACAATGTAGGTGTTGGCGGTAAAATTGATTATTATAATCGTGATTATGTGGAATCAGGCGGTGCGTTTGCTCAGGCTGAGTACTCAAAAAACAACTTTACAGCTTTTGTAACTTTATCAGGATCTGAAGATGCTGACGCAAGAAGAGATTACTTCAATTATCTTGATAGCGACCCGGCACAAAAAAGCAAATGGGTAAATTTCACTACCTACCAGGCTAAAGGTGGTGCAAACTATAACCTCAATTCAGAAATGAACGTATTTGCTAACATTGGTTATTTAACCAAGCCACCATACTTCGCTGGTGTGTTTGAGGATTATACCAACGTGATCAATAATAAAGCTATAACTGAAAAGTTATTCGACTATGAATTAGGTTATCACTATAAAATATCGACTTTCAGCTTAAAACTTGATGCTTATAGAACCTATTATAACGACAGATCTTTGGCTCAGAACTTAACTGACCTAAATACAGGTGATGTAACTACTGTAAACGTTGCAGGCGTTAATGCTATATATCAAGGTATTGAGTTAGAATTAAACTACAGGCCTGTACAACAAGTATTAGTTGGCGGTATGCTTACTTTGGAGGATAACTATTATACTGCAAATGCAGGTCCTGCATCAGCTGTTAATTCTTCAGGACAAGTTACTGCTACTCAGCCTGAAGTTTTCTTGAAGAATCAAAAAATAGGTGATACACCTATGGATATGATGCAGGGATTTGCTGAGATAAAAGTTGTACCGCAATTAAGAATAGGCGTTTCATGTAACTACTACTGGAATTATACTTCTTACGTTCCGTTTACTAATTATATTCACCCAGATCAAAAGCCGTACATACTCCCTAATTATGCTTTATGGAAAATGAATGCGGCTTACAAGTTTAAAATGAATGGTTTTGATGCTGAACTGATTGGTAATGTAAACAACTTGCTGAATTCAAAAATAATAACTGATGCGGAAGACGTTGCTGGAAGTGGCGCTATCGGCGGAGGTAACTTACTTGTTGATTATATGCTGGCAAGAACATTTACTACAACCCTTAAAATTAGGTTCTAATAATAAAAAACTGAATATGAAAAAGATATATTATTTACTAATTGCTGGCGTGCTTGGTTTAGCAGCATGTCAAAAAGAACCAGCGTTGCAAAGCACTACAAATACGCCGTACACTGGTATAAAACAAAGCCTTAACATAACGCTTACGGCAACTGATTATTCAAAACTGACTACAGGTTATCCAAAAACCAGTTTAACTTTTGATGATCTGGCTGATGCGAATACGTATATTCCACAGATATTAAACGCTGAGTATGTTACTCCGGCAAACGGTTCAACTGCAAAGGTAACTTACAACCAAACTGCACTTTACTTTAAAGCGGTTGATACTACATATAAAGTAACTACAGCAGGTACTGATACAGGTACCAATGCTTATTATTTGCTTACAGCGGCAGATTATAGATTGTTGCCCGGAAATACATACACTGACTTTAGTGTAGCGCAGTTATTACAATGGCTGCCATATAAATTCCCAAGTCCTGCTAACAATACACTTAAAGTTGTAAGCTGGACTATCTATCCAACAGGTACAACACCTGCTGTACCATATTCATTTCTATACACCGATGGTGCGTGGCGTCAAATATATATGATACAACCTGCGCAATACACAACTTTAGGAGTGGGTAAATATGATCAGTTTACTTCAGCTTTCACTAATATACCACAAACAATGGCTGCATTAGCTAACGTTGATCCAACTGTAACTGATACCATAAAGAAAAATGATATTATTTACGTTAGCTATAACTATTACGTAAGTGCAACAGCTGATTATCAAAGGGTACAACCATTACAATGGAATGGTACCAGCTTTGTAGTACCATTTGCTACAACGGCTGCCGCAACATTCATCAAGGCTAATGGCGTATGGAAACCGGAGCCTGTTGTAAGCTACGCATTAACCGCCGCTGATCTTAAAATAATTGAAACAGGAGCGGCAGGTTCAACAGCAGCTAAGACAAATCTTACGTCATATGGCGACTTTAGCAGCGCCTGGGCGACAGCTGATATGGATGCAGCTGTAATAGAGTGTTTAACTGTTGATTTCCCAACTCCGGCAACTGGTACACTTTACCAGGTTTCATTTGCCAATTACAGTAGCCCTGCACCTAATCCGCTTGGCTTTACATGGAGTGGTACAGCATGGGTTGCCTCGCAATAGTATTCAACCTTATACTTTATAATAAAACAGAAAAGCCCCGAATTTCGGGGCTTTTCTGTTTTATTATAAAATGTGGTGTTAGTTATAAATAAATTCCCCAAATTCCGATTGGATAGTTACTTGCTTTTTATCAGCGGCCTCAACACGGCCAATGATTTGGGCATCCACCCCAAAACTTTTTGAGATGTCGATCAGGTCCTGTGCAATTTCCTGCGGTACGTATAATTCCATACGATGCCCCATGTTAAATACCTTGTACATTTCCTGCCAGCTGGTTTGCGATTCTTCCTGTATCAGCTTAAATAAAGGAGGTACCGGGAACAGGTTGTTTTTGATGATATGTAGGTCGTCAATAAAATGTAACACCTTAGTTTGCGCGCCACCACTGCAATGCACCATGCCATGTATCTGGCTGCGATAACCATCCAGCATTTTTTTAATGATAGGGGCGTAGGTACGGGTAGGAGATAATACCAACTTACCTGCGGTAATAGACTGGCCGTTGCCAATATCGACCATATCGGTTAATTTTTTACTGCCCGAGAATACCAAATCAAATGGTACTGCAGCGTCGTAGCTTTCCGGGTATTTTTCGGCTATCGATTTATTAAAAACATCGTGCCTTGCCGAGGTAAGGCCGTTTGAACCCATGCCGCCATTGTATTCCTTTTCGTATGTAGCCTGTCCGTACGAAGTAAGGCCAACAATCACATCGCCGGGTTTAATATTATGGTTTGATATCACCTCGTCACGGTTCATGCGGCAGGTAACGGTGGAATCCACAATGATAGTGCGAACCAAATCGCCCACATCAGCTGTTTCGCCACCGGTTGAATAAATGCCTATACCAGCATCTCTCAACTCAGCCAAAATCTCTTCTGTGCCGTTTATAATAGCAGCAATAACATCACCCGGAATCAGGTTTTTGTTTCTGCCGATGGTTGATGACAGTAAAATATTATCAATAGCACCTACACAAAGCAGGTCGTCAAGGTTCATAATAATAGCATCCTGCGCTATGCCGCGCCATACGGATATATCGCCGGTTTCTTTCCAATAAGTATAGGCTAATGACGATTTTGTACCCGCGCCATCGGCATGCATAATATTGCAATACGCGTCGTCGTTGGTTAATATATCAGGCACTATTTTGCAAAAGGCTTTCGGAAAAATACCCTTGTCGATATTTTTAATTGCATTATGTACATCATCTTTTGATGCGGATACGCCTCGGAGATCATATCTTTGCGAAGAAATCATGGGCAAATATAGTGCTTATTAATTTTTATCAAACTCAAATCAACTACTTTGCAGTATCCGGGGTACATTAAATTAGCAAAAAGGGTCGCCAACAAAATAAATAAGTGGCGTTTAAAAAGGAACATACAGCGTAATTTTCTTATTTATTGTAGTGTTGTTGTTGGTCTTTTAGGCGGTTTAGCCGCTATTTTATTAAAGTATGTTGTAGGTTTAATGGAAGAACTGAGCAAGGATATTGCCGCTCACTTGTATTATCATTTAGCTTATGCCTTTTTGCCGGCGCTGGGTATCCTGCTTACTGTTTTTTACCAGCATGTCATCAACCGCGATCATATTGAAAAAGGTATTGGCCGTGTTATCATCAACATAAAACGCAACCGCTCAAATATTAAGATTAATAATGTCTATGCACACCTGGCTACAAGCTCATTAACGGTTGGTTTCGGAGGCTCGTCAGGTCTGGAAGCGCCAATTGTAGTAATGGGCGCGGCATTAGGTTCAAATACAGGCAAATTTTTCAATCTCAGTCCGTACGAAAAAACAGTTTTAATAGCTGCGGGCGCTTCGGCAGGTATTGCCGCGGTATTTAACAGCCCCATTGCAGGTGTATTGTTTTCATTAGAGATATTGATAGGCGAGATAACTATCCCCACGTTTATTCCTTTATTAATAGCTTCGGCAACAGGTGTGGTGGTATCCAAATTGTTGTACTCAGGCCAGCTTTTTCATCTGGTAACAGGCGGCTGGGTTTTAAATGCGATACCGTTTTATGTAATACTTGGTTTATTCAGCGGGTGGATTTCCGTATATATATCTAAGGTGGCCGGTATATTGGAGCATGGCATATTTAAAAAATATAACCGCTATCAAAGAGCGCTATTCGGCGGTTTAATATTAGGGGTTATCATTATGATATTCCCGGCCCTATTTGGCGAGGGCTATAGCCACTTACAAGGTATATTAAACGGTAATATTGATGCCTTAAAAAATGAAACATTATTTACTAAGTGGTTAGATTACCCACTGGTAATGTTGTTGTTTATAGCAGGGTTGGTATTTATGAAAATTGTGGCTGCAGGCATTACAATCGGTTCTGGTGGTAATGGTGGTACATTTGCCCCAACAATGTTTACAGGGGCTTTTTTAGGATTATTTGTAGCCTTTGCAGTAAATCAAACAGGTTTAGTGCATTTAAGTGTAAGTAATTTTATAGCGGTAGGCATGGCAGGCGCTTTAAGCGGTGTAATGCATGCACCGTTAACAGCTATATTCCTTATTGCCGAAATAACAGGCGGTTATGTATTGTTTATCCCATTGATGATTGTTTCGGCAATATCTTACGTTATATCCCGTATATATAATCCATACAACATGTACTGGAAGGAGTTGATCCACGAACAAAAACTGTACCCCGACCATGATTTTAATATGCTTGATGCCATTAGGTTAGATAGTATTATTAATAAAAGTTCTAACGTGTTAAACAAATCGATGTTAATCAGCGATTTTTATCATATCCTGTCAAATACCGATGCGAATATTTTTGCTGTTTTGGATGATGAAGGGGAAATGGATGGTGTGATCTTGATGGATCAGGTCCGTAAGCAATTATTCAACCAACGCGAGTCTTCCGCAACGATTGAAGAGATCATGACCCCACCGCCTACTATAATTGATTATTACCAACCGGTAAGCAGCATTATGGAGGTATTTGATGCGTTGGATGCCTGGCAGCTTCCGGTAGTTAAAGATGGTGTGTTTTTAGGTTTTATATCTAAATCCGCACTGCTTTCCAAATACCGCGATCTGATCATCAAACAACATAAGGAAACAGATCTTTTCGCTAAGATATAGTCTGAATTAGTCTGAACCAGGATTAAAGGGATTTATAGGATTTGCAGGATATTACATATGTCATTGCGAGGAACGAAGCAATCGCATATAGACAAAGCGAATATGCATAGCTCGCGATTGCTTCGTTCCTCGCAATGACATTCTTTTTAGACAGCTTCTTTATTATAGTTTCCGCAGGGTTTTCTGAAAGAAACCCTGGACTGTCTGAAAATCGAAGATCAATATCCTGAGAATCCAAAAAATCCGTTTAATCCCGGTTCAGACAACTTATATAAACAGCAACTCCCTAAACTTAGGCAGCGGCCATACCGAGTCATCAACAAATTGTTCCAGCTTATCTACATTGTAGCGTATCGGCGCGAAATAGGTTTTTACCTTTTCATCATAAGCAATAGCCTTATCACGTAAATTCTCAATGTTATTGGCTTTTTTACGTTCCTGCACCATGGCGTCTACATCAGTGCGGATAGCGTTAATATGTTCCGATATTCTGGTGATAATATCCAGCTGGGTTTTGTATAACTCTGCCGATAAGCCAAGTTCTTTTAATCCCTTAACATTTTCAATCAGTTTGGTTTGGTAGGATAGGGCAGCCGGTAAAATAACATTGTTGGCAAGCTCACCCATCACACGGGCTTCTATCTGTAATTTTTTGTAGAAGCTTTCCAATAAAATTTCATGGCGGGCATGCGCTTCGCGGGAAGTGAATAAACCGGTTTCTTTAAATAATATCTCTGATTTTTCCGAGATCATTACATCAAGCGCTTTAGGCGTAGTTTTGAAGTTTGATAAACCTCTTTCTTCAGCAAGCTTTTCCCAATCATCGCTATAGCCATTGCCCTCAAAGCGAATCTTTTTTGATTCCTTAATATAGCGCTTAATAATAGTTAATATCGCCACATCCTTTTTCTCGCCTTTTTTCAGCAGTTTATCAACGTCAACCTTAAACTTTTTAAGCTGATCAGCCACTATAAGGTTAAGCGTGGTCATAGGTGCTGCAGAGTTAGCCGATGAACCCACCGCGCGGAACTCAAACTTATTCCCAGTAAACGCGAATGGTGATGTACGGTTCCTGTCGGTATTATCCTTTAATATCTGTGGTATCTTAGGGATACCCTGCCATAATAAAGCATCGTCCTTAATTATTTTGCTGATTCTTGAGGTTTCTATCTCGTCCAACACTTCAGTTAGCTGGCTTCCTAAAAATATCGACATGATGGCTGGTGGTGCTTCACTCGCCCCTAAACGATGATCGTTATTAACCGATGCGATAGATGCCCTCAGCAAATCCGCATGCTCATACACCGCCCTAATGGTATTCACAAAAAAGGTAAGGAACATCAGGTTGTTTTTAGGCGTTTTGCCCGGCGATAACAAGTTTTTACCGGTATTGGTAATCAACGACCAGTTATTATGCTTGCCCGAGCCGTTAATGCCTGCATAAGGTTTCTCGTGCAGTAATACTTTAAAGTTATGGCGTTTTGCTACCCTGTCCATCAAATCCATCAATAATTGGTTGTGGTCAATGGCTAAATTTATCTCTTCATATATAGGTGCGCATTCAAACTGTGACGGCGCAACCTCGTTATGGCGTGTTTTAAGTGGGATGCCTAATAATAAGGCTTCTGTTTCCATATCCTGCATAAAGGCGTAAACCCGCTCAGGTATCGATCCAAAATAATGATCCTCTAACTGCTGATTTTTAGCCGACATGTGCCCGAATAATGTACGGCCGGTTAAATGCAGATCGGGGCGTGCATTATATAATGCTATATCTACCAAAAAGTACTCCTGCTCAATACCTAATGATGCATTTACTTTCTCGATGCTTTTATCAAAATAATGGCAAACATCAATAGCCGCTTTATCTAAAACACTTAATGCCTTTAATAATGGTACTTTATAATCAAGCGCCTCGCCTGTATAGGATACAAACACAGTTGGTATACATAAGGTACGCGCCATTATAAATGCCGGAGACGATGGGTCCCAGGCAGTATAGCCACGTGCTTCAAAAGTATTGCGTATGCCTCCGCTTGGAAAGCTGGATGCATCCGGCTCTTGTTGCGCTAAAGCATCACCCGAAAACTTTTCAATTCCGGTACCATCTTCTGATGGTTCAAAAAAAGCGTCATGCTTCTCGGCCGTAGTGCCGGTAAGCGGTTGAAACCAGTGTGTATAATGTGTAGCACCCTTGCCTAATGCCCATGATTTCATAGCCGATGCTACTTGCTCAGCCATATCCCGGGGGATGGGCTCACCTTTTTCTATTGAATTGATAATTCCCTGGTAAGCATCTGTTGAAAGATACTCCTTCATTTTCTTTTTATCGAAAACATTGGCACCAAAAAAATCAGAGATTTTTTGAAAAGGTATTTTTACTTCAGGTATCGTCCTGCTCTGTACGGTCCTGAGCGCTTGAAATCGGATGTTAGACATGTAAGGGTTTTTAAATTATTCGGTTTACATCAAAAATAGAATTATCATTTAAATTTTATACTGTGTTTTAATCTAAATTAAATATTGTCGTATTTTTTCAATAAAAAGTGAAATTTTTCATTTTTTTTATAAAATTATAACAGTTTTTCATGCTTTTTTAAGTTTTGTTGCTCTTGTTTTGTATTTAAATGCATTAATAATTAATAAATTTATTAAAAAAGCGACACTGTTTGTCAAAAAAGCCAGTTTTAAATGAGTTTTGATTGTTAATTTTATAATTACTTTTTGTTAACAGATAAAAACTTTTTAAAATCGACACTAAAATTACCATGTTTTTTAAAATATTGATAAATATTGAAATTTTAACAATTTTTTTAAGGTTAAAATTTGTTTTTGTTAAATTTCATGCATAGTTTTATGAAAGTTTTAAAGAAAGGATGGTTTGACTGACACTTTTAATAAAACTAATACCAAAACTGACCATTATATTTATGAAAAAATGCAACCCTCTTACATTTTTATATAATTAAACTAAAAACAATCAAATCAAACTAAATTAAACAAACAAACGATGAAAGTAAATTCTACAAAGCACAACTTACTCAGCTCGCTCAGGCAGCTGACGCGGGAGAAATGGGCGCTGGGTGCGACCATTTTTACAGGGAAAATGTTGGGATTGCTGGCAGTTTTGGTTGCAATGGTAACATTGCCCGGCTTGCTTGGTACTACAGCACACGCCGCAGCCGCTGCACCTCCAAAACCTACCGATCTGGAAACATCAATGATGAATTCAATCAACACAGCATGGACATTAGTAGCGGCATTCCTTGTATTTGGTATGCAGGCTGGTTTTGTTATGCTTGAGGCTGGTTTTGCCCGTAAACGCGAAACTGTTAACGTTTTGATGGAGTGTATGTTCGACACCTGTCTTTGCGGTATCTTGTTTTACGCTATTGGCTACGCGTTTATGTTTGGTTGGGGCAATGGTTTCATCGGCTGGCATGGAGATCCTTCATTAAAAGCTGACGGATCATGGTTCTTTTTACAAAATACCCCTGCAACATATTCAGGTACTGGTATCCCTGTAATCGCGCACTGGATATTCCAGTATGCTTTTGCTGATACTTGCTCAACAATTGTTTCAGGCGCGATGATTGGCCGTACCAGTTTCCGTGGAGATATCCTTTACTCTATTGGTATCACAGGCTTCATCTACCCAATTATCGGTCACTGGGCTTGGGGTCCTGATGGATGGTTAGCAGTAATGGGCACAGCCGGACATTTCTACACTAGCTTAGGTCAAGGTTTCCGCGATTTTGCAGGTTCAACTGTAGTACATACTATTGGTGGGGTTGCTTCGCTGGCAGGAGCCATAGTTTTAGGCCCACGTTTGGGTAGGATATTCGCAAGGGATGATAAAGAAAAAGGCGGTATGCCACCGGGACACAATATGCTTATGGCCGCTGTAGGTACATTTATACTATGGTTTGGCTGGTACGGTTTCAACCCTGGTAGCTCGCTTTCAGCAATGGATGCTCAAGGTATAGGTCGTATTGCTACCAATACTACACTTGCAGCTTGCGGTGGTGGTTTAACAGCTATGTTTGCCGCTTTATGGTGGGGAACTACTAAAGGTAAATTCGATTTGGGTTTCACTCTGAATGGCACTTTAGCAGGTCTTGTTGCTATCACTTGCCCTTGTTATTGGGTTAGCCCGCTTGGTGCCTTATTATTAGGCGGTATTGCAGGTTTTGTAGTGTTTGGCGGTATGTATCTGTTAGAGTGGTTACGTATTGACGATCCAGTTGGTGCGGTTTCAGTTCACGGCTTAGCAGGTATCTGGGGTACATTATCTCTAGGTTTATTTGCAACCGGCGAATACGGTGTTACCGGCCCTACAGGTGCCGATACCAGTGCGCCTAACCTTGTAAAAGGTTTATTTTACGGTGGTGATGCAAGTATCCTTAAAGCGCAGGCTATAGGTACATTTACAATTGCGATAGCGGTATTTGTTGTAACTTTTGTTATGATGTACGTTATCAATAAATTACCACACCCTTGGAAACTACGTGTTGAAGAACATGGTGAACTAAGCGGCCTTGACGTATTTGATCACGGTATTGAAGTTTATCCGGCACAAGATGATGAGATCAGCATAAACGGATTGTTCGAAAAATCCCCTGTATCTGCATAACACATTATTATAATACCCTGCGCGTTAATCGCGCAGGGTTCTTACAGCCCTTTTAGCTTATTGAAAAAAATATCATACACCCTGCCTTTTGGTAGGATAGGCTTCTTATTGTTTTATAAATTCTCAGCCTGTTTATTATAAATAATTACAAATGAGCTACTTGATAAGATTTTTTAAATTATGGAATTTGTTTGGTACAGCAAAACACCATAAACTACAACCATGTACTGTTTATTCAAAAAATCAACCTTCAACTTATATTAACCCTATTAACTATCCCCAAAAATGAAAAAGAAATTTTTACTTTTATTACTTGCTGCTTCTGCCTTTAGTTATGCCTCAAAAGCCCAGGACACGGTTAAAACCACTGCCGACGCTCCATTAGTGCTTTACGGATCTGTTGATACTTATTATAAAGATGATTTATCAGGCCATGCAAATATCCCAACCAGCTTTGCATCTGATAATAATTCTATATCAATAGGTATGATTGATTTAGGCTTAAAGAAAACCGTTGGCAATGCATCATTTGTAGGCGAATTATCGTTTGGCCCGCGTAATGACCAATCTGTACCAACTTCAGGTTATCATATCCAAAACTTATATGTATCATACAACCTTACTTCTAAATTGAGCGCGACCGCAGGTTATATGTCAACATTTATTGGTTATGAAGTAATTTCTCCAACAGGAAACTTTAACTATTCAACTTCTTACTTGTTCACTAACGGCCCGTTCCAAAATGCAGGCTTTAAATTAACTTACGCATTTAGCGATAAAGTAAGCTTAATGGCAGGTATATTTAATGATGAGTGGAATGCTTATACATCAGTACATGATGTATCTACATTTGGTGCCCAATTAACCATCACCCCGGTTAAAAACTGGACTGCATACTTAAATGTTGCAACTGGCCCAACTTCAGGTACTGAATTTGATTTAACTACTGCTTACCAAATAACTACTGCATTTAAATTAGGTTTAAATGCTGCTACTTTCTCTCCATCTCATTATGGTGGCGGTTTCAGTGGTGTAGCATTATATCCGCAGTTAGCTGTATCAAAGGTGGTAACTCTTGGTTTGAGAGAAGAATATTTCAAAGCTAAAACTGTAGATGCAGGATCAAATTATGTTCTTGCAGGCCCTCTTCCAGGTGGTTCAGTGCTAGGATCTACCTTGACTGCTAATATTAAAACAGGTCCGTTAACTTTCATTCCTGAAGTAAGACTTGATAAAGTTAACAAACAAGAATATTCTGAATTTACCAATAGTAGTTTAGCACCTACAACCTCGGCTTCACAATTTGTGTTAGCTGCTGTTTACGCATTTTAACGTGACCTCGTTATATTTTTAATGAAGAAGCCGCCCGATATTCGGAGCGGCTTTTTATCTTTATGACATGAAAAAACTATTTATTGCTTTGTTATGCTTGCTGGCAGTTAAATCAGCGGTAGCTCAAAAGGATCTGTTGTCAATTGATGAGCACAATAAATATATTTACTACCAGGTGGTGCAGCAGCCCGGATTAACGGCAGATACATTTCAGAACAGAACCGCATATTTTTTAAAGATAAATTACCCCAAGAATAAAGTAAATAAAAGTGAAATACCTGAAAGCATTACCGGTACAGGGAAATTATTAATGCTTACCGGGATTAGTGCCGCCAAACATATTGATGGCGAAGTGACTTATACCTTTAATATTGAATATAAGGATCAAAAGTATAGGTACTGGTTAACCGATTTTGTTTTTACACCTTATTATGTGGATCGTTATGGTAATTCGGTACCGCAGCCGGGTATTGATGTTACTTTAGAAAACGGCGCGGCTAAATTGGAGAAAGGGCAATTGAATAATTACTCCATTCAAATAAGCAATTATAGCAAGCAATTTGGCGACAGGTTAAAACAGTATATGCTGATGGTTTCGTCAGCGCCAATTAAGAACGATAAGAAAAAAGTTATCACAACAAAGGATTGGTAATAAGCAGTTTAACATATTTTTAACAAAGCCGCATAAAAATATGTGGCTTTTTTTATGGAATTAACTTAATAAAATCATCCTATGTTAAAAAGTGTTAAATCAGGATGGATTTAGTCCATATGGTAAAACATATAATAGGTTAAAAGCGTTTTATTTAAAATTAATTTCACTAAACATGCTTATCTCAAAATTTGATTTGTACAAGTCTGAGTGGCTCGAACTTGTATTTGACGACCGTAACAAACAATATGGCGCCTATGAATTAAGGCAACACAACGGGCGAACAATGGTAAAGGCGATGCTTATTGCTTTTGTAAGTGTAATTTCTTTCGCGTTGGTCGTAGGTATTTTAATTAAGCCGGCGGTAATGAAAGTTGGTCAAATTGTTAAACTTACCGGCGTTCCATTAATTAACATTAAACCGCCTGTAGTTGTCCCGCCTAAACCTATTCAACACACGAGTTCAACTCATGCAGCATTACCGGCAGTTACACCTCAGGCAATGACAAAGTTTGTGCCTTTAGTGGTAACAGAAAAACCTGTAACCGCTGAACCACCGAAAATGTCAACTTTAACAGGGAATATCGGCTCAATCGACGCTAAAGGCCCAACAGGGGCGGCTTCGGTTGACCAGCCTAAAGCGGGAACCGGTACAGTAGAAGGCCCACCTAACACAGGAGTAGTATCTGATTTTAAATCGCTCGAGGTGATGCCTGTTCCGTATGGCGGTGCATCGGCATGGTCAAAATTCCTGAGTAAAAACCTGCGTTACCCAGATATGGCTATTGATCAGCACATCCAGGGAAAAGTTTGGGTGAGTTTTATTATCGAAGCCGATGGAACACTATCGCATTTTAAAGTTGAAAGAGGTGTTGGTTATGGATTGGATGAAGAAGCTTTGCGTGTTTTAAAGATGGCACCAGCCTGGAAGCCAGGTATTCAAAATGGTCATCCGGTTAGGGTACAATATACCATTCCAATTAATTTCCAACTATCAGACGAGCCATAAAGCCGGGACAATTATATAGTTAGGGTGAATGGTGAGTTGTGAGCGGTGAATGGTTAGTTAAGAATAACCTAATCACTACTCTCTAACCACCATTCACTATTTTACCTTTCAGCTTTCCGCCTTTTTCCCTACCTTTGCGCATCCTTTCAAATAAATAAAAATACATTGGAGCACCTGGAATTAACCACCGTTGAAACCGCCAAAGATTTAGGCCTGTTACCCGAAGAATACGATCGTATAATTGAAATAATGGGCCGCGTTCCCAATTTTACCGAACTTTCCATCTTCTCGGTAATGTGGAGCGAGCATTGCTCATACAAGAACTCAATCACCTGGCTAAAAACCTTACCTAAAGACGGCCCGCGCATGCTGGCTAAAGCTGGCGAAGAAAATGCCGGACTTGTTGATTTGGGCGATGGCATTGGCTGTGCTTTTAAAATAGAATCACATAACCACCCATCAGCATTAGAACCTTATCAAGGCGCGGCAACAGGTGTAGGCGGTATAAACCGCGATATATTTACCATGGGCGCAAGGCCAATCGCGCAATTAAATTCATTACGTTTTGGTGATCTTGCACTTGACCGTACAAAATGGTTGGTTAAAGGTGTAGTTAAAGGTATTAGCCATTACGGTAATGCATTTGGTATCCCAACCGTAGGCGGCGAGTTGTTTTTTGACGAATGCTACAATGTTAACCCATTAGTAAACGCGTTTTCAGCAGGTATAGTTAAAGCCGGCGAAACGGTTTCTGCAACATCATATGGTGTTGGCAATCCGGTTTACATCGTGGGTTCTGCAACAGGTAAAGATGGTATACACGGCGCGGCTTTCGCGTCTAAAGATATCACCGAAGATTCGGTAAATGATTTACCTGCTGTACAGGTGGGTGATCCATTCCAGGAAAAACTATTGCTGGAAGCAACACTTGAAGTAATTAAAACAGGTGCGGTTGTAGGTATGCAGGATATGGGCGCTGCCGGTATTATCTGCTCCAACTCCGAAATGTCGGCCAAAGGCGAGCATGGTATGCGTATCGATCTGGATAAAGTGCCAACCCGCCAGGAAAACATGAAGCCTTTCGAGATCCTGCTTTCTGAATCACAGGAGCGGATGCTAATCGTGGTACATAAAGGCCGCGAAGCAGAGGTTGAAGCTGTTTTTGATAAATGGGATTTGAACTGCGCTATTATTGGCGAGGTTACCGATACCCAACGCCTGCAATATTATGTTAAAGGACAGTTAGTGGCCGATGTACCTGCCGACGATTTGGTTTTAGGCGGAGGCGCACCGGTTTACCAGCGCGAATACAAAGAACCCGCGTACTTTAAAGAGAACCAGAAGTTTAAAATAGAAGACGTAAAAGAGCCTGCTGACTTAGTAGCGGTTGCTGAACATTTAATATCACATCCAAACATTGCCTCAAAACGTTGGGTAACCGATCAGTATGATTCAATGGTTGGTGTATCAACCATGACTACTAATCGCCCAAGCGATGCTGCTGTAGTTGCGGTTATGGGTACTGATAAGGCTATTGTAATTACAACTGATTGCAACTCCCGCTACGTATATGCGGACCCTAAAAAAGGTTGTGAAATAGCGGTAGCAGAAGCAGCACGTAATATTACCTGCGCAGGTGGCGAGCCGGTTGCGATAACCAATTGCCTTAACTTTGGTAACCCATATAACCCTGAAGTTTACTGGCAGTTTGTGAGTGCCATACAAGGCATGAGCGCGGCTTGTATTAAGTTTGAAACACCTGTTACGGGCGGTAACGTAAGTTTCTATAACCAATCTGCCGATGGCGGTTCCGTTTTCCCTACACCGACTATTGGTATGTTAGGGGTGATGGATGATATATCGAATTTGATGACTTCGGACTTTAAACAGCCGGGTGATTTAGTTTACTTAATTGGTGAATCGGTTAACGACATCGCTTCATCGCAATATTTAGCATCATGGCATAAAATATTGGCTGCCCCGGCACCATATTTTGATCTGGATAAGGAATATGCCATGCACCAGGTAATTAAACAATTGATCAAACATAAAGTGATCCAATCGGCGCATGATGTGGCTGATGGCGGTTTATATGTTGCTTTGGTTGAATCTGCATTGCCAAACAAATTAGGTTTTGATGTGGAGACCGATAGCGCTATCCGTAAGGATGCATTTTTATTCGGCGAAGCACAGGGCAGGGTAGTAGTAAGTATCGCGCCTGACGATCAGGAACGCTTTATTGAAATGATGGCCACCAGCGAAGTTGAATTTAGCTTGCTAGGTACGGTTAACGCTGGTTTCCTGAATATAGATGAAGAACCATTCGGCCATATTACCGACCTGAAAATGGTTTACGATAACGTATTACACGAAATTTTAGGCGAATAATGCTAAAACTGAACCGGGTACACCACATCGCTATAATTTGTACCGACTACCAAAAGTCGAAACATTTTTATACAGAAATACTCGGTTTAAAAATAGTCCGCGAAGTTTACCGCGAACAAAGAGATTCATACAAGCTCGATCTGGAAATTGCAGGGCAATACCAGATCGAGCTTTTTTCATTCCCCGACCCACCCGCAAGGCCATCAAGACCCGAAGCAGCTGGTCTGCGCCATTTAGCTTTTGAGGTTGATGATATAGATGAAGCAGTATTCCACATTAAAGAATATGGAATAGTTGTAGAGCCAATCCGTATAGATGAATTTACCAGCAAGCGCTATACTTTCTTTGCCGATCCGGATGGATTGCCGATTGAGTTTGTGGAGCTATAATTATGGCCGGCATCTTCCAATTCAAACAATTCGCGGTTGACCAAACAGGCTGCGCCATGAAGATCAATACCGATGGTGTATTGCTTGGAGCGTTGGCAGAAGCTAAAAACCCTCAAAATATATTAGACATAGGCACCGGCACAGGAGTAATTGCGCTAATGCTCGCCCAAAGATTTTCATCAGCACAAATAGATGCGGTTGAAATTGATGAACCTGCATCGCTAACAGCAACTAAGAATTTCCAAAATTCGCCATTTGCTGATCGATTGGAGTTATTCCATCAGGATTTTGAGAAATATTTTGAAGAACATCCGAAAAAGAAATATGATTTAATCGTATCTAACCCGCCGTTCCACATTAACTCGCTGGAATCGCCAAAGGCTAATAAAACCGTTGCGAAACATACAGATAAGGTTTTTTTTAAAGGTTTAATAACTGGCGTAGCTAAACGCCTAACCGAAAATGGTTTGTGCTGGTTGATATTGCCACTGCAAGCAGCAGAATTGGTGAAGGAATTAGCTGCATCGAATAATTTATTTTTAAAGAGGATTACTACTGTGCATTCATTTGAAGCCGATAAACCTCACAGAGAAATATTAGTATTGGGAACAAATAATATCAAACTAAATAATTCAAAGTTTGTGATTTATAAAAAGCCAAAAGTATACAGCGAAATGTATATTGCTGCATTAAAGGATTTTTTCACTATCTTCTAATATGACCAGAATAGGCTTAATTTCCGATACCCACAGTTACCTCGACGACGCTGTATTCAAACACTTTGAAAGCGTTGATGAAATATGGCATGCCGGCGATTTCGGCAACATCGAACTGGCTGATCAACTCGCTGCTTTCAAACCATTAAAAGGTGTATACGGCAATATCGACGGTCAAGACATCAGACAAATCTATCCCTTAACCCTCCGTTTTAAATGTGAAAATGTAGATGTTTGGATGACTCACATCGGCGGTTACCCTGATAGGTATAATCCAGCTGTAAAGCCTGAAATTTATACTAATCCGCCGCAGTTATTTATTACGGGGCACTCACATATTTTAAAAGTTATCTACGATAAAAAGATCAGTTGCCTGCACTTAAACCCCGGCGCGGCAGGCAAACAAGGCTGGCAAAAAGTGCGCACCCTAATGCGTTTTAGTATCGATGGTGATAAAATACAGGATTTGCAGGTGATTGAATTAGCAAAGTAGGTTCGTCCTAACTGTCATTCTGAACGAAGTGAAGAGTCTTCTGGAATGTGCAAAGCCGCCATATTTATCGAAGAAGATTCTTCGTTGCACTCAGAATGACAAGGTGCTTTAAAAATTTACAACAACCCCGCCTTAGCATTCTCCATTTCAAAAACAGAGTCAATCAGCAAAGGTTTTTGCTTTCCGGCAGCAACGGCCAGCTCATCGCAACGCTCATTCTCCGGGTGGCCGTTATGCCCACGTACCCAAGTGAATTTGATGTTGTGTAATTTGCTTACTTCCAGGTAACGCAGCCAAAGGTCTTTGTTCTTTTTATCCTTAAAACCTTTTTGCACCCAGCCATATACCCATCTTTTTTCGATGGAATCGATCACATATTTGGAGTCGGAAAAAATCATGACATCTTGATTCGGCAATTTGATGGATTCTAACCCTTTTATTACAGCCAGCAACTCCATACGGTTGTTGGTGGTTTTACGAAAACCCTCAGCAAGCTCTTTATAATACTTGCCCGAGCGTAAAATTACCCCATATCCACCTGGTCCCGGGTTACCGCTTGATGCTCCGTCTGTAAAAATTTCGATCATATTTTGAGTTCATGGCCTATGATTGATAGTTCATAGCCATCCTTCAAAAATAGAAAAACTCTATCAACTATGATCCATTAACTATCAACTAAGCCGTTTCGCCTTCAGTCTCAATGAATTCCCAATCACTACAACATCCGAAAATGCCATCGCGAATGCGCCAACCATCGGGTTCAGGAAACCCAAAGCAGCAACAGGAATGGCAATAATGTTATAAGCAAAGGCCCAAAACAGGTTTTGCTTGATAGTAAGCATAGTATGTTTACTGATTTGTAAAAACTTAACCACTGAATGCAGATCGGTATTCAGGAGTATCACTCGTGCAGATTGGATAGCAACCTGACTAGCATCATTCATGGATACACCAACATCAGCCTGGGTCAAGGCAGGGGCATCGTTTATGCCATCGCCTATCATAATAGTTTTACCCTTTTGCTTGTAGATGTCAATTACAGAAAGCTTTTCGTCGGGCAGTTTTTCCGCATGTACTTCTTTGATGCCGATAGCGTTGGCCACTTTTAAACAGCGGTTTTTCTTATCGCCGCTTAATAGTACCGGAACAATACCTAACGTTTTAAGTTGCGCTATTAAAGTTGCAGCATCAGGTTTTATTTCATCATCGATAGCTATCTGGGCTAAAAGAACCTGGTTTTTATATAAAACTAAGTTAAACTCGCCATCGGTTGTGGCCTTTGCTGTCCCTAAAAAATAATTATTGCCCTGCACATCCTCGGCACGCATACCTAAACCTTTTTCTTCGGCAGCTTTTAGGAGTATTAATTTTTGTTGTGGTAATGTTTTAAGTTCGGCAACTAACGATTTCGCGATAGGATGATTAGAGCGTTCCTCAATTGCCATTATGATACCGCGCACAGTTTCCAAATCAACATCACTTTCAACCTTTATATCATTAATGCGGAATTTGCCGGTAGTAAGCGTTCCGGTTTTATCAAATACTACAAATTTGGTATTGGCTACGGCTTCAATGGTGTCGCCGCCCTTAATTAATATGCCATTTTTTGCTGCCCTGCCCAAACCAACCATAACGGCAGTAGGAGTGGCCAAACCCATAGCACAGGGGCATGATATTACTAAAACGGCAATGGCGTTCATCAAAGCGGTTTGCATGCTTGTATGCACCGCGAAATAGGTTATAGTGAATGTGATTAATGAGATAAATATCACCGCAGGTACAAATATCGATGCCACTTTATCGCCCAGCCTTTGTACCGGCGGTTTTGCGGCCTGCGCTTTTTTCATTAGGTCGATGATTTGCGATAGCACCGTGTTCGATCCAACCTTAGTGGCCATCATTTTGATATTACCATGCTGAATTATAGTGCCACCTATAACTTTATCATATTTATTTTTTTCAACAGGTACACTCTCGCCTGTAAGCATCGATTCATCAACAGATGCTTCACCGCTTAACACATCGCCATCAACAGGGATCTTATCGCCCTGATTAACCAGTAATATATCACCTGAAACAACTTCTTTTGCGCTGATAACTTCTATACCATCCTTAACAACTCTGTTCGCGGTAACTTGCTGAATTTTTACGAGATCTTTTACTGCGGATGTTGTTTGCGTAACCGAGCGTTTCTCAAAAACGTTACCTAATAATACCAGTGTTATAATAGTAGCACAGGTTTCATAAAACTCATACTGTTCGCCTAAATGTTCAATAGTACCAACCAGACTGTAAATAAATGCGGCTGATGATCCCACAAAAATCAGCACATCCATGTTAGGTACGCCATTTTTAACTGATCCCCAGGCGCTTTTACCAAAATGCAGGCATCCGACTATAAAAACAGGCAGGCATAAAAGCAATTGAAGCAAAGGGATCTGCAAAAAATGCCATGGCAATACCATGTGCAAGAGCAGAGGCAGGGTGAAAACAAGACAAAAAATAAATTTATTTTCTATTTTTTCATAAAACTTAGGCATGTGCAAAGCAGGGTCATCCACTACTTTAAAGCCTAGTTGTTCAATGCCTTTAATAATATCAGGAACGGTAGCTTCATTCTCGGTAGAGAACTTAACTTCCTCACCTGCAAAGTCTACCAGTATATTTTGAAGGCCCTTTTTCGCCAGTAAATTATGTATGGATATCGCACAGTTATTACAATGCATACCCGTTACATTCAACTCAATCAATTGCTCCGCCATAATCCCAAATCTAACTAAATCAGTATTTTAACACGTAAGCTAAATGTAATATTAAAAAAGCTTTGCAATTATCCACAAGATTCATACTTTTGCATCTCTGAAAAACGGTAGATGTAGCTCAGTTGGTTAGAGCATCGGTTTGTGGTACCGAGGGTCGTGGGTTCGAGCCCCATCATTTACCCTTAAAGAGGTAGTCATTTTTTGACTGCCTCTTTTTTATTTAATACAACTTGTTGTAAATCAATGTATTAGTGGTCGTTTTTGCCTCCAAAAAAGTGGTTCGAAGTTTTTGATGTTTTTTAAGGTTTCTCTTTAATCATAAAAGGAAAGCGAATATTTTAAATATAATCGCCTGTTTGCTGGTTCGAATACACCTTAAGGTCTTGAATCAATTAGTTGATCATCCTCATGTAGATTATAGGTTTTAGCAATTAGATTATGGCCTTAAATAAGAAAATTCTATCTCTCCAGATAAAGTAACTATTCTTTAGCTTGAATAATTTGGTCATCCACTTTGTTTGACTTGTCAGTTTTAACCTTAAATAATTTCAACTCTTCCAAAAGTGCATCCATTTGTCTGTTATGTTGAGCGAATTGTCGGAAAAAGCGAAATCGATCATAAAAAATATCCGAATAATAAATCCATTATAATTTGCACCTTAGACATCGTACTGACGGCCCCCAAATTTAATAATTTACACATCCCATGGTTTCGAAAAATAATAAGGGTAAAATATTTCGCATCTGCCTGGCATGCGGCTTTTTCTGCATTGCGGCATTGATTAACACAGCTACTTTAGGTAGCAAAAATCAGCGAATTAACTCACCAATTGTAAAACCTAAAATAATCAACATCGTCAACTTTATTCGCCTGCTCGAGCCGCGCGATTCTACGATCACCGAAGATGTTTTATATCAAACTGTAGTAAAACAAGTAGCGTTGATGAAGAAATGTCATTTGGGCGGGACCTTTCTATTGCAATACGACGCACTGCTGGATAAACGATATCAGGTGCTCTTAGCCGGATTACCCAAAGACTCGTTCGAGATAGGGGCCTGGTGGGAGATCCCGCAGCCCTTAGTGGAAAATTCCGGCCTTAAGTGGCGCGGAAAATATCCCTGGGACTGGCGGGCCAACATCGGATTTTCCACTGGTTATACGCAGCAGGAGCGGGTAAAACTGATAGACACGTATATGAAGGATTTTAAACGCATATTCGGCTATTACCCAAAATCGGTTGGCTCGTGGTTTATTGATGCCTACAGCTTGAATTATATGTACCAAAAATATCATATTGTGGCCTCTTGTAATTGTAAGGATCAATATGGTACGGATGGTTATACTTTGTGGGGCGGGTATTGGAACCAGGCTTATTACCCTAGTAAAATAAACGCTTATATGCCTGCGCAAAACGAGGTGAATCAAATACCTGTTCCCATTTTTAGGATGCTTGGGAGCGACCCGATCCGCCAATACGGTGATGCGCCTGGCAAAACAAGGCAGGGCGTAATTACTTTGGAACCAGTTTATCCCCATGCGGGCGGCGATTCAACCTGGGTCAGTTGGTTCTTTAATGAATTTATAAATGGAGCGTCAACTAACTTTGCATATACACAAGCCGGACAGGAAAATTCTTTTACCTGGGATGCTATGGAAAAAGGTTTAATGATGCAGTTGCCATTAATTGAAAAACTGCGCGATGAGAAAAAAGTAGAGGTTGAAACATTGGCTGAATCGGGCAAATGGTTTAAACAAAACTTTAAAGTTACCCCGCCAACATCGGTTACAGTAAATAATGATCTTCCCGGCAGTAATGAGAAAACCGTTTGGTTTGATAGCCGATACTATCGTGCCAATCTGCTTTGGGCAGATGGAGCTTTGCGGTTCAGGGATATTCACCTGTTTAACGAGCAATTCCCATCCGGCTATGAAACGAAACCCGCCACATCAAATGAGTGCGCTTTTTTTACCTTACCTATTGTTGATGGCTATTTATGGAGCACGCCTGATCAATTGGCAGGGCTGAAATTCATGGCAATAGTTGATGGTAAAGAGATATTGCTACAAGGTGGCGACCCAATTATAACAGATAAAATACCCGGAAAACTATCGGTAAGCTGGCCTCTAAAATTAAAAAACTGCTCCTTGAACATAGAATTTACCGAGCAGCAGATTAAAATGTCGGTAAGTGGTAAAAAACATTTGGATTGGTACCTGGATCTAACCAGCAGCAATGAAATAAAATTACCCTTTACCTCCATTACTAACACTCACTTAAACGCCAAATTTGAAGGTATGAACTATTCGGTCATCGCCATAAAAGGAAAATTTTCCAAACCCGATACCAGTGTTCGGTTTCGCCTTAAGCCGGTTCAGGACGCGATCGTATTAAAGTTATAGGTTTTATTCACTAATGGTTAGCTTTATAATTGGCTTACTTAGCCTTTATCAGTTACTTCACTATTTTAATCCAGAAACATGTTAATAAAAAAAACAGCCGCTATACTAATTTTAATGGCCCTTATTGCCTGCAAAGTAAAAGCAGCCGGCAAGCCGATGGATAAAAAAGTAAAAGAGGTCACTATAGCCAACTCCAAGCTTAACATGACCCTTGATTTTGGCAAAAAGGCCAGTATTGTTGCATTTACGATAAACGGGCAAAAAGTTATCAGCGGCGGTGATGGGATTTTTACGTCAATAACAGCCGGCGGTATTACCTATTCCTCGCTGCATTTGACAGCAACTCCCATAATGGTAAAAATAGGTAATGTAGTCAAGCTAAATAATATTAGTTACGGCGATAAAACTCATCATATTGAAGAGAGCTGGATATTCACAATCACCACGGGCACAATTAAGTGGATAATTGAAAGAACAACGACAGCACCACTGAAAGTGGAAGAATCGGCAACACCAGAGTTTGATTTTGACAATATAAAGACTTGGGAGGGAGCCTACCAAGGATATGGGGGATTGGCTTGGTTTTATCTTTTCAATGAAAAACTATGCACTTATGGCGTGCATACGAGGTCTTCTGCTTTCTGGAATAGTGAAACTAACAATGGCTTAAACATAGCGGTAAATGTTCCCGGTGAAAATGTCGCTATGAAATATTCGAGAATGGAAAACGATAAGTTAGCTTATACGGTGAGCGTTTCTGATAAGGAATTGTTGCCTAAATTGGACAGCGGCACCAACCGCCGGAGATTTTTGCGCGGTCGGACCGATGTATGGTCATCATTCAATATCCCTGCCGGAACCAGCAGGCAAAATTTAACGTTCAGTTATTTTGATTTTAAACAAAAATATGGCCGAGGTAAATTTAATGGCATTGATGGAGAAAAAGTAAGTGCGGTATTAAATACGATTGCCCGGATAGGGGTGATTGACTCCTTACATTATGGTGGTAACAGCTGGGCTACACCTTATGGCCCCATTTGCCTGCATGAACAATATATAGCACAACTCGGCCTTGCTATCAACGACCCTAATTATTTAAAAGGGTATCAAACATGTCTTGATTATTATTGTAGCCATGCCATAAAGCCTGACGGGAGGGTTTACCCCAGATGGGCTTATACCAATGAAGATGCCATGGCCGGTAAGTTTAACAAATATGGTTTTTACGAAGCACAATGGGGAATATTGATGGATTCCAATCCTGATCTGGTTAGCAATATCGCCGATCTGTATAACATGACCGGTAATACCGCCTGGGTGAAAACTCACCTGAAGGATTGCGAAAAAGCTTTAGACTGGATACTAAAAAGAGATAGCAACAACAATGGACTTGTTGAGATGATGAGTGACAATGAGCGTGACAAAAGAAGCAGTGACTGGATAGATATTGTTTGGGCATCCTACGAAAATGCTTTTGTAAATGCAAAGCTGTATCATGCACTCATGGAATGGGGCGCAATAGAACAGCAGTTCGGCCGTGACGGTAAAGCTGCTTTTTATCTGAATTTTGCGGCAAGGTTAAAAGCCACCTTCAACAAATCTATAAAAGATGGAGGTTTTTGGGATGAAGAGAATAGTTGTTATGATTATTGGATAGACAAGGATAAGAGTGTGCACGGTCGTAATATAGTTACACCTGTAAACTTTATGGCGATTGCTTACGGGATTTGTGACAATAATGCCCGTAAAAAGATTATCCTGGATCAGATTGAAGCACAGATGAAAAAGGAAAGCCTTTTCTTTTGGCCATTGGCTTTGTATAGTTACGCCCCGGGCGAGGCGAAACAATCACAATATCCATTTCCATCCTATGAAAATGGCGATCTTTTTTTATCATGGGGTTCGATCGGAGTAAAAGCTTATGCAGATTACGACCCGGCTATAGCGCTAAAATATGTAAGAAATGTACTGGCGCAATATGGAAAGGACGGCCTTGCTTTTCAGCGTTACGGGCGCATTAAGCAAGACGGGCTCGGTGACGATATCTTGGCTGGCAATAGCCTGGCAATAGTAGGATTGTACCAAGCTATATATGGCATAAATCCCCTGTACAATCGTTTTTATCTCAACCCTCATATAACAAGCGAGCTGGCAGGTACCAGCCTGAATTATAATTTCAGAGGCAAACGGTTAACAATAAATCTTGACAACGCCTGCTATGCTGTAACTGATCAGGTTTTCAAAGTAACTGCACCTCACAGCTTCGGGTTTAATACCATAAAAAACAGATTATTGTACTTTGACCGCAGCAGTCCGCAGCCTTCTTTGACAGCGCAATGTACCGCGCCATTAACCATCACTATTCAAGATTGGGGCCGGGACAATATGTCATGGATGCAAATTGTAAATTCAGATACTGAAGGACCGGTTAGTTATGAAATACATCAGTTGAAAAATAATACAGATTATCAGCTTTCAGTTAAGGGAAAGCCAGATCAAAATTTAAGAAGCGGCCCGCGAGGAGATTTAATGTTACGCATCAATGGTATTTCGAAAATTACCTTAACTGAATTATATTAAAGACAACAGGCAGGGATTAACTAATACCTATTACCGAAGAACGGGTGAGAATTTCGAGTTAAGATCACAGCTGAAAATTATTCTGTTAAATTATTTAGCGACTGGTTTAAATCATTTATTAAATAATCGGGGTCTTCCAGGCCCACATACATTCTGATTAGCTGATCATTTTTAGTAGATTTTGAATAATTTTGCTTCGAAAGCGAAGCAATAGCAGGAAGAATTAAGCTTTCATGCCCTCCCCATGAAACAGCTAATAATATATGTTGTAGCTGGTCGCAAAACTTTTCGATCTTTTTGATCGAGCTCTCTTTAAGTGAAAAGCTAAATAAACCTCCACAGCCCTGCATTTGTTCATGAGCAAGCTTTAGCTGTTTAAAATTAGGGCTGAATGGCCATATTACTTCTTCAACTGCTGGATGTTGGTTCAACCATTCGGTGATAATCTTGGCGCTTTCAAAACTACGTTGTAAACGAAGCGGTAATGTCCTTAATCCCCGAATGAGTAACCACGCAGATTGTGGTGAAAGAGTTGGACCCAGGTTCATGTATTCATTGTCGAATATTTGACGGATCAATGCATTGCTACCGGTAAGGACTCCTGCAATTACGTCCGAATGCCCCCCTATATATTTAGTCGCAGATTGCGCTACCAGGTCAATATCAAGGCTAATAGGCTGTTGGTAAAGCGGGCTGCAATAACTGTTGTCCATTAAGGTAATTATATCGTGTTTTCTTGCTAAAGCGGCTACTTTCTTTATATCTTGTAATTCATAAACTAAACTTGAAGGACTTTCCAGTAAAATTAGTTTTGTTTCATTTCTGATTACATTTTCAAAGTTTTTTATATCCCTGCCATCCACAAATGTTGTTGTAATTCCATATTTGGGTAAGAACTTTTTGAATAGATGCTCTGTCCAGTTATAGGCATTTTTAACGGCTATAACATGGTCGCCAGTTTTAAGCAACGATAGTATAGGAATAGTTATTGCTGCCACACCGCTGCTAAAGACCAGCGCATTTTCGGCTCCGTCCAGTGCAGCAAGCTTTTTCCGTAATATATTAAGTGTTGGATTTTGGCCTCTTGAATATAAATTGCTGTCAAATTCATCAGTCATTGCACTGCGCATTGCCGTTACCGTTTTAAAGGTAAAATTGCTTGATTGAATGATCGGCGGCGAAACAGCATTAAAATAATTCTCTCTCTCTTCTCCAAGCTCGTTAAGTATATATGAAAGGTCCATGTCTGTCATAAAGGGGTAATTGGGGTTTTATTTTTCTTGGTTGCAAAAAATATAATAAGGCCTACAATAAATGCGCAAAGGCAAACCACTGCGGCCATTGGTTTTTCAATAAAAATGGTAATGGTAACAAACCAGTAAGTAACAATAAATAAAATAGGTATTGCCGGATACCACTTAATGGTATATATACCCGTTCTATCAAGGTGTTTGGTTTTTTTACGCAATATGAAAATAGATGCCGCCGCGGTCGATAAGCCTATCGTATCAAAAAACATCACGTAATTTAAAATTTTTTGGAACGAATTGACAAACAGTAATATAAATATTACGGTTATCACAAAAAAGCTTAATCCAAATACCGGTACCTGTGTTTTTTTATTAACCGACTTGAATTTTTTTGGTAATATGCCATCCTCTGCCATTGCATAATATACCCGCGGGTTCGACATAATGTTTACATTGATAAATGCCATTACCGAAACAAACATCAGCAATGAAATTACCTTATAACCAACGTCGCCAAAAATTAAACTTGCCAATGTTGCCGCAAGTGCGGGTTTATGCCGCATCCCTTCAAGCCCCCAAGCCCTGAAATAGGCAAAATTAATAAGCAGGTAAAGCGATATGACGATGATCATGCCTGTAAATATGGCTTTCGGTATATTCTTTTTAGCGTTGATGCTGTCGCCACCAAAATTTATAGTTTGCTGGTAGCCGCCATAAGTAAAAAACACCGCGACCAGGCTCATCCCAAATCCTCTTAAATTACTTTTTAATATTGGTGTAGTTTGCGTAAAGGTTTGGGGTAGCAATGCATGGCTTTTAAATATACTGCAGCATAAAACTGTAATTAAGCCAATTTTAAAAACGGTGAACACATTTTGCGCCCTCGAACTCATTTTTATGCCAAATAAGTTATTGCCATATAATATCAGTACCGAAATTATTGAGATTAGTTTTATACCGATACTTTGTTGCAGGTCAACAGGGAGCAGCAAAGGGTTAAGGTATTCGGCACCAATAAGCGCTACCGCTGCTACTGATGCCGCGTTGCTGATAACCACTATCCAGTTGATCATGAAAGCGAATGCCGGGTGATAGCAATGGGAAAATACTTTATAAAATCCGCCAGTGGTTGGGTAGCGTGCCCCAATCTCGGCAAAGGTTAGCGCCCCGCATAAACTAATAGCGCCGCCAAAAATCCATACACCAAAATATAAATAGGGGTTGTTAACGTTAAGCGCTACCTGTGCGGGTGTTTCAAATATACCCATACCTATAACCAGGCTGATAACGATCATGGATAGATCAAAACGGGTAAGTTTGGGTATTATCGTCATATTTTTGCTACACAGCAATATTAGCGTCAGTTATAAGTTATTTGCAATATAGATTAATGTATTATAAAAATTACAATTATTTAGTAAAAGGATTTATCAGTATATTGTACAGCGTGAAGGGATAATTACAATCTCCCGGTTGGGGTTAAAAAAAAGGCAAATAGAGTAATAAGTATTTTTTGTACATTTATATCCAACATAAACCATTCTCCAATTAATTTATGATCCTGTTTATTGCCCCTGTGCAAAGTGTATGATTAAAAGAAAAATTTCAATAAAGGACATTGCGAAACTTACCAATACTTCTATTACTACGGTTTCCTTTGTATTAAACGGTAAAGGGCGTATCAGCAAGGAGATATCTAAGAAAATATTAGAGGTTGCGCATAACGAAGGGTATGAGCCAAATCGTATGGCGGTTGGCCTTCGTACGGGTGTGTCAAAGGTTATTGGTTTAATTGTTGAAACCATTGGCGGGCCTTTTTTTGGGGCGATGGCTAAAATAATAGAGGAAGTAGCCGAGAAAGCGGGCTATGGTGTGATATATTGCAGCACCAATAATAATATACAAAAAGGCAAGGATGCGATAAAAATGCTACAGCAACAATTGGTTGATGGGTATATTATTACACCGATGAAGGGTTTAGAACAAGATATCCAATCGTTAGTGGAGAATGGCAAGCCTGTAGTATTGATAGACGGATACTTGCCGGACCATGATATTCCGCATGTATTGGTTGATAATTATAATAGCACCTATAGCGCGATTGACTATCTAATTAAATTAGGCTATCAGAATATAGGCTTTGTAACTGCTGATCTCGACCTGATCCAGCTGCACGATCGTTTACAGGGTTATAAGGATGCATTAAAGGCCAATAATATTGCCGAGAAGAAAAAATTGGTATACAAATTACCATTTGATACCGAGAATATCCAGGCAATAGCGGCTATAAAAAACTTCATCAAAAAAAATGAACAGATGGATGCCATCTTTTTTACCACGAATTACCTTGGTATTACCGGTTTGCAAAGCATAAACCAATTGGGGATAGATATTCCTGGCGATTTGGCTATGATAAGTTTTGATGATAACGAGATCTTTACGCTTTACCCTCCTGGTATTACTACAGTTAAGCAGCCTACGTTCGAGATCGCGAAATCGGCAATTGATGTTTTGCTTGCGCAGATGAGTAACGATCAGTATGATATATCTAAAATAAAATTGTGTATCCCCGCGCAATTAATTGAGCGGGGATCAACCATCGAAAAAAGTATCGCTTGATACCGCTTAACCTTCATAAATAATTAGCCTGCCCTTTTTTAAGAAATTTAATTCCGTACGTTCCTCATTTTTTAGTGTTTTATTTGGGAATTTCTCCAATAACAGGGCTTTAATGTTTTAGTATATTTTAATTTGTAATAATTATGATACTAAATTATTAAAATATTGGCATATTTTAGCTTTTCAAAATATAATATTTATAATTATTTATCATAATGTTAATATTTTGATAAATAATTTTGATAAAACATTTTACTATAATATCTTTGGATATAGGCAATGAGTAATAGTTGCCGCATAATTTGGTAAAACCTTTTATCACGGGCTTTACTCCCGACAGCACATTGCGGTCATAATTTTTATAACGGAAGAAAAGACATTCCGGAAAAGCATTCTTTCAGTATTAGTAATATTCGTTCTTGTTTTTATACAATATAACATTTTTGTGGTTTAATTGATAAAACGTTTTATCAATCTATTATTAATAAACTAATATATAGTGCATGGATAAATAAAAAAAAGAAAAACTACCGGATAATTTTCCAAACTCTGTAAGGATTTGATAATAATTCAACCTTATACATCAACTGTTAATTTCCTAATTCATTAATTATGACTAAAAAATTTTACAAAAGAAAGTTTCTATCTTACCTCAGCGTTATCCCCATTTTACTTATTACGGTAATAGGGAAGGTTAATGCTCAAAGTAACACCAACAATGGTGCTACAGTAACAATTTCGGGTACTGTTAAAGATGAAGAAGGGCCGCTGCCCGCTGTATCGGTATTTGTAAAAGGTAGTAGTGCGGGTGTATCAACAAATGCAGATGGTAATTTCACCATAAGGGCAACAGTGGGCAAGTCGCTAACCATTAGTATGGTTGGTTATGTAACACAAGTATATAACGTAACCAAAGCAGATGCCAATGTAATTATCGTTCTTAAAAACGATGAAAAGGTTTTAACCGATGTGGTGGTTATTGGTTATCAGCAGGTAAGCAAGCGTTCGGTTACTGCTGCAATAACTACGCTTGATCCTAAAACCATCGAAGATATTCCGGCACCAACGTTTGACGCCTTATTACAAGGTAGGGTAGCAGGGCTGGACGTTCAGAATTTCTCGGGTGAACCGGGTGTAAGCAGTACCGTTGCTATCAGGGGTAATACCGCTGTATCGAGAAGTATTAGTAGCGATAATACCACTGCGGCAGGAAAAGCAAGCCTAGCAAGGGCAGTTAGCGGTCCGTTATATGTAATTGATGGCGTACCACAAACTACTGATGATATTGCAGCTATCAGTTATGGAAGTGGAACCGGTACAGATGTTTTAGCAGGTATCCCGATAAATGATATAGCAGATATCGCAATATTAAAAGATGCATCTGCAGCCGCTGTATACGGGTCGAGAGGTGCGAGCGGGGTAATTGAAATCACAACCAAAAAGGGCGTTGCGGGTAAAACAAGAATTAATTTTTCAACCTATCATGGTATAACTGATCAACCTCAGCTAGATAAAGTATTAACTGGTACTGCAGAAACAGATGCTAAGTTAGCTTTGATTGAACATTATGGTAATTACAATAACCTGAAAGATCTTCCGCAAATATTGACAGATACGTTGAACCCGGCATTTAATAACGCCAATGATTACAGGAAGCAGATTTACCAAACCGGGTTAGTTGATAACTATGATTTTTCGATAAGTGGCGGAAATGATAAAATCACCTACCGTTATGGGTTAAATTACTATAACGAGGATGGTATCATCAAAAAATCAGGGCTTAAACGCTATACTTTCAATAGTAATATCGGTTTGAATTTGGCCGAAAATTTAAAAATCAACACACAGATAAGGTATTACAGGTTAGATCGCCCCAGGTCTGTTAGTGATTTGAGCGGTGGTGTGGATCCTTTCACCGGAGGTTATTATGCGTCCAGTCCACTTCCATCGTCTAACCTGTATTTGTCACCCTCTATGCAGAACTTTATTTTCGGTAACACCACCATTAACACCGACGATAATAGCAATAACAGCATCTCAATTAGCCCAACCATTGATTGGCAGATCTCTAAAAAATGGGCATTTAATACGGTGATCTCATACGAGGCTACCAATAGCCGGCATGATACCTTTACACCTGGGGAATACAGGCAAAGCGGTGTAGGATATGCTGCGAGTTTTGCTGATAATCAGTTCAACTACCTCATGAGTAATACACTACAATACAGTACTACCATTGGCAAAGAGCAACACCTGAACTTATTATTTGGGCAAAATATGGAATATCATCAGTATAGGGCAACTGATGCGGAAGCTGATGGTATACCAAATGATCAGATCAGCGTGGTTGATGTAGTTAATAAAAACGAATCAACAGCTTTTTCAGATTTGCAGGAAAATGGCATCGAAACAGAATTCCTGAGGTTGAATTATGATTATAAAGGAAGATACCTGTTTTCTGGTGTATTGAATGAGGATGCCTCATCTAAATTTGGTGCAGGAAACAGGGCTGGGTTTTTCCCATCTGTTTCAGCGGGATGGATCATAAGCGATGAACCATTTTTGAAAGACCAATCTTCATGGCTTACCCTTTTAAAACTACGCGGAAGTTTTGGTATCACAGGCAGGCAGCCTGACGATGGCAGTAACTATTTATCGTTCAATAATTATAATGTTGGCGCAGGGTCTTTTCCCGGCAGTAACAGCCCGCAAACCGGCGCAAATTTATCTTATACGTACAACGGTATTCCAGCCATATCCCCTAATTTTAATGGTGGGATAAGCAACAAGGATTTAACCTGGGAACATTCAAAACAAACCAACATCGGTATTGACCTTACCATGTTAGATGGCCGTTTTAGTTTTGTGGCAGATGCCTATGTTAAAAGGACTGCACAGGGGATTTTCTCTTTGGATGTGCCAATTACCACAGGTTATACCACAATTACCACCAATGCCATCGGAACGCAGAATAAAGGTTTGGAGATGACTTTTATCGCACATTATTTTAAACCTACCCGCGTCTTTCAATGGGAAACGGACTTTAACATAGCCTTCAATAATAATATAATCACATCATTGCCAAACGGTGGTCGCGATGTTATCATAAACGGAGGAGCGACAAGTTATATCTTGAGGCAGGGACAACCAATAAACACTTTCTTTTTGTTCCAACAAACCGGCGTTTATAAAACTGATGCCGATGTGCCGGTAAATCCTGTTACAGGAGCCGTATTAAACTTTTATGGCTATCCATTTAAAGGTGGTGACCCGATATGGAAAGACCAAAACGGAGACGGAGTGTTAGATCAGAATGATTACGTTGCAGCCGGCAATCCAAATCCTGGAGTTGTAGGTGGTATTAATAACAATTTTTCTTATAAAAACTGGAGCTTAACGGTGTTTTGCACCTTCACACTCGACAGAACAATTTACAATGATTACCTGGTTGGTGAACTATCACACCTGGTGCCAACAAATGATGGAAGTTCAAACGTATATGATGATATCATGAACAGCTCAATTCCTGATCTGTCAGGTATTAATTACTGGAAAAACCCCGGTGATAACGCAAAATACCCTTCATTAAGTTCAGTTTCAGGTACACGTTACAAATATGCTGCAGTAAGTACTGCATGGCTGCAAAGCGGCGATTATTTACGTGTTAAAACGGTAACAGTAGGTTATTCATTTAAACCGGAAAGTATAAAGAAGTTCGGTTTGTCAAGGCTTCGCGTGTATGGTATGGTTGATAACCTGCATATTTTCCAGGCAAAAGGTGTTCCTGATGCTGAAGAAGTTGATGCATTTGGAGATTATAATGGTAATGGTTACCCAATACCTAAAAAATTCACACTTGGCTTAGACATGTCTTTATAAAATAAACATCAATTAAAATTAAAGAAATGACAACATATTTTAAAAAATCCCTAATCGGTCTTTCATTGATAGCCGGGTTATGTGGTACGGTGTCTTGTAAAAAAATATTAGACTTGGAACCTCACGATTCAACATTTACCAGCGCATATTTTACTGATGGTGAGGATGCAAATACAGCAATAGCCGGCGCTTATGCCTTGTTACGGTCAACGTTTTTAAATAATTATTCGTACTTCGTGTTTGGTGACATTCCTGCGGGCGAGTTTAGCCCTAATGGTAACTATGACAGTGCTAACTCTAACGTTGCATTAGGTCAGTTCACCGGCTTAAACGTAGGCCCTGGCATTTGGAACTGGCAAGATAAGTATCAACTGATACAGCAGATCAATTTAATTATCAATAAAGTTCCCGGTATCGATATCACTAAGTTTACCGACCAGGATGATAAATTACAGATAATCGGAGAAGCTCACTTTTTACGAGCTTACATTTACTTTTACATGAGCAGGGTATGGGGCGATGTGCCGCTTAAATTAGCTCCGGATCTGGATCTTAGTACAGCTGTAAATATCCCGAGATCACCAGCAGCGACTGTGTTAAGCCAATGCCTTGCGGATTTGAAAATTGCTGAGGCCGATTTAAAGTATGGCTACACCGACCCAAGCCAAACAGCAGTACGTGCTAATAAAGGTTCGGCCATGGCATTACAGGCTCACATTAAAGAGTGGATGGGCGATTACGCAGGATGCGATACAGCTACAAATGCAGTTATCACACAAGGTGGTTACTCCCTTCTTGACTCAGCAGATTATTCCAAAATATTTATTGGAAAATCAGCAGAGGGTATTTTTGAGATCAATATTAATTATACACAAAACGAAGGCTTAGCTTTAAATGGTGGCGGTTATATACCAACTTTAGAGACACCATTCCTTGCCAATAAAACTTACTTGGAATGGCCTTTGAACACGAGTTATATTACTAGATTGTATACAGATACAAACGATATAAGGATACGCAAATTCTTTTATCAGCCAACATCAGGTAATGGGCAAACTATAAAATACAGCAATATTACCTATGCCGACGGTTCCGCTGAGAATGATCCGCGCTTATCTAATAATATCATTGTTTTCCGCCTGGCTGATATTATGTTATTGCGTGCGGAAGCCCTCAATCACTTAGGCAGAGATCAGGAAGCTTTGACGTTGCTTAATCAAATTCGTACCCGGGCTAATACAGCCTTATACCAGGGATCCGGAACTGCTCTGGCCACTGCAATTTTAGAAGAACGCTTACGTGAATTATTTTACGAAGGTCAATCCTATTATGACCTGGTACGGACTAAACAACTTACTAATTATAATCAAAACTTCTCGTCAGCCCAGTTTTTAAATGGTTCACCAAAGGGTGGTTGGCTATGGCCGGTTGATCCAAATATGTTTAAAGACGATTTTACCCTTACACAAACCCCTTACTGGCAAGGAAAACTTTAATCTTTAAAAAAAAAGAAAATATGAAAACATTTAAATTGTTTATACTCTGCGCTTTTTTAATAACAGCGTTTTATTCCTGCAAAAAAGAAAATGATGTAATTGGTGGTAAGTTATTTAACGCTCATGTAAATATGACAACCTATGATTATCTTAAAACCAACCATCTTTTTGATACGCTTGTCATCATGATAGACAAAATGAATTTAAAGGATGAAGTAAATTCAAGCGGAACGTTTTTTGCAGTTACTAATTATTCCATTCATAGTTTTGTACTCGCTAAACAAGCGGAGCTGCAAACTGAGCAAAATAACGAAAACCTGGTATTTACGTTTGACTCCCTGAATTTGTCAACCTTAAAGGATTCATTAAGGGCTTACATGTTTAAAGGAAAATATACAAGAGACAACTTAACGCTTGCCGGAACACTTGCTACAGCCGATGACGGAGAAGTTAGGTTAATCCAACTTAAACCATCTACTCAATATACCAGTACTTTGTTTACAACAGATCCACAGTATATATTCCTGAGTAAGCTAGTTGCTACCAAAAATTTCCCACTCCCGCCGGTTTTGGACACAACAACAGTAAAACAACTTGATCCAAGCCAGATTCTAAGTACCCTTTGTCAAACCACGGGTATTTTAACCACCACAGGGGTCTTACACGTGCTGAGCAACGATCATACTTTCACATATTTTAATAACGTAGATAATTAGGAGTCAATTTTTATAATATGAAAAAACTATATAAACTTTTTATAGCAGCTGCTTTATGCAGTGGCGTTATAAGCTGCAAAAAAACTCCAGATGGTTATTTGAGCAGCCAGATAAGATATTCAGATAGCCCTATCCAGGTTCAGCGGGGAGTTATAGATCAAACTGATCCTGTAAACAGCGATGGTTCAAGCGCCCCCGTTGTTTATGAGTTGTTGGATATCAGGAACGCGACAACGCATAAGCATGCGGACTCGGTATATGCTGCTCAAGAACACTATGAATTTACCTCCGTATTTAATGCTGATGTGGATACCACTATAGCGCTGTTAAACACCCATCGTAAATTGGTTAACGGGCCGTGTTTTGATTTTAACGTACATACCGGCGCGTTTACATTTTACCAAACTACGGCTAACGTGCCACTAGGTACTTATGAGTTTGATATTAAAGCCACCAATCAAAATGGTTCAAAAATTTACAAGAATATAGGTACGTTCACCTTATATGACGGGCCGACATACCAGATTGATGCCGGGGGTAGTGCATGGTTTCAGGATAACTCAACTGCAAATGGCGATACCGGTTCACCCGTAGTAACTGTTCAACAGTTATCCACTACAGGTACATTGGCTATTTTAAAACTGGTTGATGAAAATGGTGTGCCATTTGATCCACTTAAAGGTGAAATAATTGCGCGTGGAGATCGAAGTGACTTTGACACCTATGCTAAATTCCATCCTTTAATTGCTTCCGACACATCATTAACCTGTAATTTTGAAATAACGCCCTTCCCTTTTCAACAGTCGGCATACGGATATTTGATATATTATCGTATCCCCAGCCAGTTTGTTAAGTACGATGTCGGGGCTACGCCAACTACAGCCCAGATCTACAGTGCAAATCCAAGGTTTGCTTTCCAGCTTTTCCAGGAAGGTAGCTACCTCATAACAGTTCATGTACCGCACGTAACCCGTGTTCCTTAATTAAAATCATAACCCGACCATTACAAAAATGGCCGGGTTAATAACCCGTTCAATAATTTATCCATTTATGAAAAAAACACTCGTTTCTTTACTTTTATGTTCCGTTGGTTTTCAAGCTGTTTGCAATGCGCAATCAACCGAAGTATTTAAACGCAAATCCTATCAATTAACATTTATTGAGCAGGATACAACGTTTAGTAAGGCGCTAAAAGAAAAGCTGGTAAAAACCTTTTATACGGTTTACCCCGAACTGGCAAAAGAGTACAATAAAAAAACAGCAAAAAATGTAACGTTTGTAATTGATACCGCATACAAAGGCGTGGCCGAAACAGGAAATGCCACAGTTACATTTAGCTATAAATACATGATGGCGCACCCTGCTGATATTGATGTTGTTACCCACGAGGTAATGCACATTGTGCAGGAATATGGTTACAGCGCAGGCCCGGTTTGGTTAACCGAGGGTATTGCCGATTATGCCCGCAATAAATACGGCGTAAATAATGCAGGCTCTAAATGGACTTTACCTGCTTACAAACCAACCCAGAGCTATGAAAATAGTTACCGTATCACTGCCCGTTTTTTAGTGTGGATAGAGAAAAATGTTAAGCCTGATTTTGTAAAAGACATTGATGCTAGCTTACGTAAACACACTTATACTGAAAGTACCTGGAAAGAAGAAACCGGTAAAACTTTGGATGAGCTATGGACAAGTTACTCGGCTAACCCAACTATATAATATTAAAAAAGCCTAAACCTTATTTTACCTGATCAAACTTTAAAAATGAAAATATTCTTTAGCTCTTTATTAATAATTCTTAGCTGTTCATGTTTTGGGCAAAAAGCTGTGCAACCGAAAGATTTGGTAGATTATATAAACCCGTTAATGGGCACCCAATCGAAACCCGATCTTTCTAACGGAAATACTTACCCTGCTATTGCCCTGCCCTGGGGTATGAATACCTGGACGCCACAAACCGGTGTTATGGGTGATGGTTGGCAATACACTTATGATGCCGATAAAATACGTGGGTTTAAGCAAACACATCAGCCAAGCCCATGGATGAACGATTACGGCCAGTTTGCTATTATGCCGGTAACCGGTCACCTGTGTTTTGATCAGAACGAAAGGGCAAGTTGGTTCTCGCATAAAGCGGAAACAGCTAAACCTTATTATTATAGTGTTTATTTGGCTGATGCTGATGTAACTACCGAAATTACCCCAACCGAAAGGGCTGCGCAATTCCGGTTTACGTTCCCAAAATCCGATAGTTCTTTTATTGTGGTTGATGCGCTAAACAGGGCATCTTACATTAAAGTTATACCTGCCGAGGGAAAGATCATCGGTTATAGTACCAAATATAGCCGTGGTAAAATGACAAATTTTAAAGACTATTTTGTTATTTATATAGATAAGCCTTTTACCATTGCCAAAGTATGGCATGATAAAACAATAGCTAAAGATACGTTGGAATTAACCAGTAAGCACTCTGGCGCGGTCATCGGTTTTAAAACACAAAAAGGCGAAGTTGTTCATCTAAAAGTATCATCCTCTTTTATCAGCTTTGAACAGGCTGAACTTAATTTAAGCCGGGAATTGGGTAATGATAGCTTTGATGTAACCTGTAAAAAAGCAAAAGATATATGGAATAAAACCCTGAACCGTGTGGTGGTTGACGGGGGGAGTATTGATCAGATGCGTACTTTTTACTCTTGTATGTACCGTATGCTTTTCTTCCCTAATAAATTATATGAAATTGATGCGCAGAATAAGATTGTACACTACAGCCCATATAATGGAAAAATTATGCCGGGTTACCTTTATGGAGGTACAGGCTTTTGGGATACATTCAGGGCGCTTTATCCATTCTTGAACCTCGTTTACCCTTCTGTTAATAAAGAAATGCAGGAAGGGTTGATTAATGATTATAAAGAAGGTGGCTGGTTACCTGAGTGGTCAAGCCCTGGTTATGCCGATATTATGGTTGGCAATAACTCGGCTTCGGTAGTTGCCGAAGCTTATATTAAAGGTTTGCGTGGTTATGATATTGAAACGCTTTACCAGGCACTGATACATGGTGCTAATAATGAAGGGCCGATCTCCGCTGTTGGCCGTTACGGCGTAAAATATTATAACGAGTTAGGCTACGTGCCATACGACGTAAAAATAGACGAGAACGCCGCAAGGACATTGGAATATGCCTATGATGATTACGCGATATATGAATTAGGAAAAGCCCTGCATAAACCGGATGCCGAAATTGAGATTTACAAGAAACGCAGCCAGAACTACCGGAATTTGTTTGATCCTCAAACAGGTTTGATGCGCGGAAAAAATAAAGACGGAAGTTTTGAAACACCTTTTAACCCTTTTAAATGGGGCGATGCGTTTACCGAGGGAAATAGCTGGCACTATACCTGGGGCGTATTTCACGATATAAGTGGATTAGTAGGGCTAATGGGTGGCAAAAAACAATTTGTAGCCAAGCTGGATTCTGTATTTAGCTTACCGCCAATATTTGATTCAACTTATTATGGTGGTGTTATACACGAGATCCGCGAAATGCAGATTGCCAACATGGGGCAATATGCGCATGGCAATCAGCCTATTCAGCACATGATCTATCTATACGGGTATGCAGGCGAACCTTGGAAAACCCAGTATTGGGCCCGCGAAACCATGAACCGAATGTATAAAGCTACTCCTGACGGTTATTGTGGTGATGAAGACAATGGCCAAACTTCTGCCTGGTATGTTTTTTCGGCAATGGGTTTCTATCCTGTTTGTCCGGCAAGTGACCAATACGTATTGGGTGCGCCCTTATTTAAAAAGATAACACTATCTCTCGAAAATGGTAAAACTGTAGTAATTAATGCCCCTGCAAATGATGATCAAAAAAAATATATTAATACGATGAGCGTTAATGGTAAAACTTATGATTTTAATTGGTTAAGTCATAATTCTTTAATGGGTGGAGAGGTAATAAATATGGGTATGTCATCTATTCCAAATAAAAAACGGGGTATTGCGGACAAAGACGTACCGTTCTCCTTATCGGATAAAAATTAACTTATATACTTAAAGACTTATGAAGTCATTCTTAATAGTTTTAATATTTTTTATACTTTTTGTTTTTTCAGTACAAGCGCAAAAAAAATCTGATAATAACTTAGTTCAATACGTAAAGCCGATTATCGGGACGGAACGGATGGGACATACTTTCCCGGGTGCGACCGTGCCTTTTGGGATGGTACAACTTAGTCCCGAAACAGATACCCCAAGTTATGATCTTAATGGACATTATAATCCGGATGTATATAAATACTGCGCGGGTTATCAGTATGAGGATAAAACTATTGTTGGTTTTAGTCATACCCACTTTAGTGGTACAGGTCACTCAGATTTAGGGGATTTTCTAGTGATGCCAACTGTAGGTGAGCTGAAATTAAATCCCGGAACGGCAGATAAACCCGGGAGCGGCTATCGCTCAGCATATTCACACGCCAATGAAGTAAGCGAAGCCAACTATTACAAAGTAAAATTGGATGCCAGCGGCATTATTG
>Ga0302300_1000173_pt1 | contig 53570 bp, 48 predicted proteins | sample III_Palsa_E1_1_FD_198756 | JGI IMG/M metagenome (GOLD analysis project Ga0302300, IMG submission 198756) | Peat permafrost microbial communities from Stordalen Mire near Abisko, Sweden - III_Palsa_E1_1 | ecosystem: Environmental > Terrestrial > Soil > Palsa > Peat permafrost | place: Sweden...
GGAAGCTATTAGCTGGCAAAGAAATGAAGCACGGTAAAGTGCGTTTAAGCGGTATAGGTAATATCCCCCTGCGGGGAAAAGCGAGGACGCTTGGAATTCCTAAGACTGCTGAAGTATTACATAAAGCAGGCCGTTGGTATTTATCGGTGACACTTAATTGTGAACCAAAACGAATCTCGGGCGCACAAGCCATTGCTTTAGATTGGGGGGTTGAAAACTTTGCCACAGTAGTAAGCACTGATAATAAAAGTCAAATTATTCCAAACCCACGTTTAGGTAGTCTTTTAGCTCCTAAAATTAAACCAGTGCATCAAGCAATCAGTAGAAGCAAAAAGGGCTCTAAAAATAGGCGTAAGCTTATTACGAAACTGGGGAACTATTATAGAAAGCTAAGCAATCAACGTTTAGATTTTATCCATAAAAAATCAAATGAAATTGTAGCCAATTCAGTCCTCATTGCCACAGAAACCTTACATATTAAAAATATGACTGTAAAAGGAGGCAGTCGTAAAAAAGGATTAAATCGAGAAATATTAAACACCACACCAAGTGCATTTTTTAACCTATTAAAGAGCAAAGCGGAAGAAGCTGGCCTTTATTGGGTTGAAGTACCCACCCGCTCTGTGAAACCTTCACAGATCTGCCACGGCTGTGGTGTTCAAGTCAAAAAAACCTTAAGCAAACGTATTCATCATTGTGACTGTGGAGCAAGTTGTTCCCGTGATGAGAATTCCGCTAAGGTTATGCTGAATTGGGCCCTTTTTGGTAACCCAAGCGGGGTCAGAAATTGGCCGAGGTGTGGAGCGGCGATAACGCTGTGTTGAAGCACGAAACCCACTCTATAATGCTTTCCGAGAGCCTCGGTTGCATTTAGAGGGGGTAATTCATTTTGTCCTGAATAACGCTTCCCCCAAATTAAAGATAATGCTCTATACTTTAAAAGTGAGTTAACATTATTGTTAATACCAATTGATGTACCAGCACATAATTGATTTTGCTACTATGTCGAGGATAAGGTATGAAGGGGTTTAAAGATTTTACAATAGGAATGAAAATAACATTAATTCCTATTGTAGCAGTTATTGGTTTTTGCTTATTTTTGGTATATGGATATTATACCTCCAAAACCAATGCTGGGCGTTTAGATAACATCCATCTGCTCTATTTTCCTATTTTAGAACGTGCCGATGCCAACCTAGTTCGATTAGATAGAATACAAGAAACTTTCAATAGTGCTGTGGCCGCAGGAGAGGCAGATTTTTTAAAAGCCGCGGATGCCTTAGCATTAAATATGGGTCAAGCTTTTGATGAAATTATCGCTCTTGAACCTAGCAATAAACAAAAAGTTTATGACTTAAAAACAAATTTCGAAAATTACTACCAAGAAACTCGTGTTTTTTTAACGGCATGGATTAAAGGAACAGATAAATCTCTCAATAGTCATGATTCTTTAGAGAAAATGAAAAATTCGCTGGTAACTATTCAAAAATATTTAGAAGATTTTAAAGCCTATAGCTATGACAATTTTATTGGTACTATTAATAATGCCAAACAGGCTTCTACCGATTCTATTCAATTAGGATTTATTGTAGCCCTAATAACCACTACTATTTTAGGTATTACTTCTTATAGCGTCATTAAGCTCATTACTAATAATATAGCTCAAGTGGTCTCTTCACTCCGAGATATTGCTAATGGTAAAGGCGATTTAACTAAACAAATTCGTATTCAATGTCGTGATGAAATTGGGACTTTAGTACAATTATTTAATGAATTTATTTCAAAATTAAGAGACATCATTAGTGAAGTAGTAAAAACTGCAGCCCCTATCAGTGATGTAAGTGAGGAATTAAAAAACCTAACTGATAAATCAAAAGAAATTTTAAAAAATCAACAATTAGGTACGCGGCATGTAACCACGGCTATGATTGAAATGTCAGAAAACGTAGAAAATGTTTCCATTAGTGCTCAAGGCGCTGCCGACGCTGCAGATGAAGCTGATAAACAAGCCAAATTAGGTCTTAAAGTGGTGCAAGAAACCGCTAACCACGTTACTGAAGTAGCCAAAGAAGTAAGTATTACCCAAGAAGTCGTTCGTAAGTTAGAAGAAGATGCAAAAGCCGTGGGCATGGTAGTAGATGTGATTAAAGGTATTGCAGAGCAAACTAATTTGCTAGCTCTTAATGCAGCGATTGAAGCGGCTAGAGCTGGAGAACAAGGCCGTGGGTTTGCGGTGGTAGCCGATGAAGTGCGCTCTTTAGCTTCGAAAACTAAAGGCTCGACCGAAGAAATACAAAACATTATCCAAAAATTACAAGTGGCCTCACAAGAAGCCGTGCGCAGCATGGATCATAGTAGTCAAAAAGCAAAAATTGCATTAACTACTTCTAATAATGCAGGAATTTCACTTATAGAAATTACCAAAAAAGTAGGTACCATTTTAGATAGAAATTTTAAAATTGCTAATGGCACTAAAGAACAAAAAGCTATGGCAGGCCGCGTTGAAAATAACGTAAAAGTTATTAATAGCACTGCCGAAGAGTCCGCTGGTAGTATGGCACGGGTAGATGGCGCTGGCCAAAAACTATTGATTTTAGCTCGTAAACTTAAAGAAGTATCCTATCAATTTAAAACTTAAAATCTAAATTTTAAACCCTGTTTAAAACAGAAACTGCTATACAATACTAAAACATCAATAACAAAACTGCAGCAAGATTCACCCTTAAGCCCCAAAGTTATTTGAACCTAAACAAGATTCCTTGTTTTTCATCCAATAATATGATATAGTTTTTTTACTTGTGCGCCCTAATAATATTAATGGAGCGGAATTCTTATGTTAACCGAAATCAAAGCATTATTAAAAGCTAGAGAGCGTTATAATCAAGAAATTGCTAATTATTTTTTACAATCCCCACTTCTTGAGACAAAAAATTATTTTCATGCATTATTTAAAATAACTGAAAAAAAAGACGACGACTTTTATATTAAATTTAAAAAAATAATTGTATCGGATATATTGAAAGATTTAAAAGTTATTAGAGACTTTATTCTCACTATTGACTATTGTACTAGTGATACCGAACTTTTAGATATTTTGTATTTAAAAATATTATTTCAAGTCGAGTGTGCTAAATTCCAAGAAGGAAAATTATTTGATAAAGATTGGTTTAAACACAGCATGAAAAATGATTTTCGTGAATTGCCTTATTATATAGAAATGTTATCAAAATTATATGATTTGATTTCCAAAAAATGCCGTTTGTTTTTAACTGATTATAGACTACATTTGTCTGTTACAAATAATTCCTGGAATTATCAAGTAGTAAACCTAAAAACAGTACCAGGAGGCATACCTAAACAACTTCTTAAAAAGGGGGTAAATCAAATTGATTCGGCTATACACCAATTAGATGCAATGCTTAATGCGTATCCGAGTTCTTTTTTACTTTTAACAAAGCACAAAAGTACATTATCTCAATTAAAGAAGGACATGCTGTTAGAACAAGACATTAAAGGTCAAGCAGGTCCTTTAGCTTCCGGAGATTGGTTACAGGCTTATGCAGATTTTAATAAATATTATAATCTTTATCAAGAATATAATAATGCGCTAACACAAGCTTACCTAAACTTGTCAGAAATAAAGCCCGAAGAAGTAACTAAAGCTGAAGTCATTGAATTAGCAAACCAAAAAAACACATCAAAAAATGAAGTAGATGAGCTTTATTTATTTCAGGAAGAACATGAAAAACTAATTACAGAAAAAAGAAAAGCACATGACGAGCAGTTACTGTTAAACCAACAAGAAAAGGCGAGTTTACATTTAACCCCTGCTCCAATGGGATTGTATTCACTGCATGCTAATTCACAGTCTACCGAGCCATTATCTTCCGAAATGCAACATTTTATTTTGCTTGAAAATTTAAATTCTAATAATTTTAACTTAGTCAAAAAATTACTTACCGTAAAACCTGTTAATAATGATATTACTTATAGCCAAATTGAAAATCTTTTTGGGTATGAAATGGGAAAACTTGCTGGAAAAATTGAATCTGCAAAAGGCTCTCATAGAAAAATAACTATAAACGGCGTATATGGCTTTTATGATAACGTATTAAGTACTAATGGCTTTTTCCAACCTCACGGCCATAAAGGAGAAAGGTTACCTGCCATCGCCTGGAAAATGATAAAAAGCACTCTTGAAGTAGCTAAACTTGATAAACTTGCCATACAGCTTTTTGAAGAAGCAAAGTTTCAATTGCCAAAACAATATTCTGTTCAAGATTTATTAAGCCTAATAGTATATTTAGAAAAAAAGCACGCAAAAATTACCTTTTTGGGTGGCTTATATAAGAAGAATACAGATGGAAGTAATTCCACTATAAGTAAAACCTTAGGCAACCAAGAATGTTATTCCCCCGCTGAAGAACAAGATGCAGCCAAAAAAAATATTGTAAAGTCCATTTTTGATATGCTATAGCAAAAAAACGGGGAATATTGCTATTCCCCGAGGTATGTTGGAAGTACTTAAAGCCCTTTTAAGGCTAAAAGACTTAAGAGCCTGTAAAAACTACTTTTACGCTTCCATCCACTTGTGATGAGTCGATATAGCCAACTAGACTTGGATTTTTAGCTACCAACTCTTTAATTGCACTAGAATCGCCTTTTTCAGCAGGGGGTTGGCCTTTACCAGTAAAAATAATACGTGACCAGTAAGCTTTTAATTGAGCTTCTGATTTACCTAGTACGCTATCGTAAAATTTAAGACGCACATCGGAGCCCGTATTTTGATCTAAAGCAATTACTTTTTCCCCGCTCGAAAGGGTCGAGTTTTTGCCTAAAAAGATATCGCCTACTTCATCTTTAGATACACTATTTGCTTTTACTGAAGGGTGCACAATAACCACTACCGCGGCCTGCGCTAAACCAAACCCAGCAAGAGAGGCACTTATTAATAAACATTTCATTAAAAAATTAACTTTCATTTAATAATTCCCCTTTAAAATACCAAGTTCATGGCTAAGCCGTAAATATTAACTATTTTTTTACCTGGTTTAGAATCGAATAAACCATAAGTATTTTTCTTAGGCTTTACAGCAGTCCAGCTTGCTTTTAAAGCCACATTATCAATGACGTCATACTTTACGGCTACAATCCAGCTATCTTCTGCACGATAGGTTGCATTCTTTAAGCTAGGCACAGCGGAAGCATAAGCTGAAGAATAAGCTTGATATTGAGAAGCATTTATAGCAGTAGCCCCCAACAAGGCGCCTAAATCACCATTAACCATGGCCGTCGTTGGTAAACGGTTTAAGCCATCATTGTTAGTAGTACGGTACTGAGAAAAAGTTACTGTAGGTAAAAATTTATCCATAATTCTATAGCCTAAAGTACCATACCAACCATAACTATTTGGATTCCAACCTGCAAAACGTACTCTAGTATATTCTGCAACGCTGTATAAATCTTTCCACTCAAGTTTATACCCAACTGCCGTAAAGCTAATAGATTTGTTATCTATATCAAAGTAAGATTGCAAATCGTTATATATTTTTTGATTAGCGGCTGAGGTGGCTAATGAACTACCTAGTGTTCCAAATAAAGTTCTAAGCGATTCTAAGCTGGGGTCGTTAGGTGAATATTTTGCTTTACCAGCGGCGTAGGCTGCTCGCACCGAAAATACTTCATTACCAAAATTAATATTAGCACCCGTAGCATTATTAGCTTTACCGGTAATATTACCTGTTCCGCCTTCCGCTTGATAATTTGCTCTTACTTGCCCACCAAATACTGAAATGGATAAATCTTGATGTAAAACATTGGTGTTCCAAGTAGCATCAGCACCCGTATAGTTTGAAACGCTTAAGGGTACCTGATAATAGACATGACGGGGTGGTGTAATCCAAGGGTAAGCATAACCTACTTGTAAATATTCAGAGGTTAAAAAGAGTGGCATACGTAAGCGACCAGCTCGACCCACAAAATTTTCATTGAAATGATATTTAGCAAAAGCCCAACTGGCTTCTACCCCATATTGATTATAACCAGGTGCTAAAAACTGAGCTACAAAACCTAATTTTTCGCTTACTTTAGCTTCGGCTTGCATGCCTAATAAGCTATCATAATGAAAATTGGGCCTGGAGCTTATGCCGTTATTTCCTGCGGAATCATTATCATACGCTGGGCGTTGTGGTGTTACCCCATCGTAGGCTACGGAAAATTTCTTTTCATCTAAAATTTGAGCGCCTGCTGTTAAAAATCCATTTACTTTAAATTCTAATGCTTCGATAGCATTACTGGTTGCAAAAATTAAGCTACTTAACAAACAACTTTTCCATACATTTCTTACCATAACTTGCTCTCCTAGTCCTTAAGCCTTCCAAAACATTTAAGACTGTCACCACTTTTATTACAGCAAGTGGTAGGTGTACCTACACCTAAATATAGTATTATCCTAGGAATCTAGAAAATGTCAATAAATTTCTTTTTTATTTCATTTTGCAGTTGATTTAATACGACAAAGGAGCGATAACTTACAAAATCGGCAGGTATCCTTACCATCCCGGGGGTTAATAGCGGCAAACCCAGCTACAAACTCCGCACTTAACTGAGTTAACTGCGCTTTCCATATCCCTAATTGAGTGTCCCAAGACAAAGGGGGCACACTCTTTATGTGCTCGATAGATTTCACCCCGGCTAAGGATTGATGAGTCGCAGTAATTCCCTGCATTTTTACCCCGTCGGAGTGTAACATTCCAAACAACACCCCAGTGGGGGGAATGTTTTGGCTTATGGCATACAAAGGTAGTTGAGGCTCTTTGATACGCTCACCAAACCAATCTTTTACAGTACAGTAGCCTGTTTTGTAATCTAGAATTAAATATCCTTCGCTTACTTCATCAATTCTATCAATCCTAATTTTAAGTTTTAAGCTAGATAAGGCTACTATCTCTTGATGCTCGTGGGCGCGCACCATAAAAGAAGGCCTAGATTTTTCAAGCGCTACCCATTGCATGATTATTTTTATCAAGCGCAATTTTTCTAACTCAAGATATTGAGGGTATAAAATAAAAGGGTATTTTATTTGCCACTGTTCTAAGACCGTTTGAATAGTATCCTCTACGCGGGCTTGTACTTGACTAGTGGTTAATTGGTTTAATTCACTTTGTCCACTCAAATCTTGCCAAAAATCTTGCATTATTTGATGGACAATCTCCCCCTTTTGCTCAGGTCTTAATCCTAATACGGGGGACTTTAAGGACTTAGCCTGTAATCTGATTTCAGCAAATGCTTTAAATGCACAAGCTGCTTGCAACTTAATAATATGGGTGCCACCACTTACAGATTCGCTCATCTTAAGGGGCGGGCCTTCATTATCTATATAGGTTTCTAAAAACGACGGTGCTATTTTTGCCACTGGAAGATGACTTGCTGCATTTTTCGCAGCTGGGAGCTCATGCCATTGCAACTCAGGTAGGGATTTAAATAAGGGACTTTTAGCAGCACGCCTATCTTCAATTTGTAAAGGATGACTAAAAAAAACTGATTTTGCACTCCCTTTCAATAGTTGCGTCAATCGTTTCGCCACCATTAATTCTCGCACAGCAGAGCCACGTGGGGTGCCATGTTCCCGTTGCAAACTAGTAGGAATAAATGGATTCGGTTTAGGGGCTTCAGGCCAGGTATCTTGATGTAAACCTGTAACCCATAATTTATCAAAAGGACTACCCGTGGCTTCCAGTAAACCCAATACTTGAATGGTGGCATCTTTAGTTTGTGCCAAAAATGTTAACTGGTACGCCAATCTAGTTATACAGCTTACCGCATTAGCAAAGCTATGCTCACTGAGCACAGCTTGTAAACTTATATAATGCTCTAATAAATAGGCCCATTGGCTTTGTAATTGATACTCTTCACTATTGAGTGAACGCTCTCCAGGCCAACCTAGCACCCCCAATATCTCGGTTATTACCTGCACCCAATATTTACAGTCTTTTTTATAAGGTAAATCCTTAACAATAAGTTGCACTGCTTTTAGGCAAGCAATGAAAGGAGATTGCAGATTTAATTTTTCCAGGAAATATTCTATTGTTTGAATCCGATGAGCTAAAGTACTCTGTAATATCCCCTGTTCTCTAAGCTTCCAATCTAAGAGCGCTCTTACTTCTTTTTCTTTTTCAGCCAGGTAAAAATAAGGAGAAAGTAATATACTGGAAAGATTTTTTAGATCAATCAAATACATATATAAGCTTAATGCATTCAGGGCGCTACTAATAATAGGATAATGCATTAAAGCTACAGGAGCTGCAATGTTATACCCTCCTTGAGGGAAAAACACCTCCATAAGCCGAGTAATGTGGTTGCGATGGGCGGCTAAATTGGGCACCACAATTCCTAAAATTGCTGATTTATTAAAATTTTTCTCATAATGGGCCCATTGTATGGCAGCTGTTAATTCTTCTAGGGGGTTTTTAACAGCAATAGTACAGCATTCGTTAGCATGATTTTCTACTTCTACTTGCTGTATCAGCGTTCCTGCAAGGCGCAAAGTGGTCAGTAATTGCTGGTACAGTGGCGTGATTTCTTGAAATCCAAACAACAAACAACACTCCGGCGGAGGAAGGCATTGGTTAGTAAATGCAGTTATTAAATGTTGAATGACGGTGCTACGGTCCACCCACTTTTTTTCTTTACAATATTGCTCATAATGCTCGCTCCATTTTAAAAAAGCGGCACTATCTTCGGTGTGTTGCCAATCAGATACCTGCTGTATCGGTACCTTTATATTCCACATAACTTGTAAGTGCCATGCATCAGAGGCAAGGCGTGCAGTAGGCGCAATTTTTAGTAAAAAAACTGCACTTTCTGATTCTGCAATAATTTTTTCCCAAATCAATTCTTCAGCCGTAGTACTCAATAATTTGTAATGGTCATCAGGCATTAGCGCTTGGTAAGATTGCCATAAAGTTTCAATCCAAAGAGCGAAGGGTAAAATATTGGATAAAGGCAGCGTAGGGCTTGCTGCTTGAGATAGGGGCTCTAGAGACTCTACCGTATTTTGTATTAAGCCTTTCATACGTTTATTAGGGGTTAATACCACCCCCCCTGCCTTTAGGGTATTTATTAATAGCTCAGATTCTTTTAAAAAATTGATTTTAACCCCCTAAATAACTTGTGAAAAGAAAGCAGCTGACCTATCCTAACAGAATACCATCAAAAATTGTAATTTTTGTAAGGACGACTGTTTATCATGTCAGTGAAATTACCAGGGTTTTTACACCCGCGTTTTAATTTAATAGGTCATAGAGGGGTTCATTCTTTAGCTCCAGAAAATACCCTAGCAAGCTTTCGTTTAGCTGCGCAATTGGGCTTAAATTGGATTGAATTTGATACGCAACCTACTAAAGATGAAGAGTGGGTAGTTATCCATGATGCCACTTGCCAGCGTACCACCAATGGCAAAGGATTAATAAGTGAACTTAACTTTGCTGAAATCAGAACATTAGATGCGGGTAGCTGGTTTTCTTATGAGTTTAAAGAAGAAAAAATTCCTACTTTACAAGAAGTTATTACCCTGGGGAGAACGTGCGATTTACAACTTAATATTGAAGTTAAATTAGAACCAGAAATTATTCTGGCCGAGACTGCTTTTAATAGCTTTATTGCCATCCTCAAGGAATATTTATCACCGCTCTATCCACCACCGCTTATATCCAGTTTTAATATAGATTTTTTGAAAAGATTAAAAACTCGTATGCCAGAGCTTGCGCTTGGGCTATTAGTGGAACATTTTAGTCTAGAAGCGGTAGAGCTTGTGGAACAGTTTAGTTTCTCAACTTTAAATTGTTCTCATGGTACTTTTACCCCCCAGAATCTGGAATACTTGCACAGCAAACAAATCCCTACTTTATTATTTACCGTAAATGATCTAGAAACTGCCCATTTTTGGATTGAAAAAGGCATTTATGCCCTCTTTACTGATGTCCCACAATTGTTATTGCCACATTTACGATTTTAAATTAAGTTGAAAGTTAATCCTATAAACGCTATCGTTAACTAATAAATTTTTTAGATTAAGGCCATGATTTTAGTAATAGGTTTATTATGATCTCTTTACAAGATGTCGAATGTACATATGCTGCCAACCAACATGATGGCCTAACGATTAAAGGTATTAACCTAACTATACTGCCCGGGGAAATCTTTGGAATAATAGGACGTTCAGGCGCTGGTAAAAGTACCTTGCTTCGTTGCATCAATAGGTTAGAAAAACCTACTACAGGAAACGTTATAGTTGACCAAAAAAATATAACGCTAATGGAAGATAATGAACTCCGTATGGCCCGCCGCAATATCGGGATGATCTTTCAACATTTTAATCTCTTATCTTCTCGAACCGTATATGAAAATGTTGCTCTGCCTTTAGAACTCATTGGAGCAACACCAAGAGAAATAGAACTTACCGTAAATCCTCTCCTTGAGATGACAGGCTTACATGATAAATCCAAAGCCTACCCTTATATGTTAAGTGGGGGACAAAAACAACGGGTGGGGATAGCCCGTGCTTTAGTAAATAAACCTAAAGTGTTACTATGTGATGAAGCAACGGCTTCACTCGATCCAAAAAACACCCATGCTATCTTGAAATTACTACAAGATATCAACGAAAAACTTAAATTAACTATTGTGATTATTACCCATGAAATGGAAGTTATCAAAACTATTTGTCAACGAGTGGCAGTGTTACATCATGGAAGAATTATAGAAGAAGATACGGTATTAAAATTATTTACAGAGCCCAAATCTGATATTGCTAAAGAATTCATTAAAAGCACTACTCGCCTTGAATTACCGGTCATTATAAGAAGAAAAATGCAAAGTCATTATATTGAATCTGGTAATTTTATTTTGCGACTTTCTTTTACTGGAGAAAATGCTCAGGATTCTGTAATAGCACTTATTATTAAAAACTTTAAATTACATATTAATATTATCCAAGCACATCTTGAAAATATACAGGGGCAAAGTATTGGCATTATGATTATCGAGGCCCAGGGGCCACAAGACAACATTACTCAAGCGATAGAATTTCTTACTCAAAAAAATTTACATGTAGAGGTATTAGGCTATGTTCCACGAACTGCTTGAGGCATTACAAGAAACCCTTTTTATGGTGTTCTTGTCTGGAGTGTTAACTGTGATATTAGGCTTACCGCTTGGTGTTTTACTAGCTATCACCCGCAAAGGATATTTATTAGAACAAGCGTTGACCCATAAAATTTTAAGTTTTATTTTAAATGCTACTCGATCCATACCTTATATTGTTTTTATGGTAGCGGTTATTCCTTTAACACGTTTACTCATCGGTAAAGCCGAAGGAAGCCTGGCTTCTTGCGTGCCTTTAACTTTAGCAGCCATTCCTTATTTTGCGCGTCTTAGTGAAAATGTCTTTTTAACAGTGCCTAAAGGATTAATAGAGGCGGCTATAAGTTTTGGTGCCACACCTTGGCATGTCATCACAAAAGTCCTTTTAGCCGAATCAATGCCAGGCCTTATTCAAGCCATTACTCTCACCTTAATTAATTTAGTAAGTTATTCTGCTATGGCTGGGGCATTAGCAGGGGGAGGTTTAGGCAGTTTTGCTATTCACAAAGGATATTATGGCATGCAAACTCAATATATATTTTATGCTGTGATTTTATTAATTTTATTAGTACAAATTATACAAGCATGCGGAGATTACATTGCTCATGGAACTGTAAAACAAGTCTCATGAAAAAATATTCTTACTTACTTTTCTGCCTTATCGCCCTACTCACTTTTCAAGGTTGTGAAAAAAAAGAGCATCCGGATAATGCAGTGATTATAGGGACCCTAGCAGGTCCAGAAACAGAGCTTATGAAAGTTGCTAAAAAAGTGGCAAAACTGAAGTTCGGATTGACGGTCAAAATCATTCCTTTTGAAGATTACATTAGACCTAATACCGCATTGTTAGATAACACCATCGATGCCAATTTATTCCAACATCTTCCCTACCTAGAGCATTTTTTAAAACAACATAATGAAGAAAATGCACTCACGGTTATTGGTAAAGGATTCATTTACCCCATGGGTCTTTATTCTAAAAAACATAAGAAATTATCAGACTTAAAACCTAATGCAGTAATTGGCATCCCGGTTGACCCTAGTAATAATAGTCGTGCTTTATTATTGCTGCAAGCGGCAGGTTTACTGCAACTTTCTTTATCTAACTCGCTTTATCCCACCCTAGATGATATCACCCAAAATAATCAACACTTTATTATCAAAGCGGTAGATGCAGCACTCTTGCCTCGATTAAGTGAAGATTTTGATCTGGCTGCTATTAATACTAATTTTGCAATACCTAGTGGGCTACAACCTTTTGCTGATGCCCTCTTTTTAGAAACTAAAGATTCTCCTTACGCCAATCTACTCGTAGTACGTCAAAATGACGCTCTTAACCCTAAATACCAACTTCTATTACAAGCATTACATTCAGAAGAAGTGTTAAAAGCTGCCAAACATTTGTTTTCTGATTATGCCGTACCAGCATGGTAAGTAAAAAAATAGGCCATTATCCATTTAAAAATTGGGCACTTTGGACGCTAGGTGGTCTTTTTTATCTCTATGAATTTATGTATCGGTTGAGCCCAAGCGTTATGATCGCTGAGCTTATGCAAGATTTTAATGCTTCAGCCTATGATATTGGCATGTTGTCTGCAGCCTATTTTTATGCCTATGCTTTTTGCCAAATCCCTGTGGGTTTTTTACTAGATAGATTTACATTACGCTGGTTATTAAGTAGTGCCTGCTTATTAGTAGCGGGGGGTAGTTTTCTTTTTAGTATTGCAGATAATCTTTTTATGGCTTATGTGGCACGTATTTTAATAGGAACTGGCTCTGCTTTTGGATTTGGAGGCTGCTTAAAAATAAGTACTGCCCTTTTTGAAGCCCGACATTTTGCAGTTTTAGTAGGTTTAACCAATTTAATTGGTATTGTAGGAGCTTTGATTGGCGGGCACCCTTGGGCATATTGGGTTCAAGAATATGGTTGGCGCCCTACATTAAAAAATGCTGCAATTATAGGAGCCATATTAAGCATTGCATTAAATATTGGACTGAAAAATGTAGGCCATAGCCCAAGCCAAATTATTAAGAAGCCATTTGATATAAAAAAAATTATACCTTTGTTAACCCACCCTCAAATTTGGTTGATAGCTTTTTATGGCTGTTGCATGGTAGCACCTATTGCTGCATTTTCGGAATTATGGGGCCCTGTTTTTTTAATGCAAAAGTATCAAATAGATAGATTACAGGCTGCTTCCATTACCTCTAGTACTTTTATTGGTATTGCTATTGGTGGGCCTTTAATTGGTTATATTAGTGCTTACGTAAAACGTAAAAAATTATTTATGCTGCTGGGTAGTTTGGGCTCTTTAAGCTCTATTCTTTTGGCCATTTATTTACCCCCTATTCCCCTTATAACTTTGAGTTTTTTATATTTCTTATTTGGCTTATCTAGCAGTACGATGCTATTATGCTTTTCACTTAACTCAGCGCTTGTCCCAACCCCTAATCAAGGTGCTGTTATTGGCTTAACTAATACCATTGTTATGGCAGGGAGTGTCCTATCTCAACCCTTAATAGGCTATCTATTACAATCTAGTGCTACGGGAAAATTTACTACCGAAAATTTTCAAAATGCATTTCTATTACTGCCCATTTGTCAATTTATAGCCGTTTTACTATGGTACAGAATTAAAGAACCTTTATCACGCTTATGAGACTACTACTATGTTATCAAATTTACATGCTTCCAATACCTTAATTGGATATTTTGCCTTAAGTATTTTCGTAATAGCTTATATTTTAGTTATTGCAGAAGAGCGAATGCATTTACGAAAATCAAAACCAGTCATTTTAAGTGCGGGTTTAATTTGGTTAATTGTCGCTATTGTAGGCCAATCTCAAAATGCAAGCTCTTTTGTGCATTTACGGTTACAGCAAATTTTTTTAGAATATAGTGAATTATTTTTCTTTTTGTTAGTAGCCATTACCTATGTAAATGCTATGGAAGAAAGACAAATTTTTGCTCAATTAAAAGCCCTTTTACAAAACTACCGTTTAACTTTTAAACAATTATTTTGGCTCACAGGAATATTAAGCTTTGTTTTATCAGGGATTTTAGATAATTTAACCACCGCCCTAGTGATGGGCACCGTCGTGTTAAATGTAGGCCAAGAAAATAAGCGTTTTGTGCAAATAGGCTGTATTAATATTGTGGTAGCAGCGAATGCCGGAGGGGCTTTTACTCCCTTTGGTGATATTACGACGCTCATGGTATGGCAAAAAGGCATTTTACCTTTTCAAGATTTTTTTAAATTAGCCCTTCCTGCCTTTATAAATTTTCTTATACCAGCTGTGTGCATGCACTATAGTTTACCCTCAGGCTCCCCTACCCCTATTAAAGAAGTAATTATAAAATCCCCTGGGGGAATGATGGTTGGCATGTTATTTTTATTCACACTGATTACCACTATTGTCTTTCATCATTTTTTTCACCTCCCCGCAGTATTGGGTATGATGACCGGTTTAGGTTATTTACAATTTTTTAGTTATTATTCAAAAATGAATACTAAATATCACCCTCCTGTCAATGTATTTAAAGAATTACAAAGAACAGAATGGGATACTTTATTATTTTTTTACGGAGTTATGGTCAGTGTGGGCGGTTTAAGTGCTTTAGGCTACTTAGAAACACTATCCACTACCCTGTATAAGGATTGGGCATTCAGCAACCCTATTTGGCAACATACTTTTGCTAACACCTTGATAGGCATATTATCTGCCATTGTCGATAATATTCCAATTATGTATTCGGTATTAACCATGCATCCTACCATGAGCGAAGGTCAATGGCTTTTGGTAACCCTTACCGCTGGCGTTGGGGGCAGCCTGCTCTCTTTAGGATCTGCAGCCGGGGTGGCATTAATGGGTCAATCAAACAATTTATACACTTTTAGTAGTCATTTAAAATGGACATGGGCTATTGGTTTAGGCTATATCGCAAGCATTTTATGCCATCATTGGTGGAATGCCGAATTGTTTATGCATACTTTGAGTACGCATTAAGAAAACGGATATGGTTTTTGTAAAATCATTCCTTTTTAAAAAAAACTAGTTTCACATTAGCTGCTAAGGAAAAGGAATATGCACAAAATAACTTCCCGAACTGATGTATTATCAATGATGTACCATTTACCCCCCTTTGAAGCTGAAGGATCCCCACAAATATTTCATGTATTGTATCCAGCTGCTTGAACCATAATAGCCTGTAAGTTCTTGAGCGCCATCAATAATTCTGACTTTGCAAATGTAATTCTCCTATCCTTTATAATCTGGCATCCCAAGAAAAATAATGATAGTACAAGTCTATTGCGAATAGTGTTTGCTTGAAAAGTATATTGTATATTTTGCTGTTCGCCAGCCATCCCTAGTAACATTACTGCCAAAATAGCCAACATCGCAATTAATAATAAAATCTCCAGCCTCCCCGGTTTATACGTTTTTGATTCTTCAAAACTGAAGCCTAACTGTGAATTTTTTATATCACGAAAAGTTTGTTCTATTTGCATTCTAAATTTGTATAATTTTATTATCCTTTGTGGCAATAGCTTTCCGCCTTTAATTGACGTGGCTAAAAGCCATGGCTCTTTGTTAGACTTGGCACAATAAGCGATCCACCCGCTTAATATTGTGTCTTTCGGTGGTGCTTGATTTTAAAGAACGCCCCAAACCTGCTAGTGATAATTTCTTTCCTAGCGCTAAAGAACCGACGACTTTAAATAATACAGTTAGTCGTTTAGCATGAATATTAACACAAGATTTTTTGATTAAACTATGTAACAATTGAACTACGCGCATGTCGTTTTACTCCATAGTCTAGTAAACCTAATGAGATCATAAAACGACATGGGTATCTACTCTATAACTACTTGATTTTTCAATATATTTAGTTAAAATATGAGGGGAGCCTTCAGCTTCAAAGGGGGTAAATGGTACATCATTGATAATACATAAGTTCGGGAAGTTATTTTGTGCACGTTCCTAATTAGTATGATTTTTTAACAATTGTATTTTTGCAGTTTCGCAAGCTTCTTGATACCAAATTAATGCCATACGTGAGTTTTTAGTTACACCAATACCCGCTTCATACATACCCGCTAATTCTAGTTAGGCTTTCAAGTAGCCATTTTCAGAGGATTTTTGCATCCAATAAAAAGCTTCTGTGGGATTTTTTTGGGTACCTTTTCCCTCTACTATATATTTCGCAGTATAATACTGATCCATCGCATTATCGGCTTTAGCTTGTTGTAAATGTCCATCAAAACCATGCGCCCAAGCAATTTTATCCATAAAGTTATATAAAATATGCCCATAGTACAAAGAAGATACATTAGACACTAATAATATAACTAAAAACTTTAACTTCATGTGATCTCCTGGTCTGCGTTAATAAGCTTAAGTGTCGGCGAACATTACTATATCATGATCCTCAGCCTATTCCATCACTTGTTAAATATTTTCATTTTCACTATAGTAAAAAGATATGCATCATTCACATAGGCTAACCATGTTCCCCAAAGTGAAGTTTTTTTTATTATCTATATTGGGTGTTTTTTTTGCCTTTTATTTACATATTTTTTATGTTCACAAAACTCAAGAATATCATAATACGCTGAAAAATACTACATCCTCGACTTGGATTTTTAATAAAATTTATGAAAAGCAAATGTGGGGCATAGGCTCAGGGTCGGGTTCTTCTGAGAAAAATTCAGGCCCTTACCGACAATTTTTACAGTCGTTTATTGATAAACGTCCTGATATCAAAACAATAGTTGATTTTGGGTGTGGTGATTGGCAAATTATGAGTTTAATAAATTTACCTTCCTCTATTCATTATATAGGGCTAGATATTGTGCCTTCTATAATATCTAATAATAATACAAAATTTGCTACAGAAAAGATCAACTTTTTGCTCATTCAAGACGAGGCAGCATTACCTGAGGGCGATCTACTTATTGTAAAAGATGTACTTCAGCATTGGCCAAATAAGGTAGTTGAAGCATTTTACAATAAAATCAAAGACAAATATAAATACATTTTAATAACTAATTGCTATCAAGATAACCGTTTTCAGACTAATCAGGACATTCCAATAGGTGGATTTCGACCGCTCGATTTAACCAAAGCCCCTTTTAATAAAAAAGAATTAATTTTATTGTTAGAATACCAAGGTGGTGGGAATAAAAGGCTTTATTTATTACCCCCCCCTATAGGCAAACCTTCTTTGAAATAACCGGCAAATTATTCTTCCTTGAGAATTTTAATTCGGCCGATAGGTTTGAACTTGCTCCTTTGTAACGGATGTTTTATTTTTTTCAAATGCTGCTAGTCTCAGTAAGTGAAGATTTAATAAATATAAGTTTTTCTTTCTTTCATGAGTTACTTCAAATTTATCGAAAGTGTTTTCAGTGTCATTATTTTCACTAGGCGTTGGCTCTAACAGTGCTTCATTATACTCTACAACTATGTTTATCAATGCTTCCGGTAATGTTTCAGCTGCGTCACTATTAAATAACTGTATAGCTAGCATAAGTGAATCGGCAGTTCTTTTGATAATTTTTTCTGCTACAATTTTTTTAATTTTACTGATATCACCCATACGAGCATTTACAGCATTCTCAAATTCTAGCATAAACGTCTCAACATTAAGAGCTGAAGCAAAAATATCTTTAGCAATAACACTATTATAAAAATCCGCTAATATTTGCAAACGTAAGGTCTCGCACAATAGCTCTAGTATAATTTTAAATTTATTCTCATAGACACTCATTGTTTTTGCCGTAACTATTGCAAAATTATTTTCCGCAGTGATATCCACGCCATGAACTGGCAATAAGCATTTTACCACCTCCAAATGGCCATTATTAACTGCAAAACGAATTGCATGACTATCTCTTGCTGCTGCATCCACACCTTCTAATTTTGATAAATATTTTACTACTTCTAATTGACCATATTGAGCTGCGATGCAAATTAACTTATTATCTAAATATGTAGCCTCTGCGCCTTTTACCTTTAATAGTCGCTTTACAACTTCTAAATGACCCTTTACAGCAGCAGCCTGGATTGCATGATTACAGTCGGCAATGGCATCTACCCGTTTTTCTTGCAATAAGCGCTCTATCACTTCCAAATGACCCTTCTCAGCCGCAGAGCGAATTGCCTGATTGTCTTCTGCTCCTGGATCTATAACACCTTCTTTTAATAATTGATTAACTTGTGCAATATCACCTAGTTCACAAGCTCTGATTAATGCGTTCATTTTGTAAATCTCCTTTATGTAAGATGCTTTTATAAATAATTATTTGGATTTATGAAAGAATCTAAGATGTCTAATTGGAGATAATATCAATTTTATTAGAACTTTACTAGATAGTTAACTAAAAATAATTTTAAGGCACATAAAAGAATATACACAGTACCGATGAAGAAGAATAATTGCGGGAATTATTAATTATTATATTTTATATTCGAATACCTAAAACAATTTTTTTTAATAAAAAAAGAAGCCTAGCTGGGGGTTCCAATCCTTGGAGCCTCCAACTAGTTAACGCCCACATCCCTGTGGTGGTAAAGCTGTCCTAGCTTTTTTTTTGAAATCCTTAACTACTCACAATTATAGTGTAGTCACACATTTTCATAACTGCAAATATCAGCCTTTACTGTTTTTCTTGCTCAGCGTCCATCATCTGTTGCCACAAGCACTCTCCCTTGCTTGTTTTCTGTAACCTGGCTAATTGTTGCAGGTGGGCTGCCATTTCTTCATCAGAGGCCTTATACACCGCAAAATCGGCCCCTAATCGTTTATAGGGTGCCCTTGCTTTTCCTCGCCTGTTACTCTCTTCTGTAGATTGATGCAGTGAAGTTAAAAAACTAGTTTGACCTGCGGTCATGGCAATATAGACTTGCGTTAGAATTTCTGCATCTAATAATGCCCCATGATATTTACGTGAAGAATTATCAATACTAAAACGCCTACAAAGAGTATCTAGGTCATTTTTTTGCCCAGGAAAACGCTTACGTGCCATCTGCAGCGTATCAGTAACTGCTAATCGACTTTGCAGAGGAGCAAAATAATGCTTAATTAATCGCAACTCATTATTAAGAAAGCCTAAATCAAAAGGCGCATTATGAATAATTAATTCTGCCCCATCTATAAAATGAACCAATACTTCTGCAATTTCAATAAATTTGGGTTTATCTTTTAAAAATTCTCTAGTCAAGCCTGTAATTTCTTGAGCTCTTATATCTAAGTCACGTTCGGGATTTAAATAGGTATGGAAGGTGCGACCGGTTAATTTACGAGAAACCATTTCTAGACAGCCAATTTCTGTTATTTTGTGGCCTTTTAGTGGATCTAAACCCGTGGTTTCTGTATCTAAAATTACATATCTCATCTTTTATTATTTCCTGTTATTTATAGCCTCACGCGCTAATTTATCGACATAATCATTTTCTGGGTGGTTACTATGACCTTTTATCCATTTCCAGGCAATACTATGCGTTAAAGAAATATCATAAAGCGCTTGCCATAAATCTTGGTTTTTAACAGGAAGTTTATTACTCGTTTTCCAGCCCGCTTTTATCCATTTAGGCAACCATTCTGTGATACCCCGTCGTAAATATTCAGAATCAGTATATAAAATAATAGTCGCAGGTTTTTTTAATAAACGCAAAGCTTCAAGGGCTGCAGTAAGTTCCATTCTATTATTGGTAGTAAAGTTTTCTGCTCCTGAAATAGCTTTTTCTCGGTGTTTATAACGTAATAAAGCCCCCCACCCTCCAGGGCCTGGGTTACCACTACAAGCACCATCAGTAAATATTGTCACCGTATTTTCTAAAGACATAAATTATATACTCGGCTCTGCTAAACCTTCTTCTACTATTTCATCTATAGTAAATAAAGCAGGTTCTATAGGAGTAAGCGTGAAACATCTTTTACGCGCAGTAATAACATACCAAGCTCCCCCTAAGGGATAAATAATTTTACCCCAATATTCAAGCCATGCCGTCTGTTCTAGCATAGCTTTATTATTAAGGGGCAAGCTAAATAAATGGGTAGAAATTTCTATTTCATCAAAACTTAAATCCCTTAGCCAATTTTGTAAACGACTAAAAGAAAGCAGGGTTGATTGCCATGGGGTACGTATAAAAAAAAGCTGTTTTAGAGCGGTAAATAATCCCCATAAACTCCAGGGATTAAATCCTGTTATTATAATACTTCCTTCTGGCACTAGTACTCGAAAAGCTTCATGTAATACTTCTTGGGGATTCACTACTTGTTCCAGACAATGACTTAAATAAATGGCATTAATACTGTCGGATACAAAAGGTAATGCATCAAAGCTTGCCGTTATGGTCGGCATGCTATCTATAGTAGTTTTAAAAGGATATACATGGGTTTTATGTAGCACGGGAGATCCTTCCAAGGCTGCAGCAAAACTAGTATCTCCCAGCAATAATAATTCTTGCCCAAAGCATTCCCCAATTTTTTTCTTTACTACTGGAGTTTCTTGCTTGCAAATTAAAAGACCTAAAGGGCTTTTAAGCCATTTTTTAAAATTAAACCAATTAGTAGCAGAATATAAGGTAGACATAATTACAATGCATGTTTAAGCGCTTGAAAAATAACATACACCATAACAAAATTCATAACATTTTTCATTAAAAAAATATAAGTTCTATAGCTTCATTAAGTTAGTTTTAGTATTTAATTTCAAGTGAATAGGCAATATTTACCTAACTTTACTTGACGCGAGCTGCGTAATTGAGTATTAATGTTCTTGAGTATTTTAAAACATTTTTTATCAGTCTACTTTCTAATAATTAAAAAGACTATTAATTCAATATAACCTTATAGGATTTATGCAATGAAAAACAATATGCTTAATAATTTTGTGCTTTTTTTTATAAAAATTAAAAGTATACCCTTGTGTATTATTATCGCCTTATCCAGTATGGTCGCTTGTTATCCCATGAAATGCACCGATAAATGTTATGTTGAAGAGCTGACCACTACCGATAAACAAAATAATAATGAAAAAAAAAATGATAAAACCGTATGGCACAGGATGCGGCAAAATTTTAGGATCCAAAAAACTCCAGAAGAAAATCATCCGCAAGTTACTAAACTTGCCCACAGTTATTCACGGCCGAATAAAAATTTAAGAAAATTAACTGCGCAAACTAAACCCTTTATTTATTATGTGCTAGAAGAAGTAGAAAAAAATAATCTTCCAAGCGAATTAGCTTTAATTCCTATTGTAGAAAGCGGATTTTATCCTCAAGCAGTTTCTAATAAGGGCGCGGTAGGTATTTGGCAAATGCTTGCAGGCACAGGCAAAAGATTTGGTATTCACTATGACGACAATTATGATGGTCGTCGCGATGTTATTGCCTCCACTAAAGCTGCATTACAATATTTAAGTTTTTTACATGAAGAATTTAATCAAGATTGGATGCTTGCCATAGCAGCTTATAACGCCGGAGAAGGCACCGTACAAAGAGCCATAAAAAATAATATAAAAGCCGGATGCTCTATAGATTTATGGTCATTAAAACTCCCTAAACAAACACATGATTTTGTTGGCAAAGTTTTAGCATTAGCCGCGGTCGTAGCACATCCTGATGTTTATCAAGCTGATTTAAGCCCTATTGAAAATAAACCCTTAGTAAAAAAGGTAGCCGTAAAACCTAATAGCCCCTTGCAACAAATTGCTTTATTATCTGGCGTTACACTGCAAGAATTTAAATTCTTAAACCCGGGCTTTCATCACCTAGCCTTAGTACCAAAAGTAATTAAAGAAATTTTATTACCCTGGGATAAAGCAAGCCAACTTGAAATTCAAATCGCCCAATTAAAAGTTAAGCCCTACTCCAAAACTATAAAAAGTAAAAATCGCCTTAAAGCTTAAATACCAGCAGGCATAAAGGCGGGATAACTAAAAATCAGAAAATGACAACTATTTAGTAGAAAATGGCTATATATACTTGCCATGAGTGAACGAGTTTTATTATAAATATATCCATATAATAGACCTGCCGCAAATACCAAAGCACAATAAGGTGCCCCCCCGCGATAATGGATTATCGTAAAGAGGGCACTTGCCAATATAATACTTACGGGCGCGGCACTTTTATAATTTTTAAGCAATAATCTTAATTTTTGTTGAATAAAGCCTCTAAAAAATATTTCTTCATTAGGACACACTACTAATAAATTATTTAGAGCCCAAAAATAATATATGTCATTCCATTTAGGATCGAATTTTATATATTGACTGCGTATGGCTATAAAACCTAGCATGGCTACTACAGCCGCCGTCACACAACTCGTATAGAAAAAAATAGCAGTTTTTTTACTCCGAGTAAATGTAGTATTTTGAAAGAAAAAAGAATAACCACACCCCAATAATATTAAGCCAATAAATCTATTGTCATAATTTACATAGATATGTAAAGGGGTACTAGTAGCGCTTAAACGTACGTTTTTAATTGCCATCCAATTATGAAAGCCTGGCAACCAATGCAAATCTAGGCTCAACCCCATTAAGACAATGAATACACCCAATACAACATGCAATAGACCTTTTGAGTGTCGAAAAAATAAAAAACATATGCCTATAAATGTTAAGATAACACTTAAGCCTGTTGCATTAATGTCATGATGGTAAATATTTAATAATAAGCTACTAGCAAATAAGGAGCCCCATACAAGCGGTTTTTTTCGCCAAAAAACTATACTGCATAGGGCGGCAATAAGCGCTGTATAGCTTGGAAATCTATTAATATTTTCAAGCAGATCTACATAATTAGTATTATCCATAACGATCCTTTGCTTACATTTTTAAAGCGTTACTACGGTTAACGGCAAGATCTTGAGTGAAAAAGCTAAGCAAATCTTTTCTCTCTTGTTCTAAAATATTTATATTAAGATTTTTTGCGACTAGCTGCAAACGTTGGTTTTGTGCTTTTGCAAAAATTCATCTGTTAAATTAATTGGAGTACTTAAGCCTAATGCTGCTTCTCTAAAGGCATCTACTGTTAATTGCGTATTGGTATTAACAATTAACCCTAAAGGAATAAATAATATTTTCATAACGGGATACTCTTAAAAAAATTTTAAAGAATAATATTACTATAAAGAGCACACTGAAGATAGAATGGTGAAACCATTAGTTATCCACTTAAATGAAAATTGTGAAAGTATTTTAGGTTTGGCAGTTAGAAGGCATAAAAAAATTATTTTGACTGCTATTAGTAGTGCATGTCCAGGTGAGTACCCCCGCATTTGCAGTGGGGGTTAAATATATTGTGACGACACTACCGGTAGAGGGATTTTTAATAGCATTGGTTGTGACAATAGTTATAATCCCATTTTTAATCGCGATACTTTGTACATTACTAGACGTAAAGTTGGTAATATCTAAGGCTGAATTAGTAGCCCAGGTAGCGCCTGTTAAGGTATTATTATCGGCATAATAATTGCTTAGAAAAGCTTGTGCGGATGCTCCTGCGGCCAGAACAGTAGCAATTTTTGCACTTAGGGTATCTGCAGTGTACGACCGTATTGCAGCCCCTGCTAAAATACCAATAATAGCAAGAACTATCATCAATTCTATAAGGCTAAAGCCTATCGTCTTTTTGAGTATAAAGGGAGCGTGTTTTCTGAAAAAAAATTTATTCATTATAAATATATAGCTTAAAAAAACTGAATAATCCAATGGGGGACTTAAGTTTACCATTCAAAAACTGATTGCCTCAACAAAATAAAGTTAGTTGACGATCCATTTGTGTGATGACTTATAATAGCATCCAATAGCCACTAGCAATTAAGGCGGAAATTTATCGTGATAGTTTTATTAGATGAACATACATTGTTAGCAAATGAAATAGAAGCATTAAATGACAAAGGAGATTTTTCAGAAATTCTGGGCTATATTCACAAGTATATTCACAAGAATGAATTATTAAATCCCTCTTTATCCCGCTCTAGAAATGTTAGTAATAGTAAAAAAATTAGCAACCTCGCGCATGAACATATTTATTGGAGTTTTATTGGTTATTTGAGTGATACTAATGTACCTCAATCTAATGAAGGCTCTTATGCTCCTACTTTTATTATCCAGGATGCTGAGCAAAAAACTGTTATTGCTTTGAGTAAACCTTTTATTGATTTATTGAATTTTATGCGAGAGCAAACCAAAGAAAACCGTTCTTTTTTTAAAGACATGGTTATGGCTAAATTATATTGTGAGCAAATGACCGAGAAAAGAAGTGAGATAACTAGATTTAATAAAGCAAGTATTTTTGTCATGGGCGTTATTTCTGGTATGGTTTTCAATGATACGGTTATAGAGCAAAATATAACCTTGGGGCCTAAAATATTACTAAAAGCATTCTTAGGCGGTTTAGGATATTTAGTTTTTCATGAAACTAAAAAAGATGTGCAGAAGAGTAAGGATGCACAAAAACTTTGGCAAGAAAAGAAATATCTTGATTTTTTGGATTTTAATAAAATGGTCAAAGATTCTATAGATTTGCAAAAAAAATTCTCAAAAGAAAACGAAGCACTGCAACATTCCGATTTCAAACCTATGAGGAATCCTTCAAAAATTACATCACTTGTTTTACGTAGTTTTGAATTACAGCAATCAGCTTCTCTTGCTTCTTACAGAGCTGCGCTTTTACCACGTTTAGATGTAGAATCGGATGAATCTCGTAAAAAAGAACGCTCGCAGTCTTCCACTAGCCTGTAAATCATACCAATACCGTAAAACCTGAGATAATCCACCTATAAAAATGGTGGATTATTTATTTTCGCATTAACTAGGTAAAACTGTACTTGACATAATCTCACTTAATTAAACAATAGGACTTAAATCAGCTTCATAGTCCACATTTTTTATCCCGAAACCAAATAACTTCAGGAATTCACTCTTATATCCTTGAAAATCGGTAATTTCTAACAGATTTTCATTAGTTACTATATCCCATAATTTTTCTACTTGGGCTTGTACTTCAGGTAAGAGCTCTAATTCATCCATACGGATTCGACCAGCGTCATCTGTGCGTAAAGCCGCAGCCGTGTTGGGATATAATTGCGTGGAAAATAATCGACTAATTTGCTCTATACAGCCTTCGTGAAGATTTTTATCTTTCATAACTTTATACAGTAATGATAAATAAAGCGGCATAATAGGAATAGCAGAGCTTGCTTGCGTTACCAAAGCCTTCATCACTGCTACATGTGCATGCCCATGATGAGCCTTTAATAAGGTGTTTATCTCACCCGCTGCTCTATCTAAGTCTTCTTTCGCTTTACCTATAGCTGCTTTACCATAAATAGGCCATGTTTTTTGGGCGCCTATATAGGTATAGGATATCGTTTTACAGCCTTTTGCTAAAAGACCTGCTGTATTCAATGCTTGCAGCCACATTTCCCAATCTTCCCCACCCATTACACTAATAGTGTCGTTTATTTCTTCTTGGGTCGCAGGCTCTATAGTAATTTCTTTTACCATATTTTTATCGGTATCTAAGGTTCGGCTGGTGAAAGTTTGACCAATAGGTTTTAACACTGATTTTGCAATATAGCCAGTTTTTGGATGGGTGCGTCTGGGTGACGCCACACTGTAAATTACTAAATCTAAGGGGCCTATATCTTGCTGTATAATTTCTATAGCCTTGGCTTTAATTTCATCAGAAAATGCATCGCCATTGATACTTTTAGCATATAAGTTATTATCAGCGGCGGCCCTTTCAAACGCCTTATTGTTATACCAACCAGCAGTTGCTGTGTGTTCGGCACTTGGTTCTTTTTCAAAAAAAATACCTAGAGTGGCAGCCTTACTTCCAAAAGCTACAGCAATGCGAGAAGCAAGCCCATATCCTGTAGAAGCACCAATGACTAATACTTTTTTAGGGCCATTAGCTATAACACAATTATTTTTAATATATTCTATTTGTTCTTTAACATTGGCGGCACAGCCAACAGGATGGGCTGTGGTACATACAAAACTTCTTACTTTGGGTTTTATAACCATAGATTTTTGCTCCAGCGCCTTGTGGCTTTGTATTTACAATGTTTTAATCAGCCAATTTAATTTTAGCTGTTTTAAACAAATCATTAGCATAAAGATAATATTCAAGCTCGCCTTTCACGTTAGTCAAGCTCTGTTTATAAGCATCTAACGCAGCAGGTTCTACCTCACTTATAACCCCTTCTTTAATTTTTAATAAAGTAAGGATTGCGTAATCTCCTGTGGGTAAATCAACCACGGTAGCACTTGGTTTATTCACCTCAGGGGGACGTTTTAAAGTAAAAGCTGCTTGGAGTATTTTTGGATTAATATGTTGATTAGTACGAGCTATAGCTTTTTCAACTTTCCATTCAGCATTAAATTCTTTGGCTAAGGCTTCACTTTTTTCACCTTTTTCTACACGCTCTAATAACATTTCAGCTTGTTCTTTGCATTTTTCTAATGCAGTTAAGTTAATATAATGCTCTTTAACTTTTACTTCTACTTTATCAAAAGTAGGAATAATAGCGGGTTTATATTGTTTTAAACGCACTACCGCATAAGATTCGCTGTTTAAAGGTATTAATTCACTATTGTGTTTATGTACTAAAACTTCATCGCTAAAAGCAGCTTTGATAACTGCAGGATTACGCGTTATACCTTCATTACCGTAGCGATCAAAACTTTCAGTCTCTTCTATTTGCAAACCAAGACGTTCAACAATACTTTGCAGATTGTGAGGGTTTTCAAATGCAAGTTTTGCGAGCTCTTCACTTTGCTCTGCCAATATAGGCTCTGCTTGACTGCGACGATATTGCTCCTCGACTATTTGCTTGACTTCTTCAAAAGGTTTGACATTTTTATTTTTATGTTCAATCAATTGAATTACGTGAATACCGTACTTAGTTTCCACTAAACTACTTATTTCACCCGGTTCTTTTAAAGCAAATGCTGCTTGTTCAAACTCTTTAATCATATCGCCTTTTTCAAAAAATCCTAATTCTCCCCCCTCCTGGGCAGAGCCTGAATCTTGTGATTCTTTTTTGGCAATTTCTGCAAAAGAAGCTCCATTTTTTAATTCTGTTAAAATATTTTGGGCCTTTGCTGTAATGGCTTTTTTATCATCACCGCTGCCATCTTTAGGCCAATTCAATAAAATATGACGCGCATTTACTTTTTCTGGTGAAGTATATAAAGCAGGATGTTCCTTATAAAATAGTTGTAGAGCATCCTGCTTAACAGAAACTGCTTCCATTAAGGGTTTTAACGATAATTTAACGTATTCAAGCTTTACTCGCTCTGGCACCCTAAATTGATCGACGTTGGCATTGTAATAGGCTTCTAATTCACTCACAGTGGGATGTAATGCTTTTTTAAAATTTCCTACTGATAATACAAAATAACCAAAATCTCTTTTTTGTTCTAGCAGTTTAATAAGTTGCTTAATTTCTGAAGGAAGGCTAAAACTTGTATATAAAATAGCTTGTTGCAGTTGTCCTAAAAGCATGCCTTGTTGTAAGTCTTTTTCAAATGCTCTTTTGAATGCAGTACTACCTTTGTGTGCACTGAAATTATAATAAGCTTGGCTTAATACTTCAGTATATTTGTCTTCTGAAAATTTACCATCCACTTGAAAAGCTGGAATATCTTTGGTTAAGACTTGCAATACTTGCGCATCACTTATCCTAAATCCTTGGTGGATACTGCCGGATACCATAGCTTGTCTTTTAATAAGTTCTTGTCGAGCTTCATTTCTTAAACGTTTTTCAGCTTCTTTACTATGACTGTTAGATACTAATTCGCCTTGTTCTTGTCGTAAACGTTCATAAAATTTTTCAACGGCATCCCAAGTAATTTTTTCACCATTAACGACGGCTGCAACCGTGTTACCTTTATTTGAGGCAAAGAAATCACCCAGAGCTCCAATGATAAAAATGGAACCAATAACTACAACGATAACCCAGGCTACTATTCCCTGAGCTTTCTCTCGAATAATCTGCAGCATGATTTATGTACTAACCTTACTTAAGATAGCAATTTAAGAAAGAAAAAAAATGGCGGAGCGGACGGGACTCGAACCCGCGACCCTCGGCGTGACAGGCCGATATTCTAACCAACTGAACTACCGCTCCAAATAACTGGTGGGTGCTGAGGGACTCGAACCCCCGACCCTCGCCTTGTAAGGGCGACGCTCTACCAACTGAGCTAAGCACCCGGTATTTGTTTTACGCTTCTTCCAACGCTTCGTTGGGAAGTGCTATTGAGTCTTTAAGAGCCTTACTAGCTTTAAAACTTACTACTCGAGATTCTGGAATTTGCATAACCTCGCCTGTTTGAGGATTTCTCCCCGTACGTGCTGCTCTATGTTTAATATCAAACTTTCCAAATTCACTCACAGGCACTTTTAAGCCTTTTTTAAGGGCATTGGTAATTACATTAAATGTTGCTTCCAATGCTCTTCCTGCTACCGCTTTTGGTAAATCGCTAGCGATTGCAATTTCATCAATCAATTGATTTTTATTCACCAGTAACCCCTTGTTGCCAAACTTAAAAAAGCTTCTATATGAGAACAGACACGATTTATAACAATATCAATCCACTTCGTCAAGAGATAATTCTACTTAATGATGTCTTTTTGATGAAGTTTTAATCACACTAGGCTTATTACGCTTTATAACTTTTGGATTAACTATATTTTTACCTGATTCTAGCTTGGTTGGCTTACTCACCAAGGCAATTTCTAATACTTCATCAATCCATTGCACTGGTAATATTTGCATACCTTGATAAATATCTGCTGTTATTTCTCTTAATTCTCGTTCATTGTGCTTAGGAATAATGACTTTTAAAATACCGGCCCTTCTAGCGGCTAATAATTTTTCTTTTAAGCCTCCTATTGGTAACACTTGACCTCTAAGCGTTATTTCTCCGGTCATGGCAACTTCTTTACGTACCGGTATACCGGTTAAAATAGACACTAAGGCCGTGCACATCCCAATACCAGCGCTAGGACCATCCTTAGGAGTTGCCCCTTCTGGCACATGAATATGAATATCACATTTTTCGTAAAAATCTTTTTCAAGGCCTAAGACACTAGCCCTACTTCTAACGACTGTCATTGCCGCTTGTATAGACTCTTGCATCACCTCACCTAATTTACCCGTACTGGTAATTTTTCCTTTGCCAGGCATACTCATAGCTTCTATAGTGAGTATTTCGCCCCCTACTTCTGTCCAAGCAAGCCCTGTTACTTGACCCACTTGATCATAATCTTCCGCTTGCCCAAAACGAAATTTCCGGACTCCAAGATATTTTTCTATATTGATAACCAGAAGCACAGCTGGAGAAGAGGGTAGTTTTGATTTTGCTTTTGATTTTGATTTTTCTGGTATATTTACAGATTTAGTTAAGAGCAGTTCTTTAACTCTTTTACGACATAATTTAGCGATTTCTCGCTCTAAATTGCGTACCCCTGCTTCACGAGTATAGTATCGAATAATTTCTACTATGGCTTCGTCTGTAAAGGCTAATTCAGAAATTTTAAGACCATGATTTTGTAATTGTTTTGGGATCAAATACTGCTTTACTATATTTACCTTTTCAGCTTCGGTATAGCCTGCAAGGCGGATAACTTCCATTCTATCTAACAAAGCAGGGGGAATATTTAATGAATTGGCAGTGGCTATAAATAATACATTCGACAAGTCGTAATCGATTTCTAGATAATGGTCGTTAAAAGTTTTATTTTGTTCCGGATCGAGAACTTCAAGTAAGGCAGAGGCCGGATCTCCCCTGAAATCCATACCTATTTTATCAATTTCATCTAATAGAAAAAGAGGATTGTTTACTTTTACTTTGGCTAATTTTTGTAAAATTTTACCCATGAGCGCACCAATATAGGTTCTTCTGTGACCTCGTATTTCTGCTTCATCGCGCACTCCACCTAAAGACATCCTTACAAACTCGCGCCCCGTGGCGCGGGCAATAGATTGCCCTAGAGAAGTTTTACCGACTCCTGGTGGACCAACTAAACATAATATTGGCCCTTTAAGTACTTTAACTCTTTGTTGCACTGCTAAATATTCAAGAATACGTTCTTTTACTTTTTCTAAGCCATAATGATCAGCATGCAAAGTCGTTTCGGCTACATGTAAATTTTCTTGTATTTTAGATTGTTTTTTCCAAGGTAAACTTAATAGGGAATCTATATAATTACGACATACAGTGGCTTCTGCAGACATAGGCGACATCATTTTCAGTTTATTGACTTCGCTTAAAGCTTTTTCTTGTGCTTCTTTAGTCATACCGGCTTTTTTAATTTTTTTAGTAAGCACCTCAATTTCATTGACGGTATCTTGACCTATATCGCCCAATTCTTTTTGAATAGCCTTCATTTGCTCATTCAAATAATATTCGCGCTGATTTTTCGCCATTTGATTTTTAACTTCTAGACGAATATTTTTATCGGTTTGTAGAAAACTTATTTCTGTTTCCAACAAACCAAGCAAAGTTTCCATTCTAGCTTTAATATCAGATATTTCCAGTATATTTTGCTTTTCAGATATTTTTAATACCATGTGAGAGGCAATATTATCAATTAAACGAACCGGATCTTCAATCCCAGTAAAAGTAGATAAAATTTCTAGAGGCATCTTTTTGTTTAATTTTATATAATTTTCAAATTGGACAATCACTAAACGCAATAAGGCTTCTATTGGCTTCTCAATTTTTTCTGGATTTTCTTGTACTTCAATTTGTCCCACAAAATAAGGCTCATGCGACAAAAAAGATTGAATAGTACCACGGAAAAGTCCTTCAACTAAGACTTTAACCGTGCCATCTGGTAATTCTAATAGCTGCAAAATAGTAGCCACCGTACCTACTCTATATAAGTCATCTGCCGCAGGGTTATCTACCGTGGAGATCTTTTGCACGACCAATAAAATTTTTTTATCAAATTCACTATTAAGAGCTTGTTTTAAGGCATTAATTGATTTTTCACGCCCTACAAATAAAGGAATAACCATATGAGGATAAACCACTACATCACGTAATGGTAAAATAGGCATACTAAGTATTTTTTTTTCCTTTGAAGCCGAGTTAGTCATAAAACACGCACACCCCATCTACCCAGTTTTTCCCAGGCTAATTTTTTAATCACAAGCTCTTTTAGGCTCATGTTCAGTTTCGAATAATAACAAGGGCTCTGATTCTCCGTTAATCACGGTATCGTCTATTACTACTTTGGTAACATGGTCTAAGGAAGGCAAATCATACATGGTATCTAGTAATACTTGCTCTAAAATAGAACGCAGTCCTCGTGCTCCTGTTTTTCTTTGCATTGCTTTTTTTGCAACGCTTTCTAGAGCATCATGCCTAAATTCAATATCGACGTTTTCCATATCAAATAATTTTTTATATTGTTTAGTTAAGGCATTTTTTGGCTCAGTTAAAATACTAATTAATGCTTTCTCATCTAATTCTTCTAAAGTAGCCACAATCGGTAAACGTCCCACAAATTCTGGGATTAAGCCAAATTTTATTAAGTCTTCAGGCTCAACATTTCGTAAGGTTTGGCTTAAGGGTTTTTTATCATCTTTACTAGAAATTTCTGCTGAAAACCCAATACCACCTTTTTCAGAACGTTGACGGATAAGCTTTTCAAGACCAGAAAAAGCTCCCCCACAAATAAACAAAATACCCCGTGTATCTACTTGTAAAAATTCTTGTTGCGGATGCTTACGGCCACCTTGAGGAGGCACCGAGGCCACCGTTCCTTCAATTAATTTTAATAAAGCCTGCTGCACGCCTTCTCCGGATACATCCCGTGTAATAGAAGGATTTTCAGATTTTCTAGAGATTTTATCAATTTCATCAATATAGACTATCCCTGTTTGCGCCTTTTCAACATCGTAATCACATTTTTGTAATAGTTTTTGAATAATATTTTCGACGTCTTCACCTACATAACCTGCTTCGGTTAAAGTAGTCGCATCTGCAATGGTAAAGGGAACATCTAAAAGTCGAGCAAGGGTTTCAGCTAATAAAGTTTTACCGCTACCCGTTGGGCCAATTAATAAAATATTACTTTTGCTCAGCTCTACATCATCATTTTTTAAGCCAATTTGTAATCTTTTATAATGATTGTAAACAGCAACCGCTAATACTTTTTTTGCATGCATTTGGCCAATAACGTACTGATCTAAAATTTTATTAATTTCACGAGGGGAGGGTAATTTTGCGCGTACGGCAGGATTTTGTTTTTCTTCAATTTCCTCACGAATAATATCGTTACATAACTCAACACATTCATCACAAATGAAAACTGAAGGGCCGGCAATCAGTTTTTTTACCTCATGTTGACTTTTACCACAAAAAGAACAATACAATAATTTGCCGTGTTCTCCTCTGCCATTTTGTTTATCAGCCATGAGCTACCTCGTTCTAACAATTTAATAATATTGAATGGGGGCAAATTTTCTTATTTTCAAGCTATTGCTACTCCCACAGCCAACTTATTTTTCTTCTTCACTTAATCCCACTTTACCTATGCGATGAGAAATAACAGAATCTACTAAACCATATATACAGGCATCTTCCCCACCCATAAAATTATCTCTATCAGTATCTTTGCGTATACGCTCTAAGGGTTGGCCTGTATGTTTTACAAGAATTTGATTAAGTTTATCTCGCATACCTAATATTTCACGGGTATGAATTTCAATATCGCTTGCTTGTCCCTGAAAGCCGCCTAATGGTTGATGAATCATCACTCTGGAACTAGGCAAACAATGTCGTTTACCAGCAGCTCCACCAGCAAGTAATAAAGCTCCCATACTGCAGGCCTGACCTATACACAACGTGCTTACATCAGGTTTAATAAATTGCATCGTATCATAAATTGCCATGCCTGCTGTTACCGCACCACCCGGTGAGTTAATATACAAAGAAATATCTTTATCAGGATTTTCAGATTCTAAAAACAATAATTGAGCGACCACTAAATTAGCCATGTAATCTTCAACGGGTCCGACTAAAAATACCACCCGTTCTTTTAATAATCTCGAATATATGTCGTAGGCACGCTCCCCTCGGGCTGATTGCTCTACAACCATAGGTACTAGTCCTAAATTCCGTATATCGTTCATATATTTATCCTTTTACATAAAACTCAATTAAAAATTACCGTATGTATAAATTGTATACCATATTATGCATTGACGAAGTCATTAAAAGTGTATTTACAAGGTTTTAATTTCACATGTTCAATTACGTGATCAAATGCTTGTTCCATTAACACAGCACTTTGCAAGGAATTAAGTAATTTTTCCGACTCATAATACATACTTTCTACAAAAGCCGCATTACTAAAAGATTCACCAATTTCAGCTATCTTAGCCTGTACTCTTTTTTGATCAAGGGTAATATTAGCATGCTTTATAATTTCACTCATGATAAGCCCTAATGCCACACGTTTTCTCGCTTCTGTATCTAAGCCTTCATGGTGACAACTAGGCTGCGCTTCATTTCCTTGATTACGATGCAAAGCTTCATGCAATTCATGTTTTTGTTGCTCAATCAGCACTTCGGGCACTTCAAAAGCATGGGCTGCTAACAGCGCATTATATAAATTTTCTTTAAGTGTCGCCTCAATTTTCTGTTTTATTTGCGCTTCTAATTCTTGCTGCACTTTTTCTCGAATGGTATTTTCTTCATGATTAAGGGCACCAATCTTACGCGCAAATTCTTCATCTAATACGGCTTCTTGCTTTTCTTCAACTTTTTCTACATTGATAATAAAATGAACTTCTTTGTCTCTTAAATTTTCTAAACGCCAATCATGCGGGAACCGTAAGTCTAATTCGATAACGTCATTAGCTTTGGCACCCAGTAAGCCCTCTTCAAAACCGGCTATAAAGCCTGCGGAACCCAACTCTACGACGACAGCTTCACCCGAATTATGTTCATAGTTTTTACCATTTAAGGTACTGGTATAATTGACTGTCAATCTATCCCCTTTTTGGGCGTTACCTGGTATTTCAATCCAATTCGCAAATTGTGATTTTAACTTTTCTAGATAAACGCTAACATCTTCTTTTGATACTACAATTTCTGGCTTCTCGACCTCTAAGTACGAAAACTCACATAAGTTAATTTCAGGATAAATCTCAAAAATTACTCGGTATTCAAGGCTATTATCGGGCGCAGAATCTATCTTTTCAGGGGTTGGCATACCTGCTGGTTTCAAGTCATGCGCCTTTAAAGCGTCAGCTAACGTTGAATTCACTAATTTTTGTATGGCTTTATGTTTAGCTTCATCGCCTAATAAAGATTTATGTACTTTACCTGGTCTGAACCCTTTGCGGGTAGAATTTTTTGCTAAAGTATTTAATTCACTACGAATAGTTAATTGTACCGTCTCTGCAGGAATACCAACTGTCATTCTTCTTCCCAAAGTACTGGTGTTTTCTATCGATACTTGCATAAGACAACCTCTACATTATTTCCATGGATTGTAAACTTGGTGCGAAAGGAGAGACTCGAACTCTCACGGGTTGCCCCGCTGGAACCTAAATCCAGTGCGTCTACCAATTCCGCCACTTTCGCATATTCTAAATGATAACTTTTGTGACTAAAAAACTAAAGTTTTAGTTAAATATGGTGGGCCGTCTAGGGATCGAACCAAGGACCCGCTGATTAAGAGTCAGCTGCTCTACCAACTGAGCTAACGGCCCATACAACTTTAAAAGCAACAAATAACCACAGTACAGTATTCTCAAAAGCCTAGCTTATCAACACCACACTGGGCTTTATATATGGGGTGAACGATGGGACTTGAACCCACGACGACCGGAATCACAATCCGGGGCTCTACCAACTGAGCTACGCCCACCATTGTAATTAATACAAACCTTCATCCTAGCTATAGAATAGCCTCTTGAGCACATTGGCGCGCCCGGCAGGATTCGAACCTGCTACCCTCGGCTTAGAAGGCCGATGCTCTATCCAAATGAGCTACGGGCGCTTATACAAACACCATTCAAGCACTCAAATGGTCGGGGTAGGGGGATTTGAACCCACGACCCCCTGCTCCCAAAGCAGGTGCGCTACCAGACTGCGCTATACCCCGTTAGAACTTAAGATGCATTCAGTTAAGGCGAGATAGTACCGAGCTTTGAAGCGTAAGTCAATTACAAAATGATACTTTAAGTGGTCATTTTTTTGGTTTCGTGCGAAAATTAATTTAACAATTACAAGAGAGAGTGCCTATGACTGCCCAGACTGCACAAATTTTAGACGGCAAGAAAATAAGCATGCAGTTGCAAGCAGAGCTTAAACTCCACATTGCGCAGTCCATTCAAAAAGGCTTAGCCCCTCCTGGGCTTGCGGTAATTTTGGTTGGCTCTGATCCCGCTTCACAAATTTATGTGCATCATAAACACCAAGCTTGTATACAAGTTGGCATAAAATCAGAAGTTATTCAACTTGACAAAAATGTTACGGAAGTTTATTTACTCACATTAATTAAAACCTTGAACCATAGAGTAGATATTCATGGAATTTTGGTCCAGCTCCCCCTACCGCCACATATTCAAACGCATAAAATTTTAGATGCCGTTTCCCCTAGCAAAGATGTGGATGGATTTCACCCCTTAAACCTAGGTTATCTGGCCCAACAACGGCCGCTGCTGCGACCTTGTACTCCAGCAGGTATCATGAATTTACTGGCAGCCTACGATTTAACGGTTAAGGGAGCAAACGCTACTGTGGTAGGTGTTTCTAATATTGTTGGACGCCCTATGCTCTTAGAATTATTACAGGCCAATGCCACAGTGACGGCATGCCACTTATATACTAAAAATTTACAAGCGCATATTCAAAATGCTGATATACTAATTGTTGCGATTGGAAATCCAAATTTTATACCGGGTCACTTTATAAAATCTGGTGCGATAGTCGTCGATGTTGGCATGAATCGTTCTAAAACCGGCCAAATAGTAGGAGACGTTAATTTCGAAGAAGCCTGTCAACGCGCGGCATGGATTACCCCGGTACCAGGGGGGGTAGGCCCCATGACCGTTACAACCTTGCTACAAAACACCATTTTAGCTGCGTGGGGAGTTAACAGTGAAACTTTTGTCCCGATTTAAAAATTGGTTTACTCGCAAGCAAAGTATACATCCTCTTCAAGAAATCAAAACAGAACCCGATATTATTTTACAACCTTGGTGGGGCACTTATGGTTTTATAGAAGGTCAATTTCATCAATGGCAAGTAGGTAATTTATCAATCGGCGCTAAAAGAAAATTTAATGAATGGCAAATTGCTAGTTGGGCTACTTTTAATCCTCAATTACAAGATTTACCTCTTTCCAACGAATTATTATCCTTTAAACAAATTAATTATCGTACCACTCAAGATACCGTTGCCGTAAAACCCATTGCTGCAGACAAGCAGACCAATTCCAAACTGATGCATCCTATTCATATACCAGGGCACACGGAAGTATTATTATTTGTGTTATCTCCTATTTGGGTTGAACTTACTACCCTTAGCCCAGAAATCTTATTACAAGAATTTTCAACAAGCCCCCTTACCGATTCTTGGCTTGGATTGAATACTTTAGAAGGTGAATTATGCTACGCAAGCTTCACTGCTTGTAGTACTACCTTGGACGATCTGAATGCTAGTAATCATTATCTCATCACTCCCATTGCCGTAAAAAATCAATCTAAACTTACTTTGATACTAGATAAAATTATATTGCCAGCTCCTTATCTCGCCGTTTATACAGACAAATATCATAGGTTATGGACCGAAAAATTATTAATGAAATGGGAAGGAGTAGACTTACCTTATTCCAAAATTATGAAAGGCCCACCCCATTTGCTTCAAGAGCCCCAATTATTAAGTCCAGCCAGGCTTGAACTTAGTTCTACCTCAGGCTTTAAAAGCTTACTGCATAATTTAATAGGGAAATAATAATGCAAATACCTACTTTGCCAGATTTTTCAGGAATTGCTACCACTATTGAAATTGGTAAGCTCTTGCCTAATATTATGTATGTTATTTTGTGTCTTATTATAGGCTATCCGAGTTCAAAACTTGCAGGTGTATTAGCCGCTAATGCCGCAGCCAAACACATGTCTCCTCACCATGCAATGATAATTCGACGAGCCGTTTTTTATCTGGTTTTTTTAATGTTTTTTATTCTTATTCTATGGATATTAGGGCTTGATCCGAAGGCATTATTAGGAGCCGGGGGTATTGTTGCTGCCGCTTTGGCATTTGCCTCTACCACCGGAATGTCTAACATGATAAGTGGCTTTTTCTTAATTTTTGAAAAGCCCTTTATAGTCGGGGATTATATAGTAGTAAGTGAAATGACAGGAGAAATCTTATCTATTGATTTGCTTTCTATCAATATTAGGACTAGAGATAATACGCTCGTGCGCATACCCAATGAATTGTTATTAAAATCTCAATTTCAAAATTTATCGCGTTTCCCTATACGTCGTATCGATTTAATTTTTAGATTTTGGTTTCACGAAGATTTGCAACATATAAAAACTATTTTACTATCCAGTGCTGAACGTAATCCCTTATGTTTACAAAGCCCCCCCCCTGAATTTTATGTTCTTGAATTTGGTGAGTCGGGTATAAACGTCCAATTTTCGGTATGGGCTAAACTAGAGTCCTATGCCGACCTAAAGACAAACATGCAAATTGACATTCAGAAAGCTTTCAAAAAACATAATATAGAAATCCCTTTTTATTACCAACACCTACCCTCCCAAAATATGGAAAAACCTACCTTTAAATAAATTTTTTTATTGATATTTGCTGCTTTTTGAACCACGTGTTAAACTGGGGATATGTAAGAATAATTTTTCATTAGCCAGTTGTTAGGTCTTACGATAAATCATTCTTGCGGGCATTTTAAAAGGTAGTACCCCTTATTAATAAGGAGCGCTGCTTATTTTTATGCATGTCATTATTTATGTTCGTTATTTTTGGAGAGTGTTTTATGAAAAATGTTTTAGCTACCCTTTTAGTATCCTTAGTTGCTGGCTCCGCTTTTGCTGCTGACCCAGCACCAGCTCCAGCTGCAACCCCTGAAGAAAAAGCAGCACAATGCCAAACGCTTTGCAAAGGGGATGCCGCTTGTGAAAAATTACATCCTGAAGTATGTGAAGTGAAAAAATAAGATTGTATTATACAGTCCTATTTTACTAGAAAGGGCGGATGATACTATCCGCCCTTTTATTTTATTGGGTTTACTATTTTAAAAAATTACCTGCTATTTATTATTTATTCGTTAGCACTTATACATTCTTTTCTCAGTTTTGCTTTTTACTTTACCGCCTTTTGACAAACCGTACTTCCAAAACTACACTTAGGCTATTCCAGAACATAAACTGAGAATACTCTCAAGGAGATAACATGTTTAAGGAATTTACTGATACCAATAAAAATATTATTCTTCCCATATTCAAAAACGCTGGTAACTGTGCGATTTTTTTGTTAAAAAACCCTGACATTGATAATTTATTACAAACACTCACTCCCCCCGACTCCATTAAAATTAGCAAACATACCCTTGTCAATCATATTGCAATGGTTTTGCTACATAATGATTTCGAAAACTTTAGAACCCATTTTCAACAACGTTTACCCCGAAATCAAGCCAATCAATTTAAGACTTATTTACAAAATGTACAGAAATTTTCAGATAATATAAAAAATAACATGGGAGAGTTTTTTGAATCACTGTGTCTTGAAAATGCTAAATTTTTAGAACAACTTGCCACATATCTTCACCAACATGATAATCAATCAGTAGAGACTTTTGATAACTTAATATTACTATGTTCAAACACCTTGCTAGAACCGGAAGAAACTTCTGATAACTTTTTTTTATCCCATGGTACCTACGAGCAAGCTTTGACTTTAGAAAATCCTAGCCAAGCTTTATTGTATTTACACAATTTGCAAAAAGAAAAAAAACCAATCACGCAAACCAACCCGCATTCTACTGATTTGAGTCGATGTAACATAACATAAAACGAGTAAAGCGGTACTTCAGCTAAGGCATTATATGAATATTTTGCACGTTGCATTAGAGTTTAATTATGGAATTGGTGGTTTAAAATATGTACTCAATGGCCTGCTACCTGCTTTACAAGAAAATCATGTAAACACTTTTATTATTACTCCTTTTTATAATTTTATTCAGTATAACGAAATAAAAATATGCAGTACCGTGTATCATTTTTATAAAAAAATTCGTTATCAATCTATTATTTATGAATCATATTACCACAGTGTATGCCATTACTTAGTAAAACCAGTACCCGATTCCCCCGTGGGCTGGATTTTTAATCTAGGAGATCAAAAAAATATTTATAAAGCTTTCGATTATTCTGAGCCCCAAAATCGTTTAGAATATTTTAATGGGGCAGTTGCATCCTTTGTCAGAATTAATACGCCGCCAGTGCCAATATTTGATATAGTGCATACACATGCATGGCAAACCAGCTTAAGTAATTTATTAATTACAGAATTTGAGAAGATAGAATCCTATCAAACACTACAGTCAAATCCTACACAACCTTTACTCCCGCCCCCCAAACTCATCTCTACTATCCACATGCTCACCACCGAACAAGGTAAATTGGACGTAGAACATAGCCATTTATTATTTACCTCCTTAAAACTTCCTGTGTTATTTTGGAAAATAAATCAAGCTAAAATTGCCATTTATTATGCAGATTATGTAAATGTGGTATCCAAAGGAATAATAGATTCATTAACTAATAATCAGGCAACCGGTTTAGAAAATATTTTATTATATAAACTCCACACCAAACGTTTACTAGGACTTACTAACGGTATTGATTACAAGCGATTTGCTCTATTAGAATCAGATACTGATCTTCTTAGCATAAAAAAAGCAAAAAAAAATCTACTGGCTACTACTTTTACGGTATTGAATCCCACAAAGTTATGGTTTTTATTTGTAGGGCGCTTTGCTTATGAAAAGGGGATCAATATGTTAATTCCTGCCTTTGAAGCCATTCAAGCAAAAGGGGGGCAGCTTATTGTGATGGGTACTGCTATAGAAACCAGCGCTAGCTCTTTTCATAACTCTAATAAAAAAATAATAGATTTTTTAAAATTACAAGCTAATATACTAGTTATTGACACTATAAGCGCACAAGAAAAATGGGGCACCATAATAAGACATGCTGCTGATTTCACGATAGTCCCTTCGCACGCAGAGGCTTGTGGTTTAGTCCCTATGGAGGCTATGTCGTCTGCTTCTATACCTATAAGTTCTGATGTGCAAGGCTTGAAAGATACCGTAATCCCACTCTACAACAATAAAGGCACAGGTTTTATGTATTCCAACGCAGGAGGACATAAAAAACAAATTATAAATTTACATCAAGCTATTGCCCAAGCATGTGATTTTTATCAAACCCTTTCTCACACACCATTAGCATTAAATAAATTTTTACTTAGCCTTGTAAAAAAGGCCCTCGCCTTTGATTGGGCCGGCCCTCCATCGGCACAATATCTGCATTTATATAAAGCAGTAACAAATGAAAACAATGTGTTTATTAACCCTGCCGCGCTTATCCATCAAACTGCAGCTTTTATTGCCACCCACCAGTTTAAGCCCGACCACTTAAATGATAACAATCATAATGGCGTTACCCCCCTCACACTTGCGGCAGAACAAAAAAAATTCTCCCTAGCAATAAGTTTAGTTAAAAAAGGAGCTAATCCTATTATAGAGAACTGCCATGGCAATAATGTCTTTGTATTTATTAAAAACAATTCAACTATGCTTCGTTGGATGCAGCGATATGTACTACATAAAAAAACTTGTATTGCTTTACAGGCACAAAAAAATGCGTTATTGCAATATGGAGATGAAAATTTTATTATTATAAAAAAAGTTCAAGGCGGCATGGGCTGTCTTATGGCTTTCATAATAAGACATTATAAAAGCAAAGCACTATATTTTGCTAAAATTGCCCAAGCTTTTCATGGATATGAGATAAGAAATCATCAATCTTTTAATCTGCTTTATGATGTGATTATAGTCAATAATATAAAAGAAAATAACAAAAGTTTTTTGTCAGCACAGTGCATGATTCAAAAATTCATCCCTGGGCTACCCCTTCCTCAGGCCTTAAAAACTGTAAATTTCATACAAAAACTAAAAATTATTTATTCTGCACTACACGCTTTGCATTATATGCATAGTAAAACTTTTGTACATTTAGATGCTTTACCAGCAAATTGCCATTGGAATCCCCTTACTAAAAAATCAATTTTTATAGATTTAGAATCGAGCCGAAAACTTAATGAGTTAAGTCACTTTAGCCAAAATCAGCTCATACAATATGATTATACGACTTTCTTAGAAGGCAAAGGCTATGATCCAAGTAGTAGATCACAAGGCGTACTGGATTACTTTCCGTCTGCCTTAAGAAAAATAGCAAAAGTTTTATGTTTACATTATATTGAGCATCATATTTCACCCGCTATATTTACACCCCACATGACGTCTCTCCCCCTCCCTTCGATACGAATATTACATGCCTCACTCGAATTTGCTGAAGCAACTCTTGGAGGACTGGGAGTTATGGTCACACAAATGATTAATGCTTGTCACTATTACGAGACTGGGAAAAATATAATCCCAAGTATTATTACTCCTTTTTATACTTTTTTAAAACAAATTATCGCAGCAACTCACTTATGTTTTATTCAACATTTGTATAATGGCCATTGGATAAGATCTCAAATATTGTATTATAGACACCACACTCAACAATGCATGCATTATCTTATTCAACCAGAAGCACCCTACCACACTATATTTACTGTACAAAATCCGCAAGAAATTTATGCATCAAGCACAAGTAGTTTACTTGCCAAAATTCTTTATTACAATAGTGCTGTGGCAGCTTTTGTTGCGAGCCCTATTAACATAGAACATCCTAATTATCACATTTTACAACTACATGATTGGCATACAGGCCTCATAGCTGAACTTATAAAAAAAATCTATCACAAAAATGTCTTTACCCCTAAAATAGTGTTTACGGCACATGTAAATAATGTTGACCATGGCACTTTCCCTGCGCAATCCTTGCATGGTATAGGCTTAAATTTTACCGAAAAAAATATCATTGTAAAAAAAGAAGCTTTAGAGTTCACAGATTTTGTAGTCGGAGTTTCTCCTACTTTAATGGAGGATTGTAAGACCGTTAAGAGTTCAAGTTATATTGAAAAAAAACTAGCATTAAGTTTTAAAACCTTAGAAATTAGCAAACGCTCTTTCAGTATTTTAAATGGGTTTACTTACAAGCAAAGCATACCTGCTAGCCTAATGGATCCTAACGGCAGCATTAGTTCCAGCCGTTTCGCCATCAAAAAGACCTTGTTTGCTAGAGTAAATACTATTGCGCATTTTTGGAAGGTAGATGTTAATTTACCTGTGGTACTATATGTAGGCCGTTTTTCAAAAGAAAAAGGCATAGATATGTTGGCTGAGGCACTTGCCGCTTGTCAAAATAAAGCAAATTTTATTATCATGGGAATCGGAATGTGCCCTGAAATTATAGAAATAATTAAATCAATGGAAAAAACAGATAAATTCTTATGGGTAATATTTACCGCAACAGAACAAGAGCAGTACGGGGCACAAGTGCGTGCTATAGCCGACTTTATTTTTATTCCTTCTCATCGGGAGGCCTGTGGCTTAATTGGAATGGAAGGACTTGCACAAGGTTCCATTCCAATTACTACTAGTGCTGGTGGGTTGAAAAATTTTTTGAAGCCCCTGGTTTACGATCAAAGGCAAGAAAATGCCAATGGTCAAGCCTTTATTTATGAAGATTATAATACTATTGATTTACATCAAAAAATGCAAACTGCTTTATCTTTTTGGTATGACAGCTCCCCAAGCAATAAGGATACTATCGCAAAACGCTTAATAGCAGAGTCAAAGCAGTACGGCTGGCTAGCACCCAAGGGGGCTTTAACTCAATATGAAGCATTATATAAAAATATGATGCAAACCCCAGCAAGAATTCCAGGAACATTATTTAGGCAAGTGGTACCACAGTTGTAAGCTTATTGTTTTTATGAATCACCATTCTTCTTTTTTTTCTGCCTCATCTTCTATAAATTGAAATTGTGTAGATAAAATTGATAATCTATCAGAAAAATCATTTAAATCTTGAGCTGCTTTTATAATATTTTCCATAGTTGCAAAGCTCGATTCTGGAGTTTGATAAATATTAGGTTGTTCATCAAGTTTTTTATTATCCTGTTCATAGCGTTGCATAGCAGAAGTTAATTGATTAATTTGTGCTACGGTAGACTTCATGGCAATCGAAGAACTTTGGGCTTCACGACATATAAGTTCAAAATTTTGCATTAAAAAATTGACGGCTTGTACCATATCTGCCAACTCACCTTCTACCGCTAAGGTAATTCGATGAGATAAATCTTTTTGATAGGCTATATTCGTTATTTCTTGGCTTAAGCGTTGTATGGGTAAGCTTATAGATTGACCTAAACGTCGACTACAGCCATAGGCAATGCCCATCAACACAATACTTACGATAAGCGTACCAAATAGTAATTGCTGACAAAGGATTTTCAAAGGCACCCTTGCTTCGTTTACGCTTTCGGTACAAACAAGCCCCCAAGTAAGCCCCCCTATTGCAAGAGGGGTAAAGGCTGTAAACACCGCCTCATTTTTATAGTCGTTATAGATACCAAATCCTTTTTTGCCTTGTAAAGATAATAAGGCCCCTTCATTAAATACTTCTTGTAAGCCCACGGTAGATTTTTTAGCGAAAATATTATTGATAAGCTCCGCTGGCATATAGGGCTTTACACTCTGTAAGTATCTAGTGGGATTTTCTATAAATAATCTGTTTTCAGTACGCAATTTTTTGTTTTGCCCTACAATATAAAACTCCCCACTTTCTTGTAATCCTAATTCTACCCACTGATGGGATTCGGTGACCATATCATCTAAGGGTTTCAATGGTATTTGAAAAATTAACACTCCAATTTTTTTATTATTTTTAAAAATAGGGGTAGTCAAAAAAGCACTCATTTTATTTTGAGAAGCTTCATACTCAGAGAAATCAGAGAGTACTGTATAATCATTAATAGTAGCTGCATTGGCTAATGCAAATACTTGCCCCAAGGGGGTGGTACTAAATGGTCCATTAACTAAGGACGTCGCAAAGTCTAATTCTTTTGATGCGCTATAGATTACATATCCGGTATCACTATCGACTAATAGAATATCATAAAATCCAAATTTTTCTTGGAATTCTTTAATTAGCGCATGATAAACACTATGTACCTTGGAATAGGAGCTATTATCATTCGAAAAATCTAATCTATCTTTTTGACCTAAGGGGTAAGCATTAGCAAAAATATATTGATATTGTAAAGCAAAAGTATTTTCATTCAAATGTACAAATAACTTTTTTATAGTGTCGGGCGACAAGCCCGATTGCTGCTGATATGCTGTAACCAGTGACTGGTTAAATCCATTAATTGCTTTCTGGCCTAACTCTTCGCTAAATAAATTAAAAGTTTTTTTAAACGCTTCTAGCGCTTCTATCATCATTTTATCATCTGAAAATGTAAGTACCTGCTTTTTCATTAAAGTAAAGTAACTCTCTATTTGTTCTTTTTTTAAGTCTCTAATGATGCTCAACCTATCTTGAGTAAAAATAGTAAAATTTTTATACACTATTAGGTAAGCTGTCGCCCCAATGAAAAGGCTGGTGAGCAGTATTGCGCCGAGGGCTACTAATACAGTATGCTTTTGCAATCTTTGTTGAATTTGCACGATAAGGCGCCTTACTCTGTATAAAAGGTAATTAACTTTCAATAAATATCGGCAGCCTAGATAAAGCCTTGACTCTTATATACGCATTTTGGGTTTTATTAACACAAATAGGATATAAATTGTTGAATGGAAAAGTTAACAGAAGACGAATTACGCCAAAATTTAAGTTTGTGTTATCGCATTCTAGCTAATTTACAACTAGATGACATGACCTATACTCACCTTTCTGCTCGGCTACCCCACTCAGAGGCTTTTTTTATATATCCTTTTGGCCTATTGTTTAGTGAAGTCACACCCCAATGCTTATTAAAAATCAAACTAGATGGCACCGTTCTTGAAGGCATAGCACATACCTATAATCCTACCGGCTATGTAATCCATAGCAGTATTTACCGCCACAGGCCAGATATTAATGCTATTTTTCATTTGCATACCGAAGCAGGTGTTGCGGTATCTGCTATGCAATGTGGACTTTTACCAATTAGCCAATGGGCGTTGCATTTTTATGAACGCCTTTCTTATCATGACTATCACGCTCTAGCACTAACTGCAGAGCACGAATCCAAATTAGTACACGACTTAAAAGATAACTTTACCTTATTTTTAAAAAATCACGGAACTTTAACCGCAGGGCGTACCTTGCATGAGGCTTTATTTTATACCCATCACTTAGAAAAAGCCTGCCGTACTCAATGCCTGGCTTTAGCAAGCCAAACTCCCTTAACTATTCCGCCACCTGCAGTTTGTTTACAGACAGTAAACGAATTATTAAATTTTGAAGCAGATTTAGGTAAAAGAGATTGGGATGCGCATGTACGCAGAATGAACCAATCTTCAAAAACTATTGTATAAATTTTGCTCAGTCTTCAAGCAATCATAAATAATAAAAAAACTAGCAATTTCAAAATTCACATTTCTTCATAACGGGTGTATATGATAACAAACCATACATTGGATATGTTCCCTATATTTTATTGAAATCCCTATTGTATTTAAAAAAATCTTATGATATATTAAGTCAACCTAATAACTTGAAACCAGGAGAGCACACATGGCAAATTCAAACTTTTCAGTGCCATTATGCACAGAAATTCCATTCTATAACCCAAGACCCGCCTTTCAATATATATCCTTTATTGGAACCTTTCAAAATCTTATAGAGGAAGATGAAGAGGAAGGAGCACGTTTAGAGCAAGAAGCAGGCATAGAGGAACAAGCACGCTTAGAGGAAGAAGAACGTTTAGAGGAAGAAGCGCGCACATTTCTACCACCGCCCGTTCAAACCAATAACAGAACTGAACTAGCCATTGGCAATGTAGAAGCACAAGCATTAGCGCAAAACAATGTAATGACGTTAAACTTGGAGAGTAATGCAGAGCTAAGACAGCCTGAAATTACAACTGGAACGCATTGGTCAATAGTTCAGCGCTTACTGGAAATACGAGAAGTAGAAACCCAAAGTTTAGCTCTACAGAATGAAATAATTGAGCGCTTCAGACGAAATGATGAACTTGAAGATATTGAAGCAGCTGCACGTTTATATGCAAGGTATAATACAGTGAATAGACAAGCTGAAGTTACAACTACGACAGGTTCGATTTCTGGACAAGGAACCACCCCTTTGCTCATGCTTGCAAACGCAGGACGTTGGGATGTTGGTTGGGATGTTGTTATGGTTTTACTTGAGTCGAACGCTCTCGATAACCTTGAATCGCCACCTCTATTACCCCGTGGCCCACGGTAGGTAACCAAATAACGTAAAGCTCCTAATTAAAAAGGAGCTTTACTCTATTTTTGGCAGTATGCTCATATTTTTTTAAAGAAAAGCATGTAAACCAATTCCCACATATCTTATTTTTTCTGCATAAAATTGCCCGTGCATTGATTTACCTTTATAGGCTTCCAGCATTAATTGGATTTCATTACTTAACAGCACAGCATTTTCTAATTGAAATCCAGCTTTTAATGATATACCAGGCGTCCAAGCGCTCAAAGCTTCAGCTTTGATATCTAACCCTGTCACTGGACGTAAACGTCCATTAAAAAAGGTTCGGGGCATACGGTATTCAAGACCTGCTTGCAATTTATAATGCTTAATAGAATTGGGTTCTTTATGAATGATATATCCCCCACCCCCGTATAAGCGTAGCGCATGTCTAAATTGATGAGATAATAATACATCTACGCCTTCATAACTTAAATTAATACGACGCGTTTTTCTACCCTCAGGCGTTAACATAAACTCATCACCTAAATGTGTACTTAAATGATATAAACGAATCAGCCCAGACCAATCATCCCATTGAAATGACAGAGGCAAACTAATGTAATAATCAGCATTAATAAGTGCACTAGGCGTATTGCCAATATCCATGATTGCAAAAAGGCCACCTTGTATACCTATCTCCCACTCCAGATGCTTATGATTACTCATCACCCCACGATAGATAGGGAAGCTAGCACCAAAATTCGGAGCAAAAGCATTTTTAGTAAATCTATTTTTTATATGATATTGATAAGCTAAAGTAAATCGGGGCCATTTAGGATCGGCAATTAAATGATCGAATAACGCATGAGTGGGCATTAATCCATCTGCATGCAATTCTGCCTCACCTTCTTCATTTTTTTTAAAGGTTTGCTGCTTTACAACTATGCCTTGTAGCCCCTGTAAAAGGGCAGTTGTTTTTTTGACTTTTTGAACAATTTCTTCTAGGTTTTCAGGGTCGATTTGAGTGACATCTATAAGAATAAAACCACGCTTAACTGCTACAGCACTGGCAGGCAATCCATATTCTCGAACAAAAATAGCTTGAACATAACCTGCCATGTAACTATCGGAAACTTGAGAATGGCGTGGCGTGGCGGCATAGGCTATAGACGTAATACAGCTTATAATAACTAAGCCCATACCCACTAAAAATTTATTTACCTTATCCATATGACTGTTTAATCCTTTAATGCATAAATTTGTGAAACTACATTATAACCATCCTCATCTTCCAAGCAAATATCTTTATGCAAAACTTCAAAGTGCTTGCATTTTTTTATGGTAGGCTTGCAACAATTCTATAATATAATGCACCATACTTTCCAAATCTAAATTTTGGTTGGCGAACGCTTGTGCATTCTGAATGATTTTTGGTGCTTGCTGCGGGTGAAGCATGGCCCAGGCAATAGATTTTTCTAAATCAAGTTCATCTTTAATTGGCATATAATGCTGGTAGGGTAACACTCCCTTATAAAACCACTGCACATGAGAGCTTTCTTGCTTAAAAATTAAACTATTGGTATGTAAAAGCCACACAAATCTTTCCCAACTGGCCCTAGAACCATCCATAGTTAATAAATATTTGTATTGTAAATGCGCTTCTGGCGATAAATAGAATTCTGCTAGGTTGCTTTCATTTTCAAGTTTCAACTGAACAAATTTTGCATCTATTATATCGGGATGTATTGTAGACCATGCGACTATGCGTTTTCTAAAGCCAGTATTATCAAATTCCCCCCCTCGCCACAACACCTTGTCCATTTTGTTATGCCAAGGATATTTTTTTAGTATTGATCTTATTTTATCGTGCGCTGCTATGCTATTACATAAATTCATCCAGTCAGGCATTAATACAAACTTTTGCTCCTGCGGGATATTGATATCTTTGGCAAAAGTTATTATGGGAATATTAATGGGTTCTGGTAACGTTAAAAAGTCTTCTAATCCGATTATAAAATCAGCCTCTTTTACATACCCTTTACGTGCTACATACTGGATAATGTCTGCTATTATTGCATACGGTTCATTGCGGCCATTGAGAAATCTATCTTTATACAACCATATACCATTTTTTTGAGTAGTTACTTGGCCCTCTTTAATAATAAAACGCACAAAATTATGATGCGAATTATGATGTTGTAAAAAATATTCAATATCTGCCGGAGTAAAATTTTTATAGGGGCTTAAATCTTCTTGTATTTGTTGTTTTGCCCAAGGCGCTAAGCCTTTTTTTATTTTTTCTTTTAAGATATCTTCCTTGATAAAACAACTGGGGCTGCAATATGCTTTAGAATCTTTTACTTGCATAAGGCATAATCTTCTTATTGGTTGCTCAATATTATTATAAATATAGCCACTTAATGCGATTTGAGTGGATTCTGGCATCCACCTAAATAATAGGATGGCGCATCCCAACAAGCTTAAGCTAATCAAATATTTCAATCTAATTAGCCTTTTCCTTTAGTGCGCGTGCTGTTAGGCTCAGCATTTTTTTCAATAAAAGCAATAATTTTACTGGCAACATCAATCTGTGTAGTAGTCTCTATACCTTGTAAACCAGGTGAAGAATTAACTTCTAAGACTACAGGACCATGGTTAGAACGTAAAATATCTACACCAGCGACATTTAAGCCCATCACTTTAGCGGCACGCACTGCCGTGGTACGCTCTTCTGGAGTAATTTTAATCATACTACTGGTGCCGCCTCTATGAATATTAGAGCGAAACTCTCCTTCCTTAGCTTGTCGCTTCATCGTCGCTACTACTTTATCTCCGACTACAAAGCAGCGTATATCACTGCATTCTGCTTCTTTAATGAATTCTTGAACTAATATATTGACTTTTAAACCAGCAAAAGCTTCTATCACGCTTTCTGCGGCTTTTTGAGTTTCAGCCAGTACTACCCCCATGCCTTGCGTGCCTTCAAGTAATTTAATAACCGCAGGACTCCCCCCTACTATCTGTAATAAATCTTGAGTATCATCTGGGGAGTGAGCAAATCCGGTAATAGGCAGGCCAATCCCTTTACGTGCTAAAAGTTGTAAAGATCGTAATTTATCGCGAGAGCGCGAAATAGCTACCGATTCATTTAAGGGGAAAATCCCCATCATTTCAAATTGCCGCAGGACTGCGGTACCATAAAAAGTAATAGAAGCCCCAATCCTGGGTATGACTGCATCAAACCCTTCTAAGCGCTTACCCTTGTAATGCACAGAAGGTTTATGGGTGGCAATATTCATATAGCAACGCAAGGTATCTATAATTTCTACCTCGTGCCCACTTTGTTCAGCTGCCTCTTGTAAACGACGCGTTGAATATAAATTAGCTTGGCGGGAAAGAATTGCTATTTTCATCAAAAATGCCCTTTGACAATGACTTATGAGTTCAGTATACATGGAACATGTTAAAATTTAGAAGTTTCTTTTTATATGCTTTAGCATTTTTAAGTGGTGCCATACTACCTTTAGGATTGGCACCTTTTAGATGGTGGCCCTGTGGCTTACTATCACCTGCTTTTTTATTAGGATTAAATTTATATAGGCCTATTTCACCGCTAAAAGGAGCTCTTTTAGGGTTATGGTATGGGCTTGGACTTTTTGGGATAGGAGTCTCTTGGGTTTTTGTTAGTATTCACGAATTTGGCATGACACCAGTTCCTCTAGCCCTGCTAATTACGGTAGGCTTTGTTTTAGTTTTAAGTTTGTTTACTAGTTTTCAAAATTATTGCTTTATTAGATGGAATTCTACTCTGCCATCCCATTCTGCCCTATTACTCTTCCCAGCGTGGTGGGTAATATTTGAATGGTTGCGTAGCTGGGTTTTTTCAGGTTTTCCTTGGGCGTTTTTGGGAGTTACCCAACTTTCATCCTCATTAAAATACTATGCTCCCTTAGGAAGTGTGTATTTAGTATCATGGCTAGTTGCACTATGCGCAGGAGCTTTATATCTTTTATGGATTGGCAATAATAAGACAAGACTATGGTCTGTAAGCTTAGTTACCCTTATTTGGGGCGGTAGCGCAGTTTTGCCATCCATACATTGGACTACACCCTGCGGCCCGAACCATACCGTTACTTTTATTCAAAGCAATATTACCCCATTTGATAAATTTACTAGTGCCGAGCCCCTGAAATCCACTTGGCAACATTATATAGAACCCACCCTGCAACATTGGGCTGATCTAGTATTATGGCCAGAAGGAGCTATACCTATACCTTTACCAGAATCAAAAGCCTTGCTAGAAGATTTAGATAGCATTGCTAAAAATAAAAAAAGCACACTCATAACTGGTATTGCAATTATCGAACAAGAAAAAATCTATAACAGTTTGATTGCCGTGGGTGCAGGCCAAGGGTTTTATCATAAACATCATTTAGTGCCTTTTGGTGATTATCTCCCTTTTGAAAATCATTTACGCGGGTTAATTAATTTTTTTAATTTACCTATGTCGAGCTTTAATTCCGGTTCATTAATGCAAGCTCCCCTGCGCAGTAATCGATTTACTTTGGCTGGCTATATTTGTTATGAAATTGCATTTCCCGATTTAATTCGCGCGACCTTACATGATGCTAAAGTTATTATCAATTTAAGCGAAGATGGTTGGTTTGGGCGCTCTTTTGGACCACCGCAGCATTTGGATTTAGCACGTATGCGAGCGCTAGAAACAGGGCGTTATGTCCTGCGGGCAACCACCAGTGGTATTACTGCCGTTATTAATGAACAAGGTGATATTATGGCACAGGCACCGCCCTTTCAAGCAGCTATTTTAAAAAGTCATTTCCGTGAGATGCAAGGTACCACGCCCTGGGTACGTATGGGTAGCACGCCTTTCATAATCTTACTTTTTTTGTTTATATTTATTTCTGTCATTTACAATCGCATAAAAAAAGGTATTTGATGTATGAAAGCTTTAGTATGGTTTAGACGCGATTTACGATTACATGATAATGCAGCGCTAAAAGCGGCCCAACGTGCTACCTGTTGTATTCCCCTTTATATTGATGATAGCAGCATCAAATCTTACCCCATAGGAGGTGCTGCTCGGTGGTGGCTACATCATAGTTTAAGGGCTTTACAAATAAGCTTACAAGCAAAAGGCTCAGATTTATTAATACAAAAAGGTGATAGTCTTAAGCTTTTAGAGCAACTCATAGCAAAATATAATATCACTCACCTATTCTGGAACCGCTTATATAACCCAGAAGAAATTGCAAGAGACACACTAATTAAAAAAAAATTTATTGAAAAAGGCATCACCGTGCATAGCTTTGCTGGTAATGTTATAAAAGAACCCTGGGATATAACTAATAAGCAAAACTTACCTTATAAAGTTTTTACTGCTTTTTTTAGAGCCTTTAGAGCAGAAACCTTACTAAACGCGTTACCCATACTGAAAGCCCCTCGCACCCTGCCGCCCTGTCCTGTTAAAATAAGTAATAAACAATTAAAATCTCTTGAGCTGTTACCTACTCATCCTAATTGGGCAAATGCCTTTGCTGAAACCTGGACGCCAGGTGAAGCACATGCACAACAAGCCCTTAAAAAATTTATAAAAAATAGCTTACAAAATTATAGTACCACTCGTAATATCCCTAGTAAAATAGAGGGTACTTCTAAACTTTCTCCTCACTTACATTGGGGGGAATTGAGTATTCGTGCTACCTGGCAAGCCATTCAAGATATAGATAAAAATGGTACTTTTTTAAATGAACTCGGTTGGCGTGAATTTGCACAACATTTGTTATATTATTTCCCCCAGCTTCCCTTTGAGCCATTACAAAAAAAATTCTTATCTTTTCCATGGAAAAAAAATAACCAATATCTCAAAGCATGGCAGCAAGGTTTAACTGGCTACCCTATAGTAGATGCAGGCATGCGACAATTATGGAGCATTGGCTGGATGCCTAACCGAGTCCGCATGATTGTAGGCTCTTTTTTTGTAAAAGACTTAAATCTACCATGGGTCGAAGGTGCTGATTGGTTTTGGGATACCTTAGTAGATGCTGATTTAGGTAGTAATTACATGAATTGGCAATGGGTTACCGGTTGTGGCGTAGATGCTGCCCCTTTTTTCAGAATTTTTAACCCTATTACTCAAGGTACAAAATTTGACCCGGAAGGCATATATGTCAAAACCTGGGTGCCAGAGCTTCAAAATATGCCTAAAAAATATATTCATAATCCTTGGCAAGCGCCAAAAGAAATACTAGTGACTGCGGAAATAACCTTAGGTAAAGATTATCCCTTACCTATGGTTGATCATAGCCGTGCCCGCGAATTTGCGTTACAAGCATTTAAAAATTTGGGGAAATAAATATAAATAGCTTTATAATTAAATTCTAAAACTATTTACAAAAATCAATTTTTTTGCATAATCCATACATACTTACACTATTAACCCAACTCATTACCGTATAACTTGTCGCTTACAATTTGTCCAAAATCTTCATTACCTTAATGTAGAAGCGGAGGCAGAACGTTTTAAAGTTTTTCGATTAAAAGATGTAACGTCTTCTAAATCTTTTACTATTGCACGTTTGGCTTGTTCGCTTAGGTCTTTTTTCATAAATAAAAGATTATTAATGTTGTCTTCTTTTTCAAGATGTGCTTTATATACTCATCGCAAGCGAATTTTAGGGGTAATCTTTACACAAGCCCAGCTAGGCCATCCCCCATAATGGATTCTATTTCAGTATAATAGTCGGATTGATTTTTGAAAAAATTTAGACACGCCTTC
>Ga0302300_1000174_pt1 | contig 53513 bp, 96 predicted proteins | sample III_Palsa_E1_1_FD_198756 | JGI IMG/M metagenome (GOLD analysis project Ga0302300, IMG submission 198756) | Peat permafrost microbial communities from Stordalen Mire near Abisko, Sweden - III_Palsa_E1_1 | ecosystem: Environmental > Terrestrial > Soil > Palsa > Peat permafrost | place: Sweden...
TCCATGAGGAAATCATGCGGATCTGCAAACTGGAAATTCTCTCCAGCTACTTTTGCTTCGAGGAATTCTTCGAGCGACTGCGCTTCGGTTTTGATTTCCCTCAGACGTGCGGTCAACTTCGCTTGTTCTTCCTGCAGCTTGTGCAGCTCAAACGCGTAGTCTGAAATCTTCTTGCTCGAGACAAACTTCATGATTCATCTCCCTCAAAATCAGTCCAGCCATCGTCTGTTTTCACATCTACGTGATCCAGCTTTTTCTTCCAAGCTTCGAACTCTTGCAGACGCTGGTCGTACACATTGCACGCAACCATAGCGGCCTTGTTGAGGCTCTCCATAACCTTCTTGAGAGAAATCGAACAACCACCAAGTAGCCGGTGGTAGTCTTTGACAGTCAAAGTCACACCGCTGTGCATCAATGCGGACTCATATCCACACAAACAGGATCCCGTGTCAAACGTCATAGCCACTCCATCCGCATCGACCTGAAGAAGTTCAAAGTCGTAGAAGCAGTCGCCTGTGTGTTCGGTCTTGACCAGGAACTCGCCAACATGTTTTCTATCCCGACCTTCAGATTGACTGGTGCGGGACATCCCCGAAGGGTTCGCGATAACCCAAACTACATGATCGATTTTACCACGAATCATTTTATTCTCCGTTTCGTTAGGAGGTTGTGATTACTTACTCAGGCAGATAGCCTTGGCACGACTTACCAATGTTTCTTCGCTGAGCTCAGGATGAGCATACGCGTACGTGATTACGCGCATCGTTGCTGCCTTCCCTGCTGCATCTCCCGGTGCCTCGTCCATCTTCTGCTGCACCTGTGCAAGTGTAGGTGCAAGAGGAGGTCCCGTGCTAACCATTGCATACGCAGCATGCGCCGTGTCGTCCGCATGCTCGTTGCAGAATGCTGAGTTGGGATCGCTGGGTGTTGTCCCAGCTAAGTAGACAATCCACAAAATTGTGGCGACTGTCCCGGCGCAGGCTAGACCCATGAGGGTGTATCCGAGACCCCGACCGAAGGATCTAATGTTCATCCTGAACTCCTGTGGTAACAGGTCGAGCGTAGGTGAGTGTGACATCCCTGTGGTGAGATGTAGCGAGAAACAATTCTACCACAGCTCGCAGGAAAGATTTCCCTTCCCACCAGATCAGGGTGTCCTGTTCCAAGCCATTATCCCACGAAGGATCTTCGTAGTGAAGAACTACTGTGATTACATACGTTCTCTTCATATTAGCCCCGTGCCCGATGGCCGAACTTTGCTGCCAGAGCTTCGAGCTTCGAAGGTGCAGGAGGCACATGCAGTGGCGTTGTTTTGCCGGACTGCTTGTCCTTGACCTGGAACTGATTCGTCTCGGACTGAAACGAGGTGATTTGCAGATTGGGATTTGCCTTGACGAGCAAGAGCTTGATCTCCTGATTCACGGCCGCAGTGTATTGCTTCGACCAGGCCTTCAGGATAACAAGTGCGTGGCGAAGTTTCTCAGCTGCGCGAAAGTCACGGGTGACGTCCATGCGGTACCAACCGAAGCCACGTTTGAAAAGATAGACGCCGTGAGGGAAGCCAACATTCTTGCCAGCCTCGGTGTGCATCCAATAACGCAAATGTGCGTGCTCGTCTGCGCTGAGGTGGACAGTGATGTATGCGGTGTCGTCGTTCGTCAGGTGCGTGAAGTATTTCATGATGCTCTCCGTTTCGTTGGGAGGTGGGGAAAACGTTGTTACAGGTTATTTACTACAACCATTCTCTCTCTTCGTCCTCATCTTCGTCATCACCTTCTTCCCCATCACCTTCGCGTGCATCTCCCATAATGGAGGAAGCGGCTAGGATGGATTCTTCGGTAGGATCCGAGACGAATTCGAGATTGTCATGTTCATGCCACCAACTACCGCCGACACCATAAGTCGTCCCACTAGGATCGGCTGCTACTTCATGAACAACCTGAGCTAACGCATCCGGGGGATCGCTCTTGAACCGCACCATAGTGCCGACTGCATAGATCGCACGGGGGTATTTTTCAACCGCCAAGCGGTAACCTGCGAATGCGCTGCTGGTGTCCTTCTTCAGGAACCCAACAAATTCGCGCGGCGTGTAGTCGTAGTAGTCGGGGAATTCCTTTTCCGAGTCTAGGATAAATTGCATTTCAAGAAATGTGAGTTCACGTGCCATGTTAAATCTCCTTGAGTTTTTCAAGACAAGCCATCTCCGGCGGAGCCTCGTACTTCTGTTGGAACTTTTCGGCAGTTTCGAGGTCATCAAAATAAGCGATAATGACCACGGCTCGGTCGTACATAGTCTCACCAGGGATATGCCAGAACGATACCGATGCTACAGACGTAGGTAGACGTTTTAGACTTCCACACTCACTAACAACCATCATGCGATTTGCCATGTCAGTTACCTCCATGCTTGTAGTTAACTTTACGGATGTGCCACCCAATGCCTCGCACGTTTTCGTACAGGCACATGCTCTGCCACATATTACTCCAGAACACACAGAAATGCTTCATGTCTTCCATTTGGCACCTCAGATGAGATCGTTGAGAATACGAATCAGGTCGTGCGGTGCCCAGAAGCCGTACAGCGCAATAGCACCAAAAGCTCCAACCGCGCACGCCATCAAAACTTCCGTGAATGTTGTTTCTTTCATGATGTTGCTCCTCTATACAACAGTTGAGATTAACGAACGAACTTTCCGGCAATGTCTACTTTTGCCTTCGAACCGCCGGGAGACTTCAGGTTGAACACCGCGCCCTCGCGACCCACGACGTCGATGCCAGACAACTCCCAGCCCAGCTTTGCGGCTTTGAGAATGGTTTGAGCCTGCTCGTCAGTCATGTGTTCGGCTGCATCAACAAGCGCCTTGATTTGCTTGCTCAGCTTTTCGTCCATCTGAATGCCGTAGCCGTTGATCGGACAACCGAGTGCAATCAGTGCACCGGTGGCGCGCAGACGTTGCGGGAAGTAATAGGTAACGTTGCCTTCCTTGACTTCGGTCAACCCATCGACCTTGATGAATTTCTCGAACGTCTCGAGCCCTTCTGCCTTGCTGCTGGGGATCCCCATGTCATGCTCCTTACGCAAAATATGAACGAATGACGCGGTGCATGTCATTCACGTTGTCAACAATCTCAACATCATGACCTCCGCACGCTTCGAACGGTCGAGCGGTCACAAACGACTGAGCACTGAACGTTACCTTGCTTTCCTCAAAGTTGAGGTGCAACTCCAACGTGTGAGTCCACGTAGCCTGCTGCTGGGCCATCAATATGGTGTAGCCGCGCTCTTCAAATTTGCCGGCTTGATAGGTTGCGCTGATGCTGGGATAGCATTCAGCGAGCTGTGCGGCAAACCCACGCACGATCTGCCCCCTCGTAAGTTCAATGACGTCACTCATCATTGATAAGCCCCATGTTTACGAGATCGGCACGTACAGCTTCGCGCCATTCGCGATGTTTCAGCCACCGTTGCAACTGGTACTCTGCAATGTGCGCACAATGTTCAGTCTGCGCAGCCTGCAGATTTTGCAGGAACAACACATTGCTTTCCGCTGCGAACCCCTGCCACACGCTTAGGGCACGGATTTTGTTCGAAGCGGAAGTCTGAAATGTTTTCGTGAGTTTCATCGTTTGCTCCTTGAGCAATGTTTGCTTAGACTGCGAACAGTTCGAGCCGCGCCCTGTCATCAATAACGCCAGCGCGACGACTCCGAATGTGCGCGATGTATTTGCGCTTGCCGCCAATAGAAGCAACCCACTTGCCGTTTGAAACGGTTGCCGGCAGACAGTCTAGATTGAACAGACAACGAATGTTCCACGCGTTCTCTTCACTGACAATAACAACACGATGGATCGACGGCTGGAAGTGATCGCGGTGGATCAGAAATGCCTTCGAAACATCCAGAGCATCGTACGTCTTCGCGCGCTGAACAAGCAGCACGTCTTTGCTGAGACCGATTGTGAATTCGCTTTTCGTGTCGAATACTGCGCGGTTGTTTATGACTTGCATGATGAACTCCGTTTCGTTGGGAGGTATGAAAACGCGAACAACGCGCGAATCGCACCTAGGTGCCGAATTTCGAAGATGCGTTGCCCCTGCAGAACCATTCTAACAGAAAAACCACCAACTGTGGCGAAGATGGAAAAAGCCGTTGTTTTTACGCAACGGCTTCAAACCACCATCTGAAGCGGGTTTCTGATGGTTTTTCCGCTCAAACCACAACGTGTTTCTGCAGGTAACGCAGGTGTTCCACAACATGCCACATCTCGTTAAGTTGCTTCACCAAATCGCTGTGGACCGGGCTCGAAAGCACAACATTGCCGAAATATCCGGAGTCTACCGAGACGATGCTCCCTACTTCAGATTTCTGATCGTACAGATTGTTAGGCATATGAGCACGCATGATTGCTTCGAGGCCACCGACTTCACGGGAAAGTACGCCCACCATCTCTCCAAGAGTAACCACCGCATTCGATGCGTTCAGACTCGGATCGGTGAACGCATCTTGCGGCGCTCCTTGTACAGGACCATCATTCATCTTCGTCTGTTGCTGTGCTGCCTGCATCTGTTGCTGTGCCATTGCCCTCATGACTGAGCTGACTGGGCGCACCGAAACTTTCTTTGCAGATGTTGCCTTGACATCACTCATCTTCATTCTCCTCAGAGCTCGGAACTTCGCCGAGCAAACATTTGACCAACTTTACGCATGCGTGCATCTGATCGATGCGGCGCTGCACACTGGCGCGAGCAAACAACATGTGGTAGATTTCATTGGCATCACTATTTCGCTCAGCCATGGTGATTCTCTTCGCCAGCTTGTGGTGATTAAGACCAAACAGAGCATTCGACTTCCACTTCTGATGCTCTGAAATGGATGAAGCATGGGGAACATACATCAACCATTCCAGCCTCTTAGCCTCACGATTCAGGTACCAGATGGCCTTGTTCAGATCCTGCTCGGAATTTCCCTTGTCGCCCCGACGATAGATGTACTTGAAAGCGTTACCCGGGTTGAACTCCATCACCTCAGCGATATCTATACACTCAACCTCGGAAGGGTGATTGTTGTAATGCTTTGGGTGGTTCACCATCTCTTCGCTATCGAGAGCACGGCGTGCAGGGATCTCCATACTCATCATCGCATCCTTCGTTGCTTCATCTAACTGATGACATGTCCCGCACTGACCCCAGGTCAAACTCTGCAGGTCATTAGATTTCTGACAGACGATACAGTCTGCTTTCGCCTTTCCAAACCCATCGACCTCTGCTTCAGCCATCTTATCAATGGTGGTATTGAAGTCTCCTATTGCCTTGTCTACAACAACCTTCGCTTTCTTAGCCATACCAAGAGCCTGATCTACAAGCTGGTTGGCATACGCGAATGCTAGAGAAGGTTCTTCCTTTTTCTCTTTTCCATCTTCCATCATGTTTTCCTTTTCATCAATGCTAGGGTAAAGTAAACCTCACAACATTGCTTACTCGTCTACATACTCAGATGCTTCAACCTCGGCATGCTCAACCTCGAGATCGTCACCATCCATGTCTTCAACTTCAGGGAAGTTTACGATCAGGAAGTTTTCTATATCTTCGATAGCACCGAGATGCCGCGAAGGTACACCACAGGTCATCAAACATTGCTTCAGACCTTCTTCTCGGATCAAAGCTAGAGCATCGTACGCGTGATTCACCAGGTTCTGCCTGTGTGCAAAGTTCAGATTCTGAATAAGAGTTGCATCCGCGTAGACGTTAGCTCTAAGGACATTCATGATCTTCTCTTTATTAGACAGGGTTTCTTCACCAGTGTTGTCCATGGCTCACCTCTTACTCAGCAGCGGCTTCAGCAGCCTTGCGCAACTCAATCAAACGACTCTTGATGAGCTTGACCGTGCGCGGATGTGCCGGAAGATTGTCACGCAGATAACGGAGCTCCTTGCGACTCAACTTAGCCTTGCCCTGAACCAGACCAAGCGTGTTGGTGTCCGGTTGTTGTTTAAGGCGCTGGAAGAACGCTTCGAAGTTTGCACTTAGGCCACCTACTCCTGTCGTCACACCTGCCTTGACCTGAGCGGTGACATTATCGTTATGCACCGAAACAGACGGAGCATTGCCTTCGCGGCCAGACAGCTCACGAGAGTTGACCACGTCAACATTTGCATCACTGATTTTACGAACCGAACCGGCTTCGCGGATTTGCTGTGACAGGTTTTGCATGCGCAGTTGTTCCTCACGGGCACCCGGCGACTTCAGAATCTTGGAAGCCGTAGGTTCGTCAATGAGAGTGACCAACTCTTCAACCACTGCGTTACGAAACTCTGTTGACTCAAGCAAACGCTTCTTTGTAAAACGTCCGGTAGCATTGTAGGGGAGCCATGACTGCGGAACGCGCATGAGCTCTGCACGACCTTGTGCAGTGGGAATGTTGATGAGAAGTTCACCTTCCATCTGCAGCTTCGAATCTGCCGCAGAGTTAAGAAGCCATATCGACTTCTTGTCTTCGTTTGCTTCCAGTTCATCCAGGGAAATTGCGATTATACTCACTTTGAAACTCCTAACTGTTTTACGCTTATTAGCGCGAGTTGTGATGTCAGGTATGTTAGGGAAGGGTTTACCTGCGGCTTCGCTGTTAGGTAGCGAGCTCTTTTTTGAGTCTCTTCTTAAGACTTCTACGTCCTATATTTACTACATCTACGGGTAGGACGGGGAGTCCGACACGCCTTGCATACTCATGGGATGGAATTGGGGTTTGTGCGAACGTACAACCTCCGTGCAAACGATGTTGCCACATACAACTTCCCTTAGCTAAGGGACATCGCGAAACTGCCAATTGCTGTTGAATCACACCACAGAATGTTCCTCCTTCCTTGGGTAACTGGTCATCATGATCCATCTTTTAAGTCCTTGGGTTTCATTGTTACTTTATAAGGCTTGCCAAGATCGTATCGAGAATTTTCTGTCTCCACCCTTACTGCATCCCCTTCTTCATTGTACCCAATAGCTACAACAAGACTTGTTCGGATCCACTCGCCCGAACGAATAGCCCAGTCTGGATAGTCATAGATATCGCCCATCACTACAAAGTCAAGACTGTTGTCCATGGGCTTATGGAATGTCCAATTCTCTATCCGGCCCTTATGGGGTTTCAGGTCTTGGGCTGAGTTTTGCGAGGAGTCGCCTTCCGTCTTCTGCGTTTCGTTGCTCATCTGTTTCTCCTTCTTTATCAGATTTGTTAGCCATGCGTTCCCTAAATCCTTCCATCTCTTTGTCAACGTGTTCCCGTGCCATGTCGAATGCCTCGTAGTGTGCAAACACCAATTCATCCTTTTCTTCTGGTTGTTCCTCAGGATCTTTCTTGCCAAGAAATAACTTGATAACGTCCTCACGACGAACCCAATCACCTTGCTGCATACGGAAAGACTCACCATCGAAGTGATCGTAGTTCTCAATGGTTGCCAATATCCTCTCCAGGTGGTTCCTGTTGAACCTATTATTCCTCAGGATGTCCTCGGTCATCCATTCCGGATATTGCGTGCGGATCATCAAGATACGTTCCATTCTATCCGTTATGCAAGGATAGTCCAAACCACCTATGGGACCCCACTGAATTTGCATCTCAGGATGATCGGACCAAACTTCATCCTCGTCAAACATCTCAGGGATGTCAGCGACGAATCTCTTAAGTTCTTTAACGTTCATCCGAGCTTTCCTCCAGCTTTGATATGCTTAGAAAGTATTCAAACAGGATTGCCATTTCTGAACAATCTCTTCCCGAGAAGAAAGGTCTGCCTTCGTCAAGATAGACATAAGCTCGACGAAGGTCCACAATGTATTCCTGTACAATTTCTTTGAGTTCCCAAGGCTCCATCTCTGACGGATGCATCATTTCTATAGCTCCAAAAATTTCTTGTAGAAGGACTCGAACTCTTTCTCACACGCTATGATGGCCATCTGTTCCTCGTCCGGTCTCCCCTTCAGTTGCTTACGTCTGCGGCGTATATCTTCGAAGTCTTGAAGCATGAACTTGTAGAATACAGGATCTATGAATTCCCTGTTCTGTATCTCATGAGGAGGCTTCTTTTTGTCATCCACCCTATACCTCCACCACTATCAAGAGAGCAAGATGCAGGAAAGTTAAGTATATAGTGATAACAATCAAGGCAGATATAAGGAGAACTACGAAGGCAAAACTTCTCTTCTCATTCCACTCCATTTTTGCGTAGAAACCTATGAGGCTCAGCTCTAGGATAGTAGCTAGGGTTAACGTAGCAATTCCACCCCACAACGTATAATCCATAACTACCTCAGTACGATAGAAACATGATGTATGCCATACGCTATAGATTCGAGAAGTACGGCAACGGCAGCTATGCAGATGAAGAATACAAACGCGATGAACGACCTAGCTGCCTGCTCACCATCTTTTGATGCTCCAGCTATGACCAAGAAGATCATAGCTATCGCAAAAATTGCTAGAAGAAATTTTGTCACATTTGCTCCTTTAGCTTTCTGAGGTATTCTTTCTGATCGGCATCCCGTCGCTCAAACTCGAGGTCAAGAATCGGCTCACAGGCCTTGAGGAGTTTGTTAACCTGATTTTCTGCATCCTCAGGACCATCGAGATCATTCATGCAATCATAGATTCCGTTACTGATAAGAGCGAGGCCTAGAGACGCATGGAACTTGAGTCGGGTGTATGCTTCTTCCCGTTCATCTATAGAATGGCCACAACCATCATCCGATTCTTCGATTGCCTGTTCGTGCTTGTAGCAAATCGGACAAGGAAAATATAGATCAGTCATGATACTTCCTATGGAGAACAGCTAGTTCCTGATATAGAGCATAAGAATCTTCAAACAGTACATCGTAGGAGGATTGAAGATGTGTCATACTGTTGCAAGAATACTTGTGCAAGGTTTCAATCAGTTCGTCTTCTTCCTCAGATGACATCCTCGTAATTACCTCAGCCCACTTTTGCCTTTGTGCGGCCTTTCGAACTTTATAATCAAAGTTTTTCTTGGCTTTCTCTGCCCTGACCTCTTTAATATCCCGCTTAAGTTTCCTGCGAAGCTTTATGGTCTTATAAAGCAACCAACATGCCAGGATAAAACATACTCCACTACATGCAAAGGATATCCAAACATCGATAGGCATTTCAGTCCTCCGTCCATGCATGTTGCCAAAGCTTGTATTGACCACAACGGAGACACTTCCAACCACAAGCTGCAGGGTAGGCTTCTTTGTTAGACATCTCTTGCTTGTTATGTCCGAAATACTGACAGACGAGTTGATCGAAAGGATCAACTGGGGTGCGCTCAGGAGGAATGTTCTTGTCTGCTTTCTTGATCTCTTTCCAACTCAAGTCACTAAACACTAAAACGATCAACCTGCGGAACAGATACATCGCGAACTTTTTCAGCATCACCCTTCTCCTTGAGTAGGTCGGACAGTTCCTTCAGACGATAAGCAATCTTAGTACATACTGAACAATTGGCATCCCACAGATGGTGGATCATTTCCTCATCGGTGTTTACTTCATCTCTGTTGAATTGCATTTTATGATGTTAGTCGATAGAATTTGGGAGGATTAAGAATACACGAAGCACACAGATGTGCGCCTTCCGATCTTTCCTTGCTCCGCTCAGAATTAACATCACTGACATAACCGTTAGCTATTGCCTGACACATTTCTGCAGCATCATGCATAGCACCCTTCCATACCCTCTCACAATAAGCCCACTCACTTTCTCCACGCATTCTTGCGTGCGTCCTTTCCCACTCTTCAAATGTCATGATAACCTCATGGTAGGCAGTACAGGATGGAACCAATGGCAACACAGATCACACCACACAACATCGCTTCAGGCCAGTCACGAGTGCAGACGAACGCTAAAGTAAACACTAGGGCTACAAATAGCAAGAAGATACAGAAAAAGGTCATGATAACCTCAGGCAGCCTTCACTGAATTCAGGACACGTCTACGTACGCTCTTTATGTGTTGACGCATCTTGTCCGGTACATCATATGACTCTATCCATGCGGAAAAGAACTCTGCTACTTCGAACTTGATCGCTTGCCCATCTGTCAGATCCTCGGTTAACACCGACGCAAGATCCTGCTTCGTTTTGAAGTTCTTGTTCTCAACAATGTTGTTGAACTTTGCATAGTCACCCGGGGAGACGTCACAACCATCCTGGATGATAAGCTTCACCAGATCGGTGGGTGAATCAGGGATAAGACTTATGTCATCCCGCGTCTGTAGAACGATGTTGTGCAGCTTGTATTTCGGATCGTTCTTTACAAGCCGGATCTCGAAGTCTTCCGGTGAGTTGAATTCAATATGGTGAAAGTACTTTGGAAGGCTCTCTCCAAAATTTGTTTGATATAGTGTTCCTGAGTAATACGTGTTACGTACTCGATGAGCGGTATGCAAATGTCCACCGCAGATGACGGCTTTGGACTTTGTGAGTCCATCGGATTCAAAAGCTTTGCCATGATCGTTCTTTGAACCATGAGCTTCGAGGTGAAAAACATTCAGAGCTTCCCTATCGAACGACGCATGAGGAAACGGCAAAAACCGAACCTTCGCTCCATGCACCTCGACTGTCTTTGGCCTGGTGTAGAAGCGAACGTTCGGCTTATGATAAAGCAACTTCAAAATCTCAAGACTGTGCCCGGCAGATGCTTCGGTACCGAGCATATCGTGATTACCTAGGATGAAGTCGAACTCGAAGTCATCATTAGTAGAGAGGAAACGTGCTAGAGATGTTGTAGCTGGGTAAGACAGCCGATACATGTCTCCAGAGATATCTCCATACTGGAACACACGATTGATACCCCTGTCCCTACCATAGTCCAACACCTTTGAGAATTCATCGAGCACCATCTTGTCTGGTTCCTCGATGTACTTCGACAAGGCACCGCGCCCTGCCGCATCGGTCATGTGCAAATCCCCGACCCCAAGAAACTCAGCCATTCATTATTCCTTATCCACCAAAGCAACTAGATCTATGTCGGGTTTATTTACTTCATGCCAAACTGCTTTGAGGATCTCACTGGAGACGGCGTCCGGATGGTTAGGGTGATGGTCTACACCGCTCAGGATATACGTGATATCGTTGTTTTCATGTGCTTCGAACCAAAGCTGAACCAGAGGATTATCTTTTTCCCAAAGACCATAGTGATTGCGGATGTGCATACCAACCGAATGATGGAACTGTCCCATCTTTTCAGCAGTATCAACTTCTTCGCTTCGGAGGAATTTGATATCATCCTCTTTGAGGTTTGCTACGAGTTCCTTAATGATCTCTTCTTTACTTAGGTACGACATTGCTAGCTCCTTGTTGGTTATCATACTTGAAATGCGTGTCCCGCCAATCTTCACAAACAGATTCTACGTGATGCGCGCCATCGATACCTATGTAAGTTAGGTCATGACCTTTGTAGCAATACTGTCCATCATCGTTGCATCCAGAAATTACAGCAGCTATAAGCAAGAGAGTTATCACAAACAAAGTAGGGGCCCACGCGGGATAAGTGTTCTTCATGTTCGCCTCTAGTTACAAGTTTGAGTAAGCTTATTTAGCGCCAGAGCTATGAGGATGTTCATTCTTCAACTTCATGCCATCCTTCTGCCGGAGTGTGTTCAATCATTACTGGCTTGTGACCCAAAGCTATCAACTCTTCAGCCGTCATCTCATACCAAGGCTTGCTGTTAATCCCGGGAATGGGAAGAGGCGATGATTCGATTTTCATGTCCAAAGGATCGTAGATAGGATTACCTTTGATGTCATGATCTACGGGATTCATTTCTTCTCCAGTTCATCTCTTATGAGGTTGAGGGCTAGCCGCTCGTAACTTCCTTCCTCGGTCATGTCTTCAAGGTACCGTAACGCGTCATCAACGGAAGTAAAGTCAGGCCGTTTGCTGTCAGATGTATCCACTGGGATGCTGTATCGGTTTCGGAGGGGATACTTTTTGGGATCGCTCCAAGAAGTAGAGCCGCACTTACGACAAGACCAACAATGAGTGCCACTGCCGGTATAAGAATCCGAGTATTCAAACCAATCATGTTTGTCCTCGTCGCACGGAATGACAGGCATGTTAGTGACCCATGTTCTCTAGTTTAGCTAAGGCAGCGAGTCTTTCTCTTTCCCACTCATCCCTAGCCTTGGTGATTTCTTCAATGAAGATGTTAAGATTGTAGATGGACATGTGGTCACCCATCATGTCAAGGAAATTCTGTGTAAACTCTCGTGCATCTTTTGCTGAGATATCTATATCCTGTTCCGCAGCTTCCTCACTTCTCTGTAGACCGAACCCAGCTTCAGAGTGATGCTCATAGATGATGCGAAAACGATTCCACGGGTTAAGATACAACGTTTGCTCAGGTTGGTCTGGGTTGCCCGGAAGCCACGTTCCCCAATCAGGATGTACCTCTTTATGATACTCAGCGTGCCTAGCCATCGACATTGCTGCGAGCTCAAGTTTGATCTTCATTTTGGAAACTCCTTAATTCTGCATTAACGTTCTCGATACTACCATACTTCTTCACAATACGATCATGCTCAATCTTAACGAGTTCTCTACGATTCTTCCTCTCTTCGACGGAGAGATTAGGATAGAGATAACGATCCTCTGCAAGCCTCTGGTAATAGAGATAGATATGTTCGTATGGGTTTCTGATTTTGTATTGCCTAAGAGCCTCGTCGATTTCTTCATCCGATGGCTCGGGTATTTCCTGAACTACCTTCCTACCACAGGTCTCGCAGGATGAGACCTTCACTCGGGAAAGTCCGACATCGGACGATTCAAATCCTCTGGATGAATCTGACGTTCTCTATCCAACTGTTCGATGGATTTCTTCGCCAAACTTAATCCTTTCTTGATTCCTTCTACTATCACCTTACTGTCAACATCGGCAACAAGATCGTGGAGCTCAGAGTCAACAAATCTCGCTATGTCAGCATCTATATTTGTAGATGAGATATGAGATTGGTCAACGGGAGAGGATATGTCAACCACGTTTGGATCTTTATCAGCTGCGCATGTCACGGTAAAACTTTTGCCACACATAAAGTTCTGACACGTCGAGGCCCACGGTGCATTTCCTGTTCCACATACAGGACATTTCCATCCAGTCTGTACCGGTTGTGGTGCAGGTTCACATCCCTGGAATGGTGCGCACATCCCGGGCGTCGGACACTCAGACATAGTCTTTCTGCAGATCATCATATTCTTACCTCCTGGTGGTCTGGAGTATTCTAACTCCAAAAAGATACCATGTTGTTACCTGAGCGTATCCGTAGAACTCTCTCGGTCTACCTGGCAGTTCAACCTGGTTCCAGGTTTTGGAAATCATCTGGACCTCACACGTAATCTTCGAAGTCAGGCGGAAAGAAAAGGACAGGATCGTCTTCCGGATCACCAGAAAATGGAATGCCTTGGAATTTCTTCGTAAAGAAACGCCCTTCCTTACCACAACGTTTGAGCAATTTCGTTTCCATCCAACTTGCCGAACGTTGGATGGAACATTCAGTTAGGTAGTCAGAGTGGTGTTCTCTGTATTTCGTCTTCCCATCTACAAGATCTATGTAGGAAGATTTCTCTATCCTTCTATGCTCCATGGTTACCGCGTACGCACAGGTATCCGGCTTCCGACCATGAACAGTCATTGCACCTTGTATATGATGGACGCAATCTTTGCACAACGGTATGTTGTTATTTACCATATCATTCTCCACAGAACCCGAAGGAACGTTCGACCACAGAGTCATCTACATGCTCGAAACGAGGGATCCACAGACCATCTCGCTTCACGTATTCCCGCCACTCTGAGACAGGACGCAACCAGTCCGAAAGTTTCGACACTGACTCGTAGTCAACGTAGGATACACCCGTAGCTTCCATCGTGCTGATCTTCGTCACACGATAGAACCCACCATTGTAGTGACGGTAGTATTCGTTGACCTCAGGCATGGGAGACAGTTCAGGAAACTTCGGCTGTTCCTTTTTAGAATCTAACCCGAGCAAAGATTCGAGGAACTCTGCAAGTTCGCTACAATCTTTGCCGGTGAAGAATGGTTTACCCGCATCAAGATACTCATGTGCGCGATGAAGATCGTTAATCCATTCGGTCGCATACTGTCTCTTTTCCTCCTCATCCGCCCACCACATGTTGCCCGGCGCATGTAGAAGGGGTTCTACGGCTAGACGTCTCTTCTCTACCTGTTCTTGAGTGTCGGCCAGCTGACATTGAAGCGAAAGATCCGACGCAGACTCACGAATCAGGCCATAGGTAGGGTCTGCATCTTCCAAAGGATCACCATAGACTACTTCCGGAAGAATCTCTTCAGGATCGTCAATGCTCCAACTCTGCACTTCCTGCCACCAAGGCTTCTGCTCAATTCTTGTCCCCAATGTTTCTTCCAGGCTAGGATTAACTCCGAAAACAGGAACCTCTTTTGTGTCTACAGGTTTCTCCTCTTGTTCTATCAGGAAATCTATCAGGAAATCTTTCTTTAGTCCAGACGCTGCCTGGTGTTTGTTGTCCAACCGAAACCACACCCCGGTAAATTTCCTATGTACATGAAAGTGTCCGACTGCAGGGGCAGGTACACTCAATGGTTTGGACTGTCTGCGAAACCCCGGAAATTCCATCTGAGCTAACTGACGAAATGCCGAGGCTTCACCTGATATCGTAGAGTCGTATGGCAGAACATGAAGGAGGATACATTCATTAAAAATTCCCTCAGTTTCCAGCTCACGTTTCAGGTGATTCATTGCCGCATTGTAGGTGTTCCACAGGAACTGGTTGTAAGGATGAACGGGGTAGAAAATCAGGTAACCTTTCTGTGATGGCAACCATCGTGGATCTGAACCTAGGACATCGTGGAGAATTCGAGCCTCATCCACCTGGTAAACCTTCTTCCAGATACGTCCTTCCCGACCTTCCTCAATCGTAAAATGCATAACTCCCTCCTCTGGTTGTTGACCTCCATATTTACTGTTTCTAGGTACTGTCAACATCCACTGTAAGTACTTCCTGTACCCCAGGATATAACGTAACAATATACTATATGTGACAGTACCTAAATGTCGACAAGTACCCAAGAGTACTGTCAACATCCACTGTAAGTACCACCACCTACTTACAGTAACCACTGACAGTACATCCTCAAACGTAGGAAATGGTAAATATGAGGTACTTACAACAAATACTGACAGTACCAAAACGGAGTTTAAGTTGAACAGATATGCAATGTTGGATGGGGCAGCAATAGGTACCGAATATGACCCAGCATTAGACTCTGGTCGTGTGGTTTGCAAGAATCCAAAAGCCCTATGGAAAGCGATCGAGGAATCACGGGAAATCACAATCATAGCCAAGAAAGCTGATGAACTTGTTGCTCGAATGGATCCATGGGATAACGAGAGTGGTCGGGGTTGTCGTGATCTACCAATCAAACGAACGATCTACCTCGATCTAAAGATGAGTGCGGATAAGAAAGGTAAGAAAAGGTGGCATTTCAACATTCGTACGAATCCTGCGTCGGTCTTCACTGGGGATAACACATTTGGATCCTTGATGGTTGTTCGGCAAATCAGGGAAGTGTTCAACTTCATCCTGGATTACTTCGAGGACATGGGGGTAAATGTCGAGGTGATGAGGAAGCAGGTACAACGAGGGGACATAGTTCTGTCTTCCATAGCATTTGCTGTCTACTCTGACAAGGTGAAAAACTCTGATATAGTTCGGCGACTGCTGGACAAGTGGTACTTCATGTACGAGACAAGGGTGGAGTACGAAGGACGGTATGTGACTCTGTTGGAAGCTCTTGGTTTGTCCAGGTCATCTGGGGAACAGTTCGCAGATTCCTTGGGGCTGAATATCTTTGGGTATAACCTGGCGGCAAAGGCGAAGTCGGCTACCGACAGAGGGCACAAGCTGATGCACCTTTGCCTGTACGATAAGGCGGCAGAACTTCGTGCCAAGGACAACCTGGCGGATAATGATGATGAACTAGTGGATGATCTTGAACGCAGGATACGGTTTGACCTGACGATCTCTCGCTATTACTTCAACACCGCATGGAACATGAAGCACGTAACATTGCGTAACCTCTACATGAAGATGAAGGAAAAGGGGTCGTGGGAAAATGTTGTGCTGGAACTAATGAACTATGCCATTGATCGTACCTGCCTGCAGTACATGGCGGTGGCTCCGAATGTCTATGCGGCGGAACATTCGGAGATACTTGATCTGTGGACCAGGCAGATAGAGCAGAGGAAAGGTAGAGGGTCAGGGAAGTGGGACCCGAAGTTGATTCGATGGGCGGAAGAACTGGGCGTCAAGTTGAAGGTGAGTCCAATAGCACATCTGATAATGCACCAAGGTAGGCTTGGTCTGCATATGAATCGTATGGATAAGGCGAAGGAATGGTTGTCGTCACCCGAAGGCGCAAAGAAGTACGGCCTGTCGGTAACCAAGGCGGCGGAGCTTGAGCGTAAGCAGAGCAATTTCGCGAGAGCAGTGTCAAAGCTTGAGCTAGACTTCTCCAGTCCAACTTACGTGAGGTTAGGATGAAGGACAATGAAAAATCTTACGTCTACATGTATCGGGTAGATGGCGTACCTATCTATGTTGGAATAGGGACCGAAGATAATGGGAACTTTGTACGCGCGCGGAGTCTGGTAGGACATAAGGGTATTAAACCTGACGAATTCGATAAGGTTCAGATAGATGTGATCCAGCGTAACATTTCTAGAACACAAGCTAGAACATTTGAATCCGTACTTATCCAGGTTCTGGGTCAGGATTTCAGGTTAAGGAATAAGAAGATCTCAGACCGCAAAGTAAATGTTCGCACCATAGTGGCCGACCCAAATTCGAAAAAGAGAATTGTAAGAGGACAGGTTGCGGATGAGATGATTCGGAAAGAATTAGTCACAGAACAATTACAACTATTCTCGAGCGACAGCGGACTAGCTTCTCATAATATATTTTTAGAACCTAGCAAGACTTCTTCGGGTAATTTGGTAGCAGCCTTGTGTACTGGGTATGATCCGGAATTGGATTCACTCTTGACAAAGTTTCATAAGTGGTGGAGATCCGTCGGGTTCGACCCGATGTATGAGAAAGTAATGATTATAGTACCATGGGAATCTCAAGCCGAAAATTTTCGGAAAGCTACCAAAGATATTTGTTTCCATGGATCAGATAGGCCTGCGGTTCTGATTACTTCAGTTGAGCGTTGGGCAGAGTTTATGTTGGGGCACAAGAAGTGACGTTAGGACAAGTAAATATGAACGATCCCTAAACCTAGAGGAGCAACGAATGACGATACTTTGCAGGATACGGAAGGACAAACAAAACAACTGGTGGGACCTTGATTCGGTTCTCATAAGTGTGGATGGCATCCTGGGCATGCCCTTCGCCCGCGGATTCAAAGATCAGTTTCATGCAGTGTCGTGGTTAAGTCATCATGTAACGAGATGCTTAGGCATCGATTGCTCACACCTGTTTAATGGATACTCCGTACCTTACGATGATCTGGACGTTGAGGTATCATACACTTTTGGTGTAGCTTATCCAACGGTGAGTTTCCATGCGTTCAATATTAGCCTGTCAACCTTTGAAGTGATCTGTGACGAGTCACAGACTAAGGAAGACCTGGATCTTCTACAACTCATGAAAGACATTTGTCAGGGATAACCAATGAATCAATGTAGTGGATGCGTCTACCAGGCCAGAAAGCAGAATGACCTGTGGCATCTTTTCTATGAGATGTTATACACCGAAAAGTCATCTGGTCTTCGTCATCTTATGAGAGGTCAGTTCACAAGTAGGGATGAAGCTGAGCGTCATCTTGTTGAAACCTTTGGTCGTTGTACAGACCAACTCGAGGCCGACAGGGTGTCTTGTCTTGTCCTGCTTATTCCACGAGAACAGGAATGGGATCTTCAAGTGAAATGGGATCCAGTTCCTACCACCAGCATGTTGTGTTATCCAAATATTGCAAACCTAAAGTACAAGATCACCAAACATGCTGCACAACCTGATCTTCTGCAACTCATGCACGATATCCTTGGAGATAACCAATGACGATCCTTGTTCATTTTCGAAAATCTACGAACCCGCAAAAGTGGAGCGTGAGTACAACTCTGGTGTCTCGTGATGGCATCCTCGGTATGCCCGAACGCGGTGCCTTCGCGACGCAAGCCGGAGCCTACGAGTGGCTTATAAGTGAGATAGCCGTGGCGACCAATTATGACGTAAAACAGGTTTTTGAAGAGGCACGTGCCGAGGTGCGTATCGATATCGAAGAGGAGTTCGACATCGTAATTTCTGTACCAAACGGGCACAGTACCCTTCCTATAGTGGAGTTCAAAAGACTCAACATGGTGGGAGATGTAACCACCGTGGACCTCCTGCAGTTGATGAACGACATCTGCTCTAACTGAGGTATAGAATGGCAATCAGAAAATGTGAGTGGAGTATAATGCGAGTAGGGAACATCGCTAGCTCTGGGACTTACTCGGGTTATGAAATCTATGATGACGCTACACAGAAACTCTTAGATACAGCTCCTCGTGGATTTCTTTCGACGACTTTGCGCCGCTTGATGTTATGTATTGGATATCCTAGAGATCAGATAGACGCCCTTGTGGATCCCTTGGTTGTTCAGTTGATGAAAGATGAAACAACACCTCTGTACCTTCACTTCGAAGCAGACCTTGAGATGTGCTGCCGACTTCTGGATGTACCTTACAAGGGTCCGGTGGTTCCCACTCCAGACCTCCTGCAAATCATGAATGATATCTGTTCCTAAGGACTAGCATATGGATCTCATAGGATGTATTTTTAAAGTTAGGATGTTACGAAACGCAGCCCATTGGGAAATTCTTAATCAGTACATCTATGAGGATGGATCTCTAACTCGAGAGACTTACTTTAGTTCGAGTTTAGGCTCAAGGTTACAGGCGGATTCATACCTCGCTGGACATGTCCGAAGCTGTTTTGACGACATTCGCTACTCCATGGCGCTCTCTACTATAGATAGAGTAGGGAAAGATCTTGAGTACGACTTTATCCTGAACTGGGATCCTGTACCTCCCATCTTTCCAGGTGGTAATGCCGCATTGAAGAATCTGAGCATGAGAGTTGAAGTTCCTGGTGATGATGGACAGCAAACAACACCTGATCTTTTATCCATCATGAATGATGTTTGTAGAGGATGAAGATGAAATACGTTACATGCACGTTCAAGGTATTGAAGAACCCAGATGTATCTAGTGCGTCAAAGTGGGTAGTCAAGTACATGTACAAGCAGGAATTCGGTCTTGCTACAGTTCCGCAAACATTTGGTACTTATCTCACAAGAGGTGAGGCTATGGATAGTCTTGTCTATCATATAGGATCTGTCCTTGGTGATTTGTCGAACCACTACTATGATCTACCTCCGGATGTTGAATTCAGGATTGACATCAATTTCGACCCTATCGATCCGGACATTCATCCTCTGAATCATACTTCCCTCACAAATGTTCGACTAGATCTAACGTGGAAAGATGACAAGAGCCTGGATGGTTCGGCCTTGCTTGATCTCATGTACGACATCTTGGGAAACTGACATGCTAGTGACCAATATGCAGTATCTTGTTCAACCTAAGAAATCTGGTATCTGCGATTTTCATGTCGATGCCAAGTGGGTGGATACGAATGGAGTATCCCATCTGTATGATTCTTTCTATCCGATTGACCGGGAAAACCTTTTGGTAACCCTTGCATGGTTGTCGCACCACAAGATCGGCAGCAACTGTGGGGCTTCCGATTACGCATGGCGTCAACTCTTTGATAACTATGTGCAGCCCAAGGACAATTTCTATACACACGAGTGTTTGATAACCTTGGGTTGGGGTCTCAAAGCTTACGACGAATCGTCTGTCACTCCTACCCATGTGCGTATCGATGAAGCTACGTGGACCAAAGTTGGTATCCATGGGGGAAGCTTAAGAACAAATCTCCTCGACCTGGCCAAAGATTTGTGTCAGTTCTAGGAAAGTAAATATTGATGTCGATCTTAGGAGGTGCCCGCGGTGAAAGATAACTGTTTCAACATTTACTACAACTCAAGGCTTGATACTTGGGAACTGTACGAGTCCAGCGGCCATGCAATCTTGGGTTGGAGCAGGTCTCAAGATCAGGTCGTGTGGTTTGCAAAGAATGCTGCTCAACGAAATAACGGTGGCGAACCCGTAGAGTTCGATATCGAACGCTATGGCGCCGTGGTTTATATGTCTCCCAAGCCCACCTCGGCTATTTGGCAAGAAATTGTAGACCGGGAAGATGCCGAGTGGAAGAGGAAGGTTGACGAGATGATAGCGGGTTATGTTCCTGGATCTCTACTGGATCCTACAAAGGTCTGGTCTACTGAGCCAGACCTTTTGCAGTTGATGCATGATCTCTAAGGAGAACCATGATGGTTTTGGAGAAGCTTGAATTTCGTTTCAATAGAAGTTGGATGGCGCCACACTCAATGTTGTTCATTGATAGTGGAGGAGGTCAAACTGTTTGGGCTACATTCGATGAAGATCAGATGGAAGCTACCCTCGACACCTTCATTCGCAACCGGTTTGCTGGACTAGACTTTGTCAAAGAAGCGTTTGATGACTGGTTAACCGATGCTGTCTCGGGTGGTCCTGAAATCTCAGATGAAGAGGCATGGAATTTTGATGTCTATTTTGGACCCCAGCAGATAGATGGTATGGATCCAAATTTCGATTCCAAGAAATTTGCCATAGCAGAGTGGGATCTTCCTGATGATGAAATAGAACAATTGAGTAGTGTTCGTGGTTGTACTTTCTCCAAAGACACCATCATCCAGTTTGTAGAAGTCACTTACGGGAGTAAAGTAGTTGATCTCCTTTCCTTAATCCCCTTTTAAGCTGAGACATTTATGGTCGCGTTATTCCTTACCGGGATGTCGTTTGTAGAATCTCTTCTCTTCATACCATTTGTGTTTTATGGTTTGGTGTTGGTTCTCGTTGTCCTATCTGCTTGGGCAATAGATGAATCACCAGGTAACAAACGTGAAGGTTGGTTTATTGCAACTTTGCTATCTGCGTTGCTTGTTCTACTTATTGGCTGGAAGTTTGGTGTTCATTTCTCGGGCCTGGTGAACCACCCGGTGTTCTCTATCGAAGCTTTTGTGGTATATCTTGTTGTAGGTGTGCTGTGGAGTTTTGGTAAGTGGTATTTCTTTCTCTCTAAGGTCAGAGAGAAATACTTAGAACTCAAGGATGAATATTCATCTAGCTTACAAAGCCTTTATCATGCTGTGGATTCAGAGTTGAATTTCTACAAGAGAGTTGACTATAATTCTTTGGATAAAAATCCAAATCAAATCTCTGAAGCGATCAAACCCCAGGTATCGGCGCATAAAGCGAGTATCACCCGTTGGATCATTTGTTGGCCTTTGAGTTTCGTGTGGACTATGCTTAATGATCCACTGCGCAAACTTGCCGATACAATCTTCTCGCATATCAAAAGTGTATTCCAGAAGATGTCTGATAAGATGTTCCATGGAGTATGAGATGGCAATTTCTGACAGATACAAGTTTGTGATGTTTAGGACAGATATTGGTTTTCAGGTGGATAAATTTCTAGGATTCAATGATCTTAGCTACGAGAGTGAACCTGTATCCAAAACCTATAGTTCATTTGTCCTGGCATGCGATTCAATCCTGCTTATTATTCGTCCGTTCTTGCCGGACACCATGAAGCCAGTTCCAACTTGTATGAAGGGGCTGGATTCATCCAGGAATCATGAGTTCATTGTAATTTATGATACTTTTAATATAGTTGCTGTCGGTGCCCGATGTTTCAAGGAACATCCATATAACCCAAACCTAATCGAGGAAGTTGATCTGCTTTCTCTCATTCCATTCTAAGGATAAGATATGAGTACTCAAGATGTTCAAGACGTTGACTTCAAGGAAGTAACGGAATCAAAGATGATCGATAGCACCAAACAGGAAGTAAAACCAAAGCATCGAATCCTTCATGTTCAGGTGCAGGGCAATCCCAGTTCGGAAGACTTGTTGAGCACCGCTCAGGCGTTTGAGAAGGCTCTACAATCTGGATCGTCCTCAGTGGTATCCACGACCCCGAACGTTCAGACGTTCCACATCTATGGCGAAGGTGAAGCTCCGTTCAATGGTGTTCTGGTTCGTGGGGCTATTACCCTCGAAGACATCGCAAGGACAATCCATGATGCGGAGATGGCGTACAGCAAGCAAGGCTTCAAATATTGGTTCGATCTTGCGGATGATCGACGCCGCGAGTACGTCAAGTTGGTTAAGAATGAGCTGCGTGGTATCACAACTACGTCTGACGACCAGGTGAAGAATCAGCTTGTCTATAACATCGTTACCGCATTGAAGTCTTGCCTCCCTGCTCCGCAACTTACCAACCTTATCCAGGCTAAGGTGTGGAATGGTTCTCAGGATTATGAGAGCGACGATGCTTGGACGACGATCGGGTTCCCTGATCTGAAGAAGGGTCATGTGTGGATCAACCCTGAAGAATCTCCTGTGGTGTATCGTCACTGCCAGTCTGATTCATATGTCAACTACGATGGTGGAACATCGTTCGTTACCGTAGATGTACTGGAAGTCGTTCCTTGTACTGGAACCATTGAGGACAAGATCGTTCTTCAATGGAAGCCCAAGGCGTTGATCGAGCACGAAGTTCGTGAAGCTTTTTCGAAGTCCGAAGAAAGTGCGGACGCTGAATTGCTAGCCCAAGCTAACGAAGCACGCGATGAAGGCTTTGCACCGGATGAAGAAGTACAGGCACTACAAGATTCATTAGTTTTGTCTGATGAAGATTCCAAACCTGCGGGTGAAGAAGTTCTCAAGCCCTTCAGTGACACTAGCGATGCAGTGGATCAACCACAAACTGCTGTTGATACGAATGGTGTAGAACACAAGGTGAATCCTGTTACCGACACCTGGCAGAAAGAATTGAACGTTCAAGGAGAGCAGGATGCGTCTTCAGTGTAAAGTCACTTCCTGGAAGGTAGCGGAGTTCGGTGCAGTATCTGGAAACCATTTCCTCCTCGAATTCCAGGCTACCCATCTCGAATGGAAAACCGTAGTCGTTCCTTTTCCCTCTTCTCCTTCTTCGGCGTTTGAAGAGATGAGGAAGATGTATGAAAAGCACGTCCACACCTCGATGGCTATCCCAGGTCATCTTCTGACAACCGAAGGAGAAACGCGTGGATTACATTAACAATGCAATAACGTTGGAAGAAATGCAAGTTGAGTATGGTATCCTTCATTCCGATTTGGGAGAGACGGATCTGTGCGAAATGGTCACCGCAAGGCTGAATGAAGGTTGGGAGCTGCAAGGTGGCGTAGCTTTGATGAGTTTTATGTTACCGCCATCCACTATTCCAACGATTCGCTATGCGCAGGCAATCGTTCGTTATGTGCCGTTACCGAAGGAAGATCAACCAGAGCAAATTGAAGCGTAAGAAAACTTAAGGAGTAGTATAGCATGCAGAAAAGAATCAAGGTTAGTTCCTTTAACAACACAGTCAAAACTGTTGTAGCAGGCGAGACCGAACGTGAAGTTAAGGTGGGGTGGAAAAAGATAGATCAGAGTCAGATTTTATTCACTGGAGCACCCACTCTTGGTCGTGTTACGGTTGGGCAGGGCCTTAGCTTCGACAGCACTTACGGTGTGATCGGAATCCAAGACAATACTAGTATCACCTCAGCACCTGTTATCTGCAAGGAATATGTTGAGAAAGAAGCGTTCGATCAGTTGAAGATGCAGTGCGACCTCATGATGGGACAAATCTCAATGCTTGAAATGGCGCGCCAGCGCTTCGAGATGCTGGAGAGTATATCTGGTGGTTCGTATGTGCTTCAGGAAAAGATCAATAAGATCCGTAACCTGGAAACTGAACTACTGAATACTCAACGCAAACTTGAGTGGGACGGCAACAGTGTGATTAATCAACTTCGGGAGGTTCGCGGTGACCAATATCGACAAATCTACTAGGCCGAAGGTCAAGGTCACTTCTGTCAATCAGGAAAAGGTTAACAAAGCTTGTGGTGAGATGGTAGATTTCCTTTCGAAGTCTATCGAATCTTACCTGTCATCCCTACTTGGTTTTTCGGAAGATGAGTTTACAAGGTCGTTAGCTCTCAACATGCTAGCACCTTCGTCTCGGGAACTTGTGGTCGGTAGTCCTGTTGTCGGGAAAACCTTGGTTGATAATAATCTTAAAGCCATAAACTATTTGACCTACGGTAACCAACTGTGGGTTCAACGTGTGAATCCTGCGTTCCCGGGCGACATTAACAGCTTTGAACACCAACTGGTTGGTGACGTCATTGAAGACGAAGATTGTGCCAAGGACGAATCTTTCGCCCTGAAACCATAGGGGTGGGGATGAGTAAGAGAAAGCAGAAGGTACTTCCTCCGGGCATAGTTGCTCAGTCTCAGAAGAACAAATGCCTGGACGGAACTTTCATCGACCACAAGAAGTACATGAAGTTGTATCGTCACCACACCATGCGGATTATCCGTGACGTTCGCAAGGGCGTGGTGAACGAGGTTGATATGGACAAGCTACAGAACTTCATCCAGTTTTCTCTCGCTCTGATGGATCGTGCTAATATGGAGGACATAGACAAGGCATGGCGTAATGCTGAAGCCATGTCCTTCATCCACGCGGACATGGGAATCGAGATTGTGGAGACCGTGGATGAACGGGAAAACTACGAGGGGATCCTCGACCCAGTGGTTCAAGCGACGGCAACGCAAGAAGGAAAACCAGATGGCAAACCCTCCCAACCCATTACCACCGAGTAAACAGAATCTGTTGCCGGATTACGCGGTCATCTCCATCGCAAACAAACACTCCGCTGCGTCCCTGTCCGACCCATCAAAACCCTCGATCTACACCGAACAGTTCATTGCTGCTATAACAGAAGCTTTGATCGAGGCGGAGATACGCTCAGAAATTCTGATGCAGAATGCTACGGCAAGATTTATTTGCGTGTGCGGGCAAAAAGGTCCGCATTCCTGTCAGTACATCAAAACTTAGGAACCAACATGACCCAAGAAATCCCCGCGCACGTTCAGCGTATGCAAGCTGAATTCTTCGAACTGACGGGCAGGATAGAAAAACTTCTAGACTTCATCCGCAACAATCCTATCTTCCACACCCTCGACGAGGAAGAGCAAACCGACATGGAATTGCAATGTCACTACATGCAACTGTATAGTTTTCGACTTGAGTCGAGAATTGATCGCGCCAGGTTCAATCTGATAGACGGAACAGAGACGGACGATGAGGACGCGAATGAGATCATCGAAAGCTGGGAAAAACCTGTTCCGGATTCCAGGATGCCTGAGTCGTTTGTCTTCGGAGACAACACGAAGAACATCGCCAAGATAGTTACTCCAGAGACCATGAAGGCTGCGATGCGCCTGGATGAGATGCAGGAAATGAAACATCCTGACAAAGCTATACCAGACTCGTTCAAGATCATAGATGATGGTGAAGTAGCTGGTCATGTTGCCTTAAAAGTAAGTGATCCTACAAAGCTGTGGCCATTTCCTACTGGTTCTCGTGGGTTTATCGGGAAATCCAAGGATAGTAAATAGTGTTGTCAACAATGACACTAATCCAAACCTGGGCTCACACTCGAGCTTCAGTCAGGAATGCCGGTTCATGTAGACGTTGAAAGCGATGGTGATAGTAGATCGGATGTGAACGCCGGGTCGATCCGGAAAGGTGGGTTCGACTCCCACAATCCATCGTGACAAAAATTCGTGGTTCTCTGGATTTTCCAGAATAGTAAATAGTGTGGTAGGGCAGGATGTTGTAGAGGGAAGTATCATGTCTTGTCCGTACAGATTTTTCAAGTAGCACTGGTGTAACCTTGTTGGTATCATTCACGCAACGACACTACAGAGGGAACTGAAATGTCGAGTATTCTTAATTCTTTCGCATCGGACTTCGACCAATCGCTGAACGAAAAGTACAGCGTCCTGGAATATCTGGAAAACTGCCGTACGGACAAATCGTTCTACGCAACGGCAGCGGAACGGATGTTGAAAGCAATCGGTGAACCGCGCATGCTGGATACGTCGAAAGATGCGCGTCTCGGTCGTATCTTTGACAACCGGACAATCAAGGTGTACCCGGCGTTCGAAGAAGAGTTCTTCGGTATCGAGGACACAATTGAACGTCTAGTTGGTTTCTTCCGCGCAGCAGCACAGGGTCTGGAAGAACGCAAACAGGTTCTGTACATGCTTGGACCGGTAGGCTCTGCAAAGTCGAGTCTGGCAGAGAAGTTGAAGTACCTGATGGAACTCAACCCCATCTACGTGCTGAGCTACAAAAATCAGTTGTCCCCGGTGTTCGAATCTCCGCTCGGCCTCTTCCCGGTTCACAAGTATGGTGAACGTCTGGAAAAGGAATACGGAATTCATCGTCGTTACCTGACGAACCTGATCCCTTCGCCATGGGCTCTGAAACGTCTGAAGGAAACTAATGGTGATCTGTCTGATTTCAGCGTGGTCAAGATGTACCCGTCCAAGCTGAACCAGCAGGCAATCATGAAGGTCGAACCGGGGGATGAAAACAATCAGGACATCTCATCCTTGGTTGGTAAGATCAACCTTCGTCGTATCGATGCGCACGACCAGAACGACAGCGATGCATATCTGTACTCGGGTGGCCTCTGCCGCTCCAATCAGGGCATGCTCGAATTCGTGGAAATGTTCAAGGCACCTATCAAGGTTCTTCACCCGTTGCTGACGGCGACGCAGGAAGGTAACTACGTTGGTACCGAAGCGCTTCCTCCTATTCCGTTCAGTGGTGTAGTAGTTGCGCACTCGAACGAAAGCGAATGGGAAACGTTCAAGAACAACAAGAACAACGAGGCTTTCCTGGATCGTGTGTCCCTTGTGTCTGTACCGTATTGCAAACGCGTTGATGAAGAAATCAACATCTACAAGAAGATGCTTGGTGCTTCGTCATTGGCACAGTCGCCGATTGCACCGCAGACCTTGAAGTACCTGGCGCAATGGTCGATCTCTACACGGCTGAAGGAGCCGGAGAATTCCCTGCTGTTTTCTAAAGTCCGAGTCTACAACGGTGAGAACCTCAAGGACATCGATCCGCGAGCAAAGTCGACGCGTGAGTATCGCGATCACGCAGGTGTAGCTGAGGGAATGACAGGGATGTCTACCCGCTTCGCATTCAAGATCCTGTCGAAGACATTCAACAACGATGCGGAAGAAGTTGCAGCTGATCCGCTTCAGCTGATGGTTGTCCTGCAGAATGAGATCAAGCGCGAGCAGATGTCGAAGGAACAGGAAGAGAAGTACGAGTCGTTCGTCAAGGAAATGTCGCAACGTTACCTTGAGGATCTGACGAAGGACATCCAGAAGGCATTCATCGAGAATAGCGAAGACTATTGCCAGAACCTGTTCGAACGTTATATCCAGTTGGCAGATGCCTGGTGCCAGGATTCGACGTTCAAGGACGATAACACCGGTTCGACAATGAACAAGGCAGAGATGGATCAGGAGCTGTCGAAGATCGAAAAGCCGGCGGGTATCGCGAACCCGAAGGATTTCCGCCCTGAAGTCGTGCAGTTCGTACTGCGCGTTCAAGCTCGTAATGGTGGCAAGATGCCGCGCTGGAATTCGTATGAAAAGATGAAGCAGGTCATCGAAAGCAAGATGAGCGCTTCTCTGGACGAACTCCTCCCGGTGATCTCGTTCGAAACGAAGAAGGAAGTGAAGCTGCAGAAGGATCACGACTCGTTCGTGGAGCGTATGGAGAAGATCGGCTACACCTCACGTCAAGTTCGTCGTGTAGTCGAATGGTTCAGCCGCGCACGCAAGGCTAACTAAGATTGTAGTTGCACCGGGTAGTTCCCCTGTAGTACCGTGTGAAGTGTAGTACGTAGTCTTGTAAGTTGTGAAGGGGGCAGCCTGTTTAAGTTAGGCTGCCCTTTTCCTTTTTGTTTTCGAATTTCATAGGTACCACCATGGAAACAATTGATAAGATTTTCAATTGGATGAATCAAGACGGGGCAAGATTCGGAGTAGGAATGTGGATCATAGGTGTAGCGTTTGGTCTCTTCCTGTCCTTGATTATCAAGTGGGTCAATCCATGAGTGTTCTTCGCAAAGAAATCTCTCGTCTGAACCATGTTATTGAGCGCACCGAGCAAGAGATGATTAATCTAGAGGAAGATTTCTGGCAGAATGGTGGCATCTGTTGTCCGGGTTGTGGTGTACCTGGATTCTCAGAGATGGAAGAGAAGCAAGAGCGTAGGAAAAAGCAACTTAGATATCTTATCAAGAAGTACGAGAAGGACAGTGGGAGGAAATATGAAGATCATCCGGAAGCTCGTAGCCTGGCCAGCCGCATATTCAATTTTCTTCTTGGGCTTGATCCTGACTAGGTTGGGTTGGTACAAAGGTCAGTGGCATTGGTTTATGGACTTAGCGATGCATATCAACCCCGATTATGGCTTGCCCGGGTCCATGGCTTCGCACAGAAGATGTTCATAATGCACGAAAGAACAGGTGATGTAGTAAATATTTGATGGGCGGTATAAAACCGGGTGACGGGTAGATCGTCACCTCAACTGGAGGGTTGAAAATGTTTAGTCGGACTATTGTTGATGCACGACCACAATCGCAGTCTAAGACCTCGGCAGACCGGCAGAGGTTTGTTCGTCGGGCTAAATCTCAGATTCGTGAAGCAGTTAAGAAGGCAATCTCTACTGGCGATATCAAGTCATTGGAGAAGGGTCGCATTCGTGTTCCAGTCAAGGACATGAATGAACCCACGTTTGAGAACGACAGGGAATCCGGGTCCCGTGATCGCGTCTACACCGGGAACAAAGAATGGATTCCAGGTGACACGATTGCACGTCCTGAGGAAGGTGGAGGTAATGGTACTCAAGGATCGGATGATCCAAGCATTGGCAATGATGACTTCGCCTTCATTCTGACTCCAGAGGAATTCTACGATATCTTGTTCGAGGATTTGGGTCTTCCTGATCTAATGAAGAAGACGATGAAGGATATCACGAAGGTCACTCGCAAACGCGCGGGCTTCGTTATCACGGGTAATCCTTCGCAGCTGGATATTCGCCAGACTTACAAGTTCGCATTCGCACGTCACAAGGCATTGGGTCGTCCTTCGAATGTAGACATCGAAGAAGCTGAAGAGGATCTCAAGGAAGCACAGGAGTGTGGAACACAATTCGATGCAGAACTAGTTGAAGATGCATTGAAGGAAATGAAAATCGCACAGAAACGTATCCCGCTCATTGATACAATTGATCTGCGGTATCGCAACTATCCACCGCGTCCTGAGCCGATCACCAAGGCAGTGATGATTTGCTGTATGGATGTTTCTGGGTCGATGGATGAGGATCGCAAGGATCTGGCAAAACGATTCTACCTCTTGCTATATGTCTGGTTGATGAAGCAGTACAATCAACGGGTTGATATCGTGTTCATCCGTCACCACACGCGTGCGGAAGAAGTAGACGAACAAAAATTCTTCTACGATCAAGAATCAGGTGGTACAGTCGTAAGTCCTATCTTTGAACTCGCAGCTAAGATCATCAAAGATCGTTACAATCCTTCTGATTGGAACATCTATATGTGTCATGCATCTGACGGTGACAACTGGACAGATGACAACAAGAATGTTGTCGAGGCGTTGGATGGTATGGCGTCTACATTGCAATACTTTGCATATCTTCAGGTCACGGAAGAGGACGAAGACGAGGGAGATACGTTGTGGAACGCCTATCAAAAGGTGAGTGAACGACACAACCATATTCGTATGGTGTCCGCAGATGAACCTTCGGAAATCTGGCCGGTGTTTAAAGAGTTGTTCACCAAGGATATGGCGTAAGGAGAATTGGAAATGAAATCCGCTATCAAGACAATCAAGCCCGATTACCTGTTCACCACTTCTGAGTGGACATTCGAGATGCTTGAGAACACCCTTCGTCTTTGTGAAGACATTGGCAAGGAAGAGCTCGGCCTCAAGCTCATGCGTAATCAGGTTGAGATCATCACCAGCGATCAAATGCTTGAAGCCTACACTTCGGTAGGAATGCCGATTCACTATCATCACTGGTCGAACGGCAAGTCGTATCTTCAGCAAAAGCAAGCGTACAAGGGCGGTAACATGGGTCTGGCTTATGAGATCGTTATCAATAGCGATCCATGCATCGCCTACTGCATGGAAGAGAACAGCTCTGCTATGCAAACTCTCGTATTGGCCCATGCTTCGGTTGGACACAACTCAGTTTTCAACATGAATTATCTGTTCAAGCACTGGACGGATGCAACGGCTATTGTCGATTACCTGATCTTTGCGCGCAACTACATTCGTCAGTGTGAAGAGCGTTATGGTCTGGATGAAGTCGAAGAGATTCTCGACTCAGCTCATGCACTTCGCTACATGTCGTTCGATCGCCGCAAACGTCAGTCGACTTTGACGGAAGACCAGGAACAAAAGCGTCGCATGGATTTGTTGGAAGCGCTGGAGCGTGAGCGTTCACAGTATGATGATCTCATCCCAGTGGATGAACGGGAGGATGAAGCTAAGGACAAGGATCGTGGTGATCTCAAAGAGCCGGAAGAGAACCTCCTGTATTTCCTTGAGAAGAACTCTCCTAATCTGAAGGCGTGGCAGCGTGAAATCCTTCGGATTGTACGGACAATCCAGCAGTACTTCTACCCGCAGATGCAGACGCAGGTGGTGAATGAAGGATGGGCGACATTCACTCACTACTACATTCTCAATCGTCTGTATGAGATGGGAAAGATTACGGAAGGTGCGTTGCTTGAATGCATGACTTCGCATTCGCAGGTCCTTTTTCAACAGCCAATGAGTCCCAACCTGAATCCGTATGCACTTGGATTTTCTATCTACAAGGATATCAAACGGATGTGCGAGGAACCCACAGATGAAGATCGTGAGTGGTTCCCTAATCTGGTTGGTAAAGATTGGAAGGAAGAATGCCTGTTCGCCATGATGAACTTCAAGGACGAGTCGTTCATTCTTCAGTACCTTAGCCCAAAGGTTATGCGTGACTTCCGCATGTTTGCCTTGACGGATGATGCAGACGAGGATCACTATCTGGTGAATAAGATTCACAACGATCCTGGGTATAAAGAGATTCGTTCGATGTTGAGTCAGCAGTATCGTATGGAAAACCGCATGCCGAACATGATGGTTGTCCGTGCAGACATGAAAGGCAATCGTCTTCTAACCGTACAGAACAAGACGCAGAATAAGATTCTTCTTAAAGACGATCCCGCGAAAGATTCTGTGCAACATCTGGCGTATCTGTGGGGATACGACGTTAGAGTGGAAACCGTGGATGAGAGTGGTAAGGTCCTGCAATACTACACAGCTGAGGTGGAGAACTAAATGGGACAAGAATGCAATGATATCCGATGGTCCTTGGATGATATAAAAAGAACTGTAGTGAGAATTGAAGAGAGACAAAGAGGACGAAGAGAACAGATGATGGTTAACCTACTAAAGCAGGCTGTGGATAGTAAGGTGGTGCAGGCTGCCCTAGGTGACACTTGGGTTACTCTAGTCTGCGATTTGCTTAATACCTATTAGGAGTAGAGTGATGGATGACGATTCAGGTGAAAGGAAAATAGTCTGGGGTGCGCTTCCACTAGACGAATTCGTAATTGGTATGACCGCGGAAGAACTTGCTATCAGGAACAAGCCGAGTGCGAAGGGTCTTGCTGGTGAGGAAGCTGTGAGGATTGCCTGGCTAACCAGGGAATCTCGGTCTCAGCATGAATGGGTTGAACTGCAGAGTCCGGATTTCACAGGCAGAGTAACCTTTGATCTACACTCGCACCTGAATCGTCAGTATGAATTCTCTCAACGAATCTTTGGTCCTGGCACAAAGACGGCGAGTGTTCTCGATCATATCAGGAAAGAATTGGTAGAGATTGAAAAGGATCCTCTTGATCTTGAAGAGTGGGTAGACGTAATTATTCTTGCATTGGATGGGGCAATGCGTACTGGTCGGACTTCACTCGAAGTCATCGAAGCATTGATTGCTAAGCAGACCAAGAACGAGAAGCGCAAGTGGCCTGACTGGAGAACGATTGATCCCGATAAGGCAATCGAGCATGACCGTAGTGAGGACGAGGAGGCTCAGTAATGGATTTCGATGCGATAATTAAGGATGCCAAGGAGCACATTCGTTCTTTGAAGAAAGTGTCACCTCAAATCTATCCTGAGTATTCGAGATTACGTACTGCACAGATTGACTTCGCCAAAGCAAGGTTGGAGTTGCAGGAAGCGGAGGAGGCGTGGGAAAAGTTAGGAAATTGAAAGAGAAACGTTTGGCACTACGCCTCCTCGTTACTGGAGGTCGCGACTATAACGACGAAGAATTCGTTGCGCTAGTGCTTAAGCGTTACAACCGCAAAGCCAAATCCATTGGAAGAGTTCTTGTAGTCATAAATGGTGGTGCCCGCGGTTTGGATACCTTGGCCAAGAATTGGTGTTTAAAGCATGGAGTTCCTTGTATCACTATGGATGCTTCGTGGGATTACTACAGAAATTCTGCTGGACCAATTCGCAATGGTTGGATGTTAGAATTCTGTGCTCCAACACACTGCTACGTGTTCCCGGGTGGGACGGGAACAAATGACATGATGAAACAGGCTAAGGCAGACAATCTTATCATGGCAAGTCATGAAGACGAGGAATAAGATGAGTATCGGCGTAGTACAGGAACCAGATGGGAAATACACCGTCTACATGGATGAATGTGACTACCTGCTTGGGGTAAATGCCCACAAAAAGGTGACACTAAAAGATTTGATCGATCTCGAGGGTAAGATTCATTACCTGGTTTTGAAGCACGAGATGGGTGATAAGTTTGATACGCCGAAAGAACATGTTCCCAGAACTGATTGACATCCATTGGTGTATCAGTCCCACCACCGGTTTAGGAAAGGTCAGAAATACCACCAGTACCTTTGCTCGATGCATATACCAGGTGATCCTCGTTGCTATGATTCCTGAAGACACGTATGAAGAAGTAAAAGCAAGGTTGGAGAATCCTCCTGTGAGATTTGGAGAAAGCAATGACTAATAGTCAGGGATTTGCACTCATTTGTTACCTCTTCCTTGTGGCTTCAATCTTAAGCTCTGGCATTGCCTTAGCCACAATAGTTAGGAACAAAGAGAAGGGGGCCATCCCAGCATCCATTGCAGTACTTTCCTATGGAACCTTCTTCCTATCCATAGCAGTAATGTTTATGTTTCTGAAGTTAGCTAAACTTCTTGGGTAAGATTTGGAGATTCAAAATGAACAATCATAACATTGGCGTATTCTTCATCCCGAACTTCGGAGCCGTTGGTCCTCCTCGGCGAGTTCGGTTGGAGAATCATCATGCGTCAATCGTCAAGGGCGGAGCGTCGCCATCATGTTCAACGCCTTAAACATAAACGACGTACTTATTGGGGGCTATCCTAATAATTATCACGTTTCATCTTTGGATCATCCTCCTATTTCTCCCGTTGAGATGGATGCACGTCAACTGGGTCAGGTCGTTTCTACGCCTCAGCTATGTTCATGTCTTGGTTGCGGTAATCCGCGCCATAATACTGCTGGGTGGACGCCAACTATTAAAGAGCTTCGGTGGCTCCAACAATATCGAGAACAGGTCGAAGAGACCGAGGAAGATTTAAAGGAAAAAGATGAGTGAGACGGATATCGTGAAAAAGAAAACAATAAGAGGGTATGAAGAATTTCAGAACCGTATCATGACTCTTCGCAAGGTTACGTTGATCCTTGGAGATCTTGAAGGGCATGTGGCGAAATTCTTCATCAATGATACGTGGAAGACTGCGTTCCCTAGAGAGCAATATAAACTCTGCTCAATGGTAGTTGTGGCTGATCCTTATAAGGTCGATGTAGGTGTTCTCCTTCCTCTTGAAGAAGCTACTGCCTTATATGGTATCTATGAGGGATCTGGCCCATTCGTATCACAGGTCAATTATGTCTCTGCAAAGAATGGCTTCAAGCTTAAAGAGAGTGGTCAAACAACTGGTTTGCAGGAATTCATCAAAGGTAACTAACGTGATCCTCTTCGGTTCAGGACATTGCCGTAGTCCTTCTATAGTATCTCAGTGTCCGATGGTCTTCTGCAATTGTGATTGTCATCGAGATGGTTCGGGTATGAAGCATTTCATGCAATGTTGTAGCATTGGTACCTGTCCTGTTTGCAACGAAGTGATGGATAAGGTCAAGTATATTTTTCCGGTCAACAAGGACGAGAATAATGAGCCTGTGGAAAAGTGATGAAGAGGAACTTGAGTTCGAACGACCCGAACCTTATGGGTGGTTCACCATCGTGTTCCCAAAGATAGATGACAGGAATACCAACATAGATGTATGGTTCAACACAGCAACAAGTTGGATCAATGGTGAGTGCATGCGTCAAACTTTCTCGTGCTTCACTCCTTCTGTTAAAAAGAAAAAGGGAATGCCCTTAGCAATCTCTCCCGTGTTCTTCTTCAAAGAATTGATGGACGCCAAGAGGTTTGAGTGGCGCTTCAGCGGTGAGATTGTCAACAATATAGTTGAACAGTAAATAAAGTGACACGTATAAGAGTGAGAGACAGATGAGCAATATCAAAATCAGACCCCTGCAAGACGACGACAAGCAAGTTTGGACCATGATGCTTCTCGACTACTACCCTCCCCTCAAGGACAAATTGCAGGTGAGTTGGTGGAACGCGATGCAAGGCGACGTGCAGTGGAACCTTGCCGAGCTAGATAATACGGTAGTCGGTTTCTCCGCAGTAGTCTTGCACTACACCGCGTTCTCGAGCGGAGAAATAGCTTATCTGTCTGACCTCTATACGCATCCAAAATATCGAAGGATGGGAGTTGCGCGCGCCCTGCTTGAAGATGTGATTGCCACGTGCCGCACCCTAAAGTTGGAACGTGTTTATTGGAACACCGAGCATGACAATCCAGCGCGAAAATTATACGACCAGTACGCTCGAGCAGACTTCACCAGGTATCATCTTGACCTTTTCGGACCAACATGAAGCTAGACATCGTTGATGCGTTGAACAGGATAGAGCAGTACAGACAGTTGAATCGCCCGGAACTAGAGGATCTTGAGTTTTACCATGATGGGGCGAAGATTGAAATTCCGCCAAACCAATTGCGGGAATTTATATTCCTCGGTTTGAACAACACGGATTTTATCCGATGGTATTTTGGCAAGGAAGAGTTCTTTACTTCTCTTATGATCTACAAGAAAGGTGAAGATCAACCGGGTGATGAATCTATTGATAGCTGGATGGAGAAGAAGCATGGCGGAAAGAATGGAGATGGTGGTGAAGATGCAAGTCACAGAAGCACAGGGGCTAGCACTTCAAGCAATGTTCAAGACGTGGAATAGCTTAGCTTCGATGGGATGTTCCCGAATGGTAGCGTTCTATGTTGATGGTGATGGAAATTTCAAACCGAAGTGTGAGGTGTCGTTTTCAGAACCGGTGCAGGATCTTACACCTGAATTAGAGAAGGCCGCCATGGTTATGAGTGAGAACGATAACCCAAGGCGTGATATTCAATTTGACTTTGATCCTATTGCGTGGAATATAAACAAGGGAAAGTAATGTGGATCCTCATTGTGACAATGATGTTCGATACCTCCGGTCCTCGTCCAGACGTGAGGTTTCAGGAATTCAGTACAGAGCAGTCTTGTAAGGACGCAGCGAATTGGATTGCTACGGATATGAAGTACGAGATTTCGAATTCTAGTTACGCCAGTAGCAGCAATGTGCAATTTCACGTTCAGTGCAAAAAGAAATAGAAGATGGTGAGATAGCTCAGTTGGTAGAGCACCGTGTTGATAACGCGGTGGTCGCAGGTTCGAGCCCTGCTCTCACTACCAGTTTTATGTTTTATAGGGACCGTAGCTCAGTGTGATAGAGTAGTGGCCTACGAAGCCATTGGTCGGGGGTTCGAATCCCTCCGGTCCCACCAAATGTGCAGTTTCCGGATTCTGCCAAGTGTTGATAAAGAACACATAAACAACACCGGTTTGATTTAAGGAGATAAGATGAAAAAGATGAGCATGTATGTAACCTCCCGATCGGATAAGATCAATGGAGGTTCGAATGTCCAGAACAAAACGTTGCAAAAACTATGTCGTGGAAAACAATACGACCTGGGATCGACGGGGTAAGAAGGTAGCTTTGGAGTATACGGAAGACGATACACCGTACGAAGAAACAGGGCGCATGGTCCAGACTACCTTTTACGAAATGGTGATGAGAGGTGGAGTCACCGATTGGGTTCCCAAGGTTGGACCGAAAAGGCCGGAACGTGTTGCCCGGACGATCGAGTATCGTCCAATGGATAAGGGTGAACGTTGGTGGAAGGATCGCATGATGCATGGAGAATCTTCAACTGCTAACTCTCGTTCTCCTAGTCATTGGCATCGTCTCAACCGTCAGAAGCAAAACCGTTCGATCAACAAGCAAGAGATGTTGAAGTGGCTTAAAGCGAACGGTGAGTACGAACCCATGTTCGAAGATAATCCCCGTGATTGTTGGTGGGATTGGTCCTGAAAATAAGGAGGCTATCATGAGTACAATCTAATCTCTAAAGAAAGGAGATGTACTATGAAAGCAAAAGCGTTTCACCACAAGGTAATAAGCTATGGTCCGGGCGGGTACAAGTGCCCGTGCTGCGGACCACACCCAAAGAAGCGTCAGGAAGAAAGACGCTTCTTGCGTCGTGCCTTCAATCGTGTCCTGGACGACATTGAGAAGGACGACGAAAGCAATATTGATTGGTATATGTTCCCGGAGTTCGATCAACATAACTTGTGGATCGAGGCAGAAGAGAACTATTACCAATGGCTCTTGAAAGAAGGCCTTCTCGAAGACGTGTGGTGGTACAAAGAATGGTTGAAGCAGCAAGAAGAGAAGTGAACGCCTTCCCTCCATCAATCTGTGTGGAAATCTCGGCCAGAGCGGGTTGGTGTCAGGGAAACTCCAAAGTTGACGAGCGTTAAGGAAGGACGCGCCTGATTCCTCGGTCAGGCAAGTAGCGCTGAGAGGTCCACTCGCGCTAAATCGTCAACAGCTCAACGCTGGGTGGTTACAGCCCTCCCTCTGTTGGCCCAGTGTACAGCCTGCGCTATCTACCCCCCATCAAGATTAGGTAGCGTGGGCTGTACATTTCTTTTCCATAAGAAACAGTAAATATGTGTTGTTGTTCAACTTCATAAAGGACGTAGAATGAATGCCAAGCAGGTGAAGAAGATTCGCAAAGACCTCTTCAAGGAAGGTATCGACATTGCGAGTATTGTGTACTGCCAAATCGGCGGTAAGGTTTCGCAAGGTCGCATGATGTACCAGAAGGCAAAGAAAGATGCCAAGGCCTCGCCGACTATACTATCGCCGTATGCTCCTTCTCACGGTGTTGGTGTTCCTTCGGAAGGTAAGGCCTCGAAGTTCAAGGGTTTCACGAAGAAGGGTGAGAAGTGGCGCGATAACTACGGCGACACTCACCTAATGTACGAGGAACGTCCTTACCGCCGCCTTGCCCGAGAACTCGAAGAATCGCAGCGTGTAGCTAATCAGGCATTCTTGCCTAAGCAAGGAGACTAAGATGCCTATTATCGCACTTTATGACAACGTAATTATTCGTCGGATAGAATCCCCTAATACGACTGCGTCTGGTCTTATCATTTCTTCTACGTCATCCCCGGATCAATGGACAGGTGAAGTAGTTGCAACTGGTGAAGGAAAGATCCTTCAGGACGGATGTTTGTTCCCTCTAACCGTCAAAGAAGGTGATAAGGTTATCATCAGCACTAAGTCAGAGTACCGTGCTCCTATATCGGTCGACGGTGAAGAACTTTACGCGTTCAAGGAACATGAACTAGTTGGTATCATCTATCCATATGGAACGGAATTGAATAATAGTTTCGGGATCGATGAAGAACTGGAAGACGAAGGGGAAGAGGAGGAAGAATGACTACTACACAGGTAGTTTGTGATCTGCTAGAAATTCGTCGATCGCTGTTTATGTGGAAGATGAACCTGGCAGCTGTGGATCGTTTGCTTCGTCACGTCGACTACGATACGACTACACTAGAGCAATACGACTTCAGCAAAGTCAACTACGAAGGCCAATCTGCGGGTTATCAGCGGGTAATCAAAGTTGACTTACTTGCTTTGTTGACCAAGTAAGTAGTAAGGGCCGTTAGCTCATTGGTTAAGAGCCGGGTACTCATAATACTCAGGTGAAGGTTCGATTCCTTCACGGCCCACCAACGAAGGATTGCTATGCCTTGGATACAAGAACCCTACGCTCCTCCTGCAACACAGAAAGTCATATTCAACACCTACGATATAGATCAAGCGAACGTTTGGATGAGAATAATCCAGATGCATATCTGTGATGAGAAGTTAAGGAATAAGCCAGGAACTTTCGAGTTCGGACATATAACGTTGCACGACGTCATCCTTGTCTCATGCTGTACGGATCAGGAACCTTCTTATTTGGTTTCCAGATCTCCCAAGACAGAGATTGAACTCGCGTTCATCCACTTCCCGGAAGAAAAGAAGGTTGAGAAGACAAACTTGCTGAGGTTGATCCATGAACCACGATAGACATCCTGTTCTTGTTTGGATCGGTGCCTACGCGGTTTGCGTGGTCTTTGCCATAGTAATGATATTCATTCTTGCGGTCATCCGTGGAGATTTTCCTTTTAAGGATAGGAGGCAGATGAGTATTCTTGCAGGATTTGTATTAACGCCGGGTTTGAATGTTCTGTACGGTATAGCTTGCATCCCATATATGTTCCTGGCCTTTGACAAGAAGATCAAATCATGATCCCGGTAGAAATTCGATGGAACCATCGAAGGAATATAAACGGTTTGATCTGGGATGGGGAAATTCATACTCTACCACTTATCGACCATTTCATCTCAATTGAAGATGATGGTATAACTAAGAGGTATATAGTAGTTGATGTTGAGCATCAGTTGAAGCATGTAGCATTGCACGAAGAACAGAACGTTTACATTTTTGTCAAATCTCATCCTTAGTAAAACCAATGCCCGGGTGGCGAAAACTGGTAGACGCATCTGGCTTAAGATCAGACGGATGAATATCCATGAGGGTTCAAGTCCCTCCTCGGGCACCACCTTACCTAACAGGAATTTCAAATGAGCCTTAGCCTTCATTCTCAAACAATCAACATGAAGCGAACCGAGTTGATCCGTATTCTTGAGACCAACCTGGAGAAACACGTAGAAGAGTATAAGGAGGCGGTCATCAATTACCGTAAGGCATTGATGGTTGACCTGACGGAAGCTCTTCGCCAGGCTCAAGATGAGTCGTTCAATCTTAAAAAGATAAAGGTGGATTTTGTTCACCCGCAGTCACATGAATCGGATTACACTCGTGTTCTGAAGATGATGCGCCTTTCGATTGACGACACTATCGAAATAGATAATCAAGCATACGACGCATACATCGAAGATGAATGGCAATGGAAGTCGCAATTCCGTCTGATGAACTCAACCTACGCAACTAAGGCTGCAGTGTTTGAGTCAAGCGTAGGTGGAATGATTGAGTAAGTAGCAAAAACATAATTATCATTTGTGACCCTTCGTTATACCTAATAGGAAAAATCATGGCAAAGCTACATGAAGTGCTGGCATCGGAAAAGACAGTTACAGCCGCACGCGATCATCTGCATGAAGACACTCAGACAAAGTTTAAGAAAGCCGATCAATACTTTACAGGTATGATTAAATCCCTTAAGATGATCGAAGACTCTCCGGAAGCGGAGGCTATTGAACAGGCAGCGAAGCAAGAGAAGGAACTCCCGACTACTCTAGTCACCACGATGGATTATTACCTTAGCTTCTGGGCTAAGGCAGAGAACCTCCTGTTTCAAAAGAACGTGACGAACACCCAAGCAGTGACCAGTCTATTATTCCGAGGCTCACTGGTTGCTGATAATGTTCCGGTTGATGAGTTGATGGGACTAGAAGTACGCATTGGTGAATTGCGCAAACTAATTTTGGAAATGCCAACACTTGATGCTTCTAAGAATTGGGAGTTGGATTTGACTGCGCCGCAGGCTGGCACATGGAAAGCAACAAGCAATCAGGTAACGACCAAGACGGAGAAGGATGAAGTGACCGCAATTATTGTACCGGCAAATGATAAACATCCGGCACAGGTAAAGACGACCATCAAAGACAAGGTAGTTGGTAAGTTCACATTGCAGACTTCGTCAGGCGCGACCACTGCAATTCAGAAGGCAAACATGATTGCTGCGATGGACGATTTCCTTATCGAAGTCAAGACGGCTCGTACCCGGGCTAACTCTGTTGAGGTTGTTCCAGTTGACCCCATTGGGAATATCATCAAGGACATCCTCATGGCGTCACTGCTAGACGCACCCTCGAACAATCAGGTGTGACATGAACTGGCCGATGGCTTTTGCAATTGTTGGAGTAGTAGCTGCAGTGATGTTTGGCTCAGCAGCAAACGATTATGTGGATAGCCCAAAGATAGCATGTACGCCGAATAGTAAATAAGTGTTGAAGGATTGTTGAAGGATTGTTGTAGCAAAACATACAGGAACAGGAAGCGTTATCATCCTCGTTAGCATCCTCGCCTTACGTTGGTTCGAATCCAGCCAGGCGCGCCAAGAGTTCTGCTGTATGTATACTTCATAAGATTGACATTATCTGATTGAAGGAGAGGGCCGACGACTTCCGACAGCTCGCCCCTCATAATCCAGAAAACCTATTATGTTTCATAGCGAGTATGGAGTATGGTAGAATTCTTGACGCGCCTGTGACCCGAGAGGATAGGGCCCAGATTTCTAATCTGGTGTAGGCAATTATCGTTCTTGTATTACCTGTATGAGTTATCATAAGCAACTGCAGTATGAATCCCGTCGAGTTGCTGGCACACCCTACTGAATAGAGTGCCTAGCTAAAAATCAGAAGTCACGGGTTCGAATCCCGTCTCCGCCTCACTGTGTATTATGGTATGACAAGAAAAGAGAAACGAAACTTTATCCGAGCCAATATCCAGAAAATTGGTGAATGCTGGATCTGGCAATTGAAGACGGATAGAGATGGTTACGGTTGGTATTCCTACAAAGGAAAATTGCGCCGGGCTCATAGATCCTCGTTTCACGCTTTCAAGGGAAAGATTCCAAAAGGTCTTTCTGTCTGTCATACCTGCGACAATCCAAGCTGTGTGAGACCAAAACATCTGTTTGCGGGTACTCACAAACAAAACATGGAAGACATGGCAAAGAAGGGAAGATCTAATAAAGGCCGCCATGTTAATACCGGAGAGGCTCACGGTTATTCCGTTCTGACTGAAGAACTAGTTCTGTACATAAGAAAGGTATGTGCGGGAGGTAAATCACAGAACTCTGTTGAAAGAGAACTTGGTTTATCCTCTGGACTTGTTAACAAGGTGGTCAGAAGAAAGCTTTGGACGCACATTTAGTATACAGTGAGGCGGAGTATCTCAGTGGTAGAGGTCTGATTCTATTCCTTATCGTAACTAACTCGAATGTGGTGGAAAGTGTGGTTGGGATTAATATCCAAAGTTCCAGGCAGGAGTCGGATAAGACAAATGTTCTGGAACTTCCTAAAGAGTTTTCCACGAGAGCTCTTTAGAAAGACAAACAAGAAGGCTACCAATTTCGGTTGGTAGCCTTTTTCTATCTTCGCCTACAGGGTTTTGAGCAAATTTCATGGGGATTGTGTCGAGGACACGACACTGAAACCTAAGGAGCTTTCCATGGCGTTACTCACACGTCTTTGCTCAACCTTGCTCACCCTGTACAGGAAGATCATGCATCGCTTTGAAACACCTAGCAACAATGCGCCCGTAGTCAAGAGGGACTATCCGCGCGTCCTTTTCGTACTTAAGTATCGAGATGGATACAGTCCGTATTCTTACTCTGAGTCATCGGGATCGGGAGACTCCACCGGCTCTGGAGATTGGGGAGACGGCGGACCTAAACGTCCTCTTTCATCTGGCTTGTTCAACTCTGCCCGCATGGTTGTTGAAATGCTCGAGCAGAATCGCGTGCCGGTTAAGTTGGTTCATGTTATCGACAACAACTTCATCCACCGTGAGATCGTTGCGTTCAAACCTGACATTGTAGTCATCGAAGCCTTCTGGGTTGTTCCGGATAAGTTTGATGAGCTGCGTCGCGTTTGCCCGAATGTTACCTTCATTATCCGCAACCACTCTGAAGTCCCATTCCTGGCTCAGGAAGGCATCGCATTTGATTGGATGCTTCGCTATATCAAGAAGCCGAATGTAATCATGAGTGCCAATTCGCAGAGGATGAACAGAGAAACCCGCGAGCTCGCACTAGTTGCTAATCCGGACATGGACATCCTCGAAGTGACGAGGAAGACTCCGTACCTTCCTAACTACTATCAGATGCCGCAAGCATTGATGGGTGACGGTGGGTGCATTGATCCGGATAGTGACACTATAGATATCGGTTGCTTCGGTGCAGTTCGCCCCTTGAAGAATCAGTTGCTGCAAGCTATCGCAGCAATCGAATTCGCAAATCATTTGGGTAAGAAATTGCGTTTCCATATAAACGGCAAACGTATCGAGATGAATGGTGGACAGGTTATCAAGAATCTTGTTTCCCTGTTCTCACACTATCCACAGTATGAATTGGTTAACCACGCATGGATGCAACACTCGGAGTTCAAGGAGCTGATTGCCTCAATGGATATAGTGATGCAGGTGTCTTTCAGTGAGACGTTCAATATCGTTGCTGCGGATGCAATCAGCAATGGTGTTGTTACTATCACTAGTCCTGAGATTCGTTGGAGCTCGCCACAACTTCAGGCGGATCCCACGAGTTCGGAAAGTATATTCGATACACTGGTCAAGGCTTGGTTACGTAAGGTCGAAAATCCTGATTGGAATCCTAATCTCGCGGGCTTGGTTCATTACAATAGTAAGTCGGTTGAAGTGTGGCTAGACTACCTGACAAATTTTCGAAAATCAAAGTAAGGCATAGTAGGGGCAACCGAGATGAAAACAAATTCCAGTACTCGACTTCAGGCTTCAGAAGGTTGGTGGGACGCCTTAACTTCCGAACAAAAGAAACTGTACATAAAACAGCACCCGAACTCCAAGTATGCGAAAGATCCTATTGGTGAGGATGAAGAAGCACCGGAAGAAAAAGCTCCTGAGGAACACGAGGAAAGTCCGACTGAAGATACCCATGAGGAATCGGAAGAGAGTCATGAAGTCGAAGAGGTAAAGGACGAGCATCGCAAATCGGTTGCGGATACACTGCGTAAGCTGGGCCCGAAGGTCGCTAAAACCATCAAGCATAAGTTTGCTAAAATCGGTATAGCGGGCGCAGCACTCAAACGCATTGCAGCAGGACAAGAGCTAGAAGAGGAACACAAGGAGACACTACGTGAACTAGGTTCCTTCACCCTCAAAACATTGAGCTCTCACGTAACGGGTTCTCCAGAGTTAAGCAAGGTCATTGCTCGCGTGGGTACTACCGCGGTAGAGCATGCGATTGAGAAGTTCAAAGAACATAAAGAAAAGAGCGGCAAGGATGATATCGATACCTTCGTGGATGGTGTTGCGGAAGGGCTCGAGAAAGCAGAGGTAAAGAAGGACGACAAGGAAGAGACTTCGATCAAATCGATCGGCAACCATATCAAGAAATCAACGAACCATATCGTTGATGTTTTAAACAAGTCGTTCCAACATATAAAACCTGCAACGGAAGGTCTGAAGAACCTGGTGCAGGGTAAGCCACTGGATGATGAGCATAAGGCCGCAATGAAAGGCTTAGGAAAAATTGCCCTAGCTACATCTGTCGCTACGCTGCCTGGTGGTCTTGCGGTACATATAACAGCTAGCATAGGTGGTGCCGCACTCATTCATGCATTCAAGAAAATGAAGGCGTTCAAGTCTCAAGGGCATGAGCATGGTATCCTCCACCACTTTGTCGAGTCTATAGGTGAAGGCCTGGAAGATGCATTACTTGAGCACGCAGCAGAAGGTCCTGAACACCTGCACGAATAGTAAATACATAAAAAGGAGGGCCTACCTACATGACATTTTCTTCAGAGAAATTACCGGATACGATTTTGGTGTTGATTGATATCGACGATCCGATCACTTATGACAAAGAGTTTCAACGTCAGCTAAGGTATAGCCCTTACATAGCTGGCGGATCAGAGATGTCACCTCGCAGTCGAAAGATGATTCGAAGCCGAAAGGAATCACCTGACGAGTTGTTCGTCCATAAGTTCATTGTCGAAGTGATGGTTGATAAGCTGGGAGACTTTGCAGTATTCTTTCTCGCCAATCCAATGACCCAACGATCATTGATCTTCCGTAAGCTGCATTGGTCTGGTCCTGACATCGAGGATATTCCCGATGAAGTCTTGAAAGAGATGGAAGAACATGGTGCGGACCCAGAAGAATATCTCATGGAAGAACAGGAGTTGACGCATATCTATGAGTTCACTTCAGGCGCTGCATTGATGCTTCACGACTCAGATGATCTTGATGACTACTCTGGCGATCCGGATGATGAAGATGGTGGATCAGGTCCTGTCAAGGTTGCAAGAAATAGAAATGTGGATATAGTAGAGTCCGATGAGAACAAAGAAGAGGACGAAGACGATGCATTCGTAGTCCCTACAAACAAAACGGTTCATTAAGTACTATAGGGTACGACATAGTAAATAATGTCGTACCCTTTTCTTTCTTCGGAGACGTGATGCGAACCTGGTGTGCAATCGATTTAGAAACTCTAAGCCTTAAGCAATCTACATGTCCGATTCTTAGCCTTGGCGCTGTTTCCTATAGTTTTGAGGAAGGGATAACTGCAGAGTTCCATGAATTCTTTAATGTAGACGAGCAGTTCAAGTTAGGTCGTCTACCTCAGTGGAAGACCATCCAATGGTGGCTAAAGCAATCGGATGATGCACGCACGCCCATGTCTGGGGAACGGAAAGATACGCTTACTGTGGATGAGATGACGGATGAATTCTATGAGTGGTGGGATGAGGAGGTAGGAACTCCAGCCCAACATTGGGCGGAAGATTTCGATTACAAGCTAGGAGCCCGAGCCATATCGAATGGCTCAAACTTCGACATCGCTATACTCGAATCCCTGTTCGATGAAGTGCCTTGGCATTTCAGGAATACACGTTGCTATCGTTCAATGATTGATTGGTTCCCCGCACCAGTTCAACCACGTCAGACAATCAAACACGATGCCTTGCAAGATGCAATATACCAGGCGAAGGTCCATTTGAATTTAATGGTTTCGAATGAAAATCTGAGGTGATATTATGGAAGAGCTTGCTGTATCGGTCTTGGTTCTTATTCTCCTTCTTGTTCTAGGTCGTTACGTACACTATAGACATGAGAAGTGGAAGATAGATGTCTATACCGAAGGTTGGAAGTACGCCAGCTCTTCCCTCAAGAATCACACAGAGACCTATGACTCTCTTGAAACCAATGTTAAGCTTGCCAAGGGCATTGGAATTTTCGGAGAGTATCATAGAGGGATAGAGAATTACCTGTCCATCACCCCACCATTCAAGAGGCTTCAAGACTTCGATGAACAACACAATGAGTAAGATCCTATTCATGGATATCGATGGAGTACTTAACTCCAGACGATCCGAGATCGCGCACGCGGCTGGCTTCCTACCCAGCCCAAACTCTCCTTGGCAGGAACAACTTCCTCGCGCATTCCAGGATATCGATTGGATTGCCGTTGGGATGATTCATGTTCTCTGCACCAGGCTAGACGCAAAGATTGTCATAAGCTCAAGCTGGCGCGCAAACTACAAGCCGGAACAGTTGGCTAAGTACTTCAACTTACCAATGATTATCGATGCCACGGATCAGTTGGAAAGTAATCGTGGTGGCCAGATTCAGCGATGGCTGAATGCCCATCCTGAAGTCACCCAGTATGCAATCGTGGATGACAACTCAGGGATGCTTGAATCACAGGCAGATCATTTTGTGCAGGTGGATTGGGACGAGGGTTTGACATATAAAGACTGTTCTCGTCTGCGTGATATCCTTCAGGGCATCTTTGCACCTCAACCTCGTAATCCTGCACGGTTCATTCTCTTTGACGAGATCTAATAATGAATATGAATAAAGGTTCTTGGATAGGCGTAGATTTTGACGGGACGCTTGCCTATTACGACCATTGGCGTGGTAAAGATCATCTAGGAAAACCAATCCCTTTGATGGTCGCCAGAGTAAAACGACTATTAGAAAAAGGTCTAACCGTAAAGATTTTCACTGCTCGTGCCTACATGGCAACACAAGAAGAGATTGATGCAATCAAGGCGTGGTGTCTAGAGCATATTGGCCAGGAACTTGAAGTAACGTGCATCAAAGATATGGGCATGGTTCAACTTTACGATGACCGTGCAACTCAGGTTGTTCTCAACACCGGAAAGATTGTCTACCTAAAGAAGGACAAAGTAAAATGAATGACTTACATCGATCCCTGAATACCGAAGTGGAGTTCCTGCCTGACGAAGAATTCCGACCTTCAGTTGAAGCACTCAATATTTTGCTTGAGACTTTTGGTGACACCACCAGAACGGTGCTTAGACTTGCATCGTCGGGTTTCCATCGCCTTAACCCTTACCACAATATTAAACATGAGTTGCAGCATGTGTACTGGTCTCATGCATGTTTGATGAATGAACCGTACATATCTGCGGATGGTCTTACCCAGGCAGATCAATATCATCTTGCTATAGCATCTATTTTCCACGACCACAATCATTCTGGTGGTAAGAAATCGGATGCTGAGAATATTCAAATAGCACTTCAGATCCTTCCGGTGGTGGCTAATGAACTAGCCTTTCTCGATGGCAGCATCCTCCTAAATCAGGATGTGGTAACGCGATTGATCCAGGTCACTCAATATAACAAGCGTGATGGGTTTGAAAAGGAACCCACGACGTGCCTTGAGCAATGTATGCGCGACGCCGATCTCATGTCAATCTACACAGAGGAAGGACGGGATCTTCTCATAGGTCTTTACTCAGAGCTGGGTATGGATCTTCAAGAAATGAAGACGAGCGAACTCAATGCAGCTCTTGACGCGAATGCGGAGTTCCTTCGTAATGCCAAAATGTATACTTTCTATGGCATCAAGATGAAGGAGTACTACCTAGATGATTGCCTGAAATTCTTCGCAGATCAGGTTCGCGCTTCATTGTAAATAAGGGTATGTAGTTCATAGAAGGATAAGCAATGCTCGAGAGTCAGTTTTCCTTTAATCCTTCCTACATTTCAGATGATAAGAATCCCTATAATCTGAAGCTCAAGAGGGACGTCAATTGGTCAACATCTAATCGGCGTCTTCTTGTCATCTTCCAAACCATTGATGGACGAGACCTAAAGTCAGGGGAATTACTGACGGGCGATGTAGGAAAAACATTCCAACGCGTCTATAAGTATGCAAGAAAGATAGCCAACAACTACCTAGACAATCAGACGCCTTTGTATTCTGTAGCTGTAGCGAATTTCGGCGCGTATCGTCATCTACACCTTAAGGGTAGCAGGCGTTCGGACGCAGAAGCGCAATTCGCCGAGCGTGTCCATGATCTCATAAAGAAGATCAAGCCAACGCACATCCTGGTCGCTGGCGACAACGCAATGATCGCACTATACCCTAAGATAAAGGATCCTCAATATAAGAAGGGTTGGGTCCACAAGATCAAGGTAGATGATGAAGTAGTGAAAGTAGTCTCTACCGTAGACTACTCCCGTCTTCTCGAGAAGCATGGAGTTTATGCAAATCTTCTTGGACTGTTTAGCCGCCATCTAGCGTTCTTGATGATGGGCCGCAATCCACATAATCTTTCGCAGATCAAGTTGGATGCGAGGTACATCAAAACGATTGCAGAGTTCGATCAGTTGATGCACAAGTTCGATACGGCGACTGAGGTTGCAATCGATACGGAGACTCGCAATCTCTCTGTGCTACACAACAAGATCTATACGATTCAGTTTGCAACAAATCACAACAAGGAAGTCGGATATGTCCTTGTTCTCGATCACCCTCAGGCGCATTGGGATTCGAAAGAACGAAAGTATATCAAGTCGGAGTTGAGGAAACGATTCGGAGCGAAGACGGGACCAACTCTAATCACCTTCAATGGTTTCATGTTTGACCTGCACGTTATCCGGGTGGCTTTGAAGCTTCCCATCATCTGGCTAAAGGTGTGGGAGATCATGTTCGCAGAGCATTTGTTGGATGAGAACGTATCCTTGCAGAACGATATCTCATCTACTGTGGATCAACGTTCAGGTAAGATGTCAAAGTATGGGGGCTTGAACCCCATCTTCTGCTCATATGGCAACTCGCATTATCTTGATGCAGTCTTTGGTAAGGAAGAGCGGGGATCTATCGGCGCTATCGATCCCTCGCGCAAGGATGCAGTAGAGTATATGGCAATGGATACGGTGTCTATCCTTAACATGCGGGATCAGGAAATTGCCAGAGCAGAGCATATGGATATCGAAGGGAAGAACTACAAGCCTTTCTTTATTCGACATATGAAGCATCAGATGTCAGATGCAGCGCATGCGATGTCACAAATGCGTCAGGATGGATCCTTCATAGATATCAAATATCTGAGCTATCTGTTGTCGAAGCAATCTCCATTGCGTCAGGAACTAAAACGCGTTGAGAAGCAGATGTTTGAGTGGAAAGAAGTGCAGCAAGCCAATAAAGAACTTCTAGGAACAACGGGGTTCAAGGCAGGGTCACTATTCTCCAGAGCTATTGGGACGGCAACGAATTGGATCTTCAAGCTGAGTAAGCCAGACCATAAGAAGAAGTTGTTTATAGATATCATGGAACTTGAACCCGTCAACAAGACGGCGACAGGTGAAGACGCAATTGACAAAGACTTCATCGCCCACTACAAGGACACGAACAAAATTGTCGCCCTGTACGGGGATCACCAGGGTTTATCAAAACTTATCTCGACCTATGTTAAGGGATGGCGTAGGATACTAACAAACAATGTCGATGCTATCACTGATCTCTGTTTACGTGCAGCGTATTTCATAGTTGATACAGGTCGACTGGGATCCAATAAGCCGAACCTTCAACAGATTCCATCGCGTGGAAAGTCAGCCAAGTCTATAAAACGTTCATTCGTAGCTGAGCCCGGTCGCATTCCAATCCAGTTCGACTATTCAGCACACGAAGTGCGAATGTGGTCTGTTGCATCAAACGATTTGAATCTTGCAGCGGTGTTCAAGATAGGCCAGAAGCTAAGGAAGATGTATGTTAAAAATCCTACAGACGAACTCAAGGCGCGTATCAAAACGGAAGGAGACGTACACATTCTTAACGTTAAACGAATCTTCGGTAAGATCGTTGACAAGGCGCACCCGCTCCGATACGCGATCAAGGCGGTTATCTTTGGCCTTATCTACGGAAAAAGTGCGAAGTCGCTAGGTGAAGATACAAAGCAGGCAGAGATCGAAGAAGTTAGAGAGAAGCTCTCGGAACTATACAACGAGAAGCTAGATCTTCAGGCAGCTCTAAAGAAGGCAGCATGATATGGCTGAAGTAAAAGAACGCGAATTACCGAAAACGAGAATAGACATAAAGAAGAGGATCGCACATATCGATGCAGAGATGCATAAACTGGACTCAAGGCTGAACGTATTGTATGGAGAGAACAGATCTGACTATGCTCAAGGCATAATGGACAAAATCTTCAAAGAGTTTGGCAAGGGAAAAAGTTGGCTGGATAGGATGCGTTCGAATGTAGCTGAGCATCTTCATTCCTACTCACCGAATGGTCGCGTTCGACATCTCTATGGTTATCTCTATACAGACAGAGAGTGTCAAGGTACGCAGGAACGTCGAGGCATCAATGCACCTATTCAGGGTTTTGCATCTGAGGTAGGCGTTAAGGCTGACAGGTTGATTGTCGAGTCTTACTATCGTGAGCTTCCAAAGTTGAAGAAGATGTTGGGTATCGTAGAATCTACGTGGGCCAAGTTTCGATTGAAATGTAGTCGCGCAGTTCACGATGCACTGTACAAACAAATCCCGTATGAATTTGTTATCCCATTCATCCACATTCTTCAGTATCAGGCAACGTACGGTGTCGCTCGAGCGTACGAGAAAGCGTTTGGAATTAGATTTACAGTGGAACCTGAAATAGAAATAGGTATTGGTGCATCTTCTGACAATGAATCAGATTGGGATTGGTCGATGTCAGATCTTGTTCGCATCATTGTCAAGACAGTAGAGGATATCGACAAGGTTGGTCAGTTGGTAGGTACTAAGAAGGAAGTGTTGGATAAGATCTTCGAGCCTTGGAGGAACAAGGAAGTACGGGACTACCTTCAAGCAAAATACCCAATTCTGGGAGTCAAGGATCTGGACGATCAGATTGAGATTGCGCTCAAGGTTCTGAAAAAGATGCAAATTGAAATGAAGAAGAAAGATGCAACCGATTCCAATTGATCTGGTTATCGACCCAGACGAAGATGAGGACGATGAGTACGAGGAACCTCAGCAGATAGAAAGTGGAGAAAATGTTGTCTCCAAGAGGTTCGACATAAATAAAATCGGTCCACTTGATTACCTGCTATTAGACTTGCAGGCCGAAGGTGGTCCACTGGTGCATTGGCTATACCTGGTTGCTATCGAGAACAAATGGTGCAATTGGCAAGTCATTTTGTCTGCATTTGATCCTTCATTGCAGACAGGTAGCATACCGATGCTTGGTCGAGAGATATGGAGTACATTCCTCTACTCCGACATGAAAGGGTTGGTTCGTCTTTGTCCACGTATAATTTCATTGCTCGAATCACTCGACGTGAATTATCCGGTCGAGTTGACATATACGTTCGGCGGACAAGCCAACCCTCCACCTTTTCAGGCAAGCAAAAAGAAACAGGTGGAGGCTACAAACCCCTAGAGGTTACAGTGTCTCACATCTACGGCTCCTTGTGCATCTCAGCAACAACGCCTCAGCAACAATTCCCACAGTTCAATGATATTGGTACGCGCTATAACGGTTCCCATACGCCTCATCGCTTTAGAGGTCAGTATCATATAGCTCGAGAAGGTGAGGATCATGTGGTCAGCACAACACATATCCCTCAGCGCTCAAAGTCTTTTCTTATCACTACATCGTCTGTTACCGACTTTGCTGAAAAGGCAAACCAGAAAATGATCGAATGGCTACCAGTCATGGAATCTGAGTACGAAGATGCACGTCAGCTGTACAAGTTTAACGAGATACAGAAGCGCCTGAAGGATTTGCCCGGCGCTCAACCCTTTACAGCCACAATCGTAAATACAGGTGAGCACGGACACTTTGGAATTCTCTCACAGTGGAAGGACGTCTATACGTACGGAGTTTACGACACACAAAACTTCGGCGTTCGATTTGTCTGGACCACGGATGAATGGTTCATGAATGATGTCAAGGCTGTTGACTTTACGCGGTATGTGTTTTATCGGTTCCCTACATTGCAGGATCGTCCCTTGTTTATCTATAGTCAAGCCGTGTGTTCTAAATGGTTTGGCTGGATGAAGATCTTCAAGGGGCAGCCCGATTGCATTCTTCGGGCATTTTGTAGTCTGGAGAATTATCTTTTCAAAGAAGCTGAGTTGAGGAATCTTCAGGTTAGCCATGCCAATCGACCCGCTTACTAACGCATCGAATTTGGATTTTGTACTTGGTCAGTTATCGCAGTACGCAGGTAAGAAGATAGAGAGCAACGGTCGGGTCATGGTGATCTGCCCATTCCATTCAGAAAACACACCGTCGGGTGCGATCAACACCGGACCACAATATGCACCGGGGTACTTTACATGCTTTGCATGTGGACACAAAGCATCTTGGAATGAAGTAGCACCAAAGCTTAGCCTTTTACCTTATGGTAAAATCAAACCTTCCGAACAGAGCTCCATGGATTTGTTGATGGAGAGAATGGAAGATGACATGATGGCAGAGCAGCGTTATAAACCTTTCCAAGGTAAACGCTGGGCAGTACCCAAGAATAAGAAGTGGCGTCAAATACCGACCAACCTTATGATCGAACTCGACGCCCAAATGTGTCGGAGGAAATTCGATAATGGTTGGGATACTGAGAAGATGTTGTACCTACCTGTCATGGTCAACGGTGAGCAGGAAGGATATTTCCTCGCGCGGTTGAGGAAGAGTGATGATCCCAATGTACCATCATACCTTTTGGCAAAGAAGACGACAAGTCGTGGATGGTCGAGGACGCACGGGCTATGGCCTTTCGATCATAGTATTAAGATGATGCGGGAACTAGAGGTGTCATCGATCGTCCTTGTGGAAGGTCAGAGAGATGCCCTTCGATTGATAATGAATGGAATCCCTGCAATGTGTATCTTCGGAACACAAAGCTGGTCAGACTCCAAAGCGCAATTGTTAGAGACTGCTGGGGTCGAACAAATCATTCTATTCTTCGATGGTGATGGTGCGGGCATAGGAGCTACAAAGAAGATAAGACCACAGCTGACAAAGTGGTTTGACACACGGGTTTATAAATTGTGGAAGGCTAAAGGCTCGCCTTACCTCAAGTTTGCGCATCTACCAGAACCCACCAAGGCTGCCAAGAAAGCTGGCGTGCAATTGTGGGACCCTTTCAACTGTCCTCTGCACATTATTGATGGAATTCAACAAGAGTATTTCCTCTAGGAGTTTAGAATGCCCACTGCCTTACTAGGTATAATCTTAAAGTACGTCGTTCCTGTACTTGGAGTCGTAGCGATTCTTTTTGGTGCGTATGAGTATGGACGCACTGCAGGGTATAATGCAGGCCATCTTGCTGCATGGAATACTCAGCAAGAGACGATCAACAAGATGGTCACTGCAGAGAATGCACAGGCCGATGCGAACAACAAACAGATAGCCTCGATTGAGCAAGATTCATTTAACGACGCTTTCGCTGCAAAGGCCGCCCAAGCTAAACTTGATGCCACGCGCACCGATATTGTTCAATCTTATACGAAAGCCAATCCGCAGACATCACAAACCTGTGGCTTCGATATCCCGATGGTTCAGGCAATCAATGCAATCATTCAAGCCGACCCGTCGAATGCTCAACCTTCAGGAGACACAAAATGAAGATGAGACCTATAAATGTTCTTTGCATTCTTGTTGTTGCATTTGCAATATGCGCTTGTGCGACTAAGCCTGTTGTACCAGTCGCACCGCTGCCGACGGTCGAGACGAAACAAACGGTAGACATTGATCCATCCCTGATTCAAGATTGTCCAAGTCTTAATTCCCTAGACGTACGTAATTACTCTAAGGCGGAGACC
>Ga0302300_1000186_pt1 | contig 51866 bp, 52 predicted proteins | sample III_Palsa_E1_1_FD_198756 | JGI IMG/M metagenome (GOLD analysis project Ga0302300, IMG submission 198756) | Peat permafrost microbial communities from Stordalen Mire near Abisko, Sweden - III_Palsa_E1_1 | ecosystem: Environmental > Terrestrial > Soil > Palsa > Peat permafrost | place: Sweden...
GATACGCTTGGAAAGCCAATTGATGGAAAAGGCCCAATAGCAGGCAAGGTATATGAAATGCCGTTGGAAAGAAAAGCTCCAGGCGTTATATACAGACAACCGGTAAACGAGCCGCTTCAATCAGGTATTACAGCTATTGACGCTATGATTCCAGTGGGAAGAGGACAAAGAGAACTTATAATTGGCGATAGACAAACAGGTAAAACTGCTGTTGCCATAGATACTATTATTAACCAAAGAGAGTTTTTTGAAAAGGGCGAGCCTGTATTTTGCATCTATGTAGCCATAGGACAAAAGGCAAGCACAGTGGCGCAGGTAGTAAATGCGTTGGAAAAAGGGAAAGCAATGGACTATACTGTAGTAGTTGCCGCTCCTGCATCAGACCCTGCCCCAATGCAATTCTTCGCACCATTTACAGGGGCTGCTATTGGCGAGTATTTTAGGGATACAGGAAGGCCGGCGCTTGTGGTGTATGACGACCTTTCTAAACAAGCGGTGGCTTATAGAGAAGTATCTTTGTTACTAAGAAGGCCCCCGGGACGCGAGGCTTATCCGGGAGACGTTTTCTATCTTCACAGCCGTTTATTAGAAAGAGCTGCCAAGATTAATAAATCAGATAGTATTGCAAGAGCAATGAACGATTTACCTGAGTCAATTAAAGACATAGTAAAAGGAGGCGGTTCGCTTACCGCTCTTCCAATAATAGAAACACAGGCGGGAGACGTTTCTGCTTATATTCCTACTAATGTTATTTCTATTACAGACGGACAGATATTCCTTGAAAGTAACTTATTTAACTCAGGGATACGTCCTGCTATCAATGTAGGTATATCAGTATCCCGCGTGGGGGGTAATGCGCAAATAAAATCTATGAAGAAAGTAGCAGGTACGCTTAAACTTGATCAGGCACAGTTTAGAGAGTTGGAAGCATTCTCCAAATTCGGTTCTGATTTGGATGCCGCTACAAAACTTACTATTGAAAGAGGAAGAAGAAATCTGGAAGTGTTAAAACAAGCTCAGTATTCTCCAATCCCGGTAGAACAGCAGGTAGCAATTATCTACGCTTCTACCAATGGATTACTAGACAATGTTCCGGTGAAAGAAGTAAAAGTTTTCCAGAACGATTACCTGAATCTTTTAAAAGCCCAAAGTAAAGAAACACTTGACGCTTTAAAAGCAGGAAAATTTGACGATACTATTACATCAGTATTAAAGAAGGCCGCTAAAGAAGTAGCTCAAAAATATATTAAATAAACTATGCCCAGCTTAAAAGAGGTACGAGGAAGAATTATATCTGTTAACTCTACGCAGCAGATTACGAAAGCTATGAAAATGGTGTCTGCGGCTAAACTTCGCCGTGCGCAGGATAACATAATACGCTTTCGCCCTTACGCCCAGAAGTTGAATGCTATTCTCGCTAATCTTTCTGCTACAATGGAGCAATCCACGGACAATCCTTACGCTGTGGTGCGCGATGTAAAGAATGTATTGATAGTAGTGGTAACTTCAGACAGGGGGCTAGCAGGGCCATTTAATAGTAATATTGCAAAAGCAGTTTATGCTCTTATTAGTTCAGACTATAAAGCGCTGCCTAAGGAAAATGTTCATTTACTATGCATTGGCAAAAAAGGATATGAGTATTTTTCTAAAAGAGGACATAATGTAATAGGAGATTATTCTACGCTATTTCATAATCTGTCTTTTAACACAGCCCGTCCTGCGGCTGAGTTTGCCATGAATGGGTTTTTAAAAACTGACTACGACAGGGTGGAGATTGTTTATAATGAATTTAAAAACGCCGCTACTCAGCTTATAATAAAAGAACGCCTGCTTCCTATTGAGAAGAAAAAAGAAACGCAGGAAAAATCTGCAAATACAGATTATATTTTTGAACCGTCTGAAGAAGAAATTCTAAGCGAACTAATTCCTAAATCGTTAAAAACGCAGTTCTATAAAACATTGCTGGAATCTAACGCTTCAGAACATGGCGCGCGGATGACCGCTATGGATAAGGCCACCGAAAATGCGAAAGATCTTTTAAAAGAGTTAAGGCTTACTTATAACAGAAGTCGTCAGGCTTCCATTACTAAAGAGATTTTGGAAATTGTTGGCGGCGCAGAAGCTTTAGCCGGATAGTATAGAATAACTCAATAGTACTATAAAGCTCGTCGTTATGATGAGCTTTTTTAATTTATATAATGGCGATTATAAAGAGCATATACAGGTTTTTAATATTCAGCAACATATACATAAGCTTATGTGCAGCGGCTTTGGGAGTTTCCAGCTTTGTTATTCTAGACCCGGCAAACTATTCTATACCTGTGCCAGTTATTCTTTTTCTTTTTTGCGCCACGCTTTTTGTCTATAATTTTAATTTTCTTTTTGTTAAATCTCATGCATTCCAAAGCCGTGAAAAACAGGAATGGATTGAAAGTCATCTCACGCTTATTCGGTTAATGGTTATTTGCTCAGCGGTAGTAATTTCCTTAGCAACTTTATATTTCACCCCTCCTTTGCTTTTTGTTCTTTTGCCTCTTGGCGTCCTTTCTTTATTCTATTCTTTCCCTTTTAAAACCCAATCGTTCTCATTAAAGAAAATTCCTTTGTTAAAAGTTTTTCTAATAAGTTTTGTATGGGCTGCGGCTACAGTTGCCCTTCCGGCAGAAGAAGCTCGCCATTCGCTGTTTTCAAGGGAAGTTATATTGCTATTTATAGAAAGAATACTATTTATACTTGCCTTAGCAATACCTTTTGATATAAGAGATTACGATTTGGATAAGAGCAGTAATATAGTTACTATTCCAGGTTCCTTAGGGGTGTCCCGATCCAAGGGGCTTTCCATTTTTCTGCTGCTGTTGTACTTTGGTATTACTGCGTTGTTCGACAATTCTTCATCAATATTACTTGCAAGGTTAGTAACTACATTATTAGGAAGTATTATAATATATAGGATCAAACCATCCTCCGGGGAATATTATTATATGGCGCTTATTGATGGTATGATGATAGTGCAATCATCGCTTATTTTTGTTTTTAATAAACTGCACATTTAGGCTTGCTTTCCGCATAAAAAACGGAAAATAAATTTCTAGTTATATGTAAAAGTTCCTAGGTTTGATTTGATGGTAAGGCTCTTGCCATTACTTTTCTCGACGCGTCCTATTATTTGTGCGTCAATATTAAAAGACTTAGAAATATCAATCAGAATTTGTGAGTATTTTTCTTTAATATATATCTCGAGCCTGTGCCCCATGTTAAATACCTTGTACATTTCTTTCCAGTCTGTGCCACTCTGTTCCTGGATAAGTTGAAATAAAGGAGGGATAGTAAACATATTATCTTTTATAATATGCAGGTCGTTGACAAAGTGAAGTATTTTAGTTTGCCCGCCGCCGCTGCAATGCACCATACCATGAATATGGTTTCTTACCTCCTTCAGTATTTCTTTTACTACCGGCGCATAAGTGCGTGTGGGAGAGAGTACCAGTTTACCTACATTTAATGGTAGTTCTTTGTAAGCGTCTGTAAGGTTGTATTTGCCGCAGTACACCAATTCCTGAGGAACAGCAGGGTCGTAGCTTTCTTTATATTTCTCAGCGAACAGTTTAGAGAATACATCATGCCGGGCAGATGTAAGCCCATTGCTGCCCATGCCGCCATTGTACTCTTTTTCATAGCTAGCCTGTCCAAAGGAAGCAAAACCTACTATTACATCGCCGTCTTTAATGCGGTCGTTAGAAATAACATCTTCCCGCCTCATTCTACAGGAAACGGTGCTATCTACTATTATCGTTCTTACCAGGTCGCCCACATCGGCAGTTTCTCCTCCTGTGCTGTATATGCTTATGCCGTGGCTTCTCAGCATTTCCAGAACTTCTTCAGTGCCGTTAATAATCTCGGCGATTACCTCTCCCGGAATCAGATTTTTATTACGCCCTATAGTTGATGAAATAAGAATATTATCAACAGCCCCAACGCATATCAGGTCGTCGGTGTTCATAACAATAGCATCCTGGGCAATGCCGTTCCATACGTTTATGTCACCTGTCTCTTTCCAGTATAGGTAGGCCAGGGAAGATTTTGTGCCAGCCCCGTCAGCATGCATAATATTGCAATAAGAGGGGTCGTTGCCGAGTATATCAGGAATTATTTTGCAAAAGGCCTGTGGAAATATCCCTTTATCAATGTTTTTAATGGCATTATGAACGTCTTCTTTAGAGGAGGAAACTCCCCGTTGCATATAGCGGTCTGTCATGACTAAACTTTGAAGTGTACTATTAAAAAAGTCCCGTTAGTTTCGGGACTTTTTTAATAATCTAACTTTTATATTTTATTGTTCTCCATTCATTTTAAGCTTCAACCCCTCATCAGTCTCATCCTTCTTTTTTATCTCTATGTTAGGATTGGTAATGTTTGTAATAGTAATCTCTGTTCTTCTGTTTTTCTGATGCTCTTCTTCAGTTTGAGCATTTTTTATAAGAGGTTTGTCTTCGCCATAACCTTTAGCTGTTATCCTGTCTTTGTCTATACCTCTGGAGATAATATAATCTACAGCAGATTGAGCTCTTTTTTGTGAAAGTTTCCTGTTGTAATCAGCTTTACCTCTTTCATCGGTATGTGCGCTAAGCTCAATTTTAATGTCAGGGTTATTTCTAAGGAATTCCACAATTTTGTATAGTTCTATTTCAGCATCTGGTCTTATGTTCCATTTGTTGAAGTCGTAATAGATGTTGTCTATTACAAGAACAGCTTTCTCTTCTTTTTTCGGAAGCACTATCTTCACCGCTATGTTAACATCATTCTCTCCCGGTTTAAGCTTTTCAGGCGGAACCTTTTTGCCAACGGTAGAAAACTCTACCTGGCGGGTTAGATAACCTGGTTTTCTTGCTAAAATAATATAGTTAGTTTCCGGCTGGACTTCGTACTTGAATCTTCCTAAACTATCGGACTTTACAGTTGCAATAGTATCCCCTTTTTCGTTAATAACTTTAATAGTGGCGTTTGCCAGTATAGACTCCTTTGGATAGGTTGCAGTGTCTGTTTGGAAAGCATGCCCGTCAATATAGTAGTGGGCAACCCTTATTCTTGACTCATCAACAAAATGGTAAATATCATCGTCGCCTCTTCCTCCTGGCCTGTTAGAGGAAAAATATCCGTTTATGGTATCCTGATAAAAAATAGAAAAATCATCGTAACTGGTGTTCATTGGTTTACCTAGGTTTTCCACATAACTTTTTTTCAAAGAGTCTTTCTTTACAACAAAGATATCTAGCGAACCCAGGGATGGATGCCCGTCTGAAGAGAAATAAAATAAGCCATCTTTCCCTATAAAAGGGAACATTTCATTGCCTCTGGTATTAATAGGCGTGCCCAAATTTACAACATTCCCCCAGACTCCGTTGGCGTCGCGAACTGCCTTGTACAAGTCAGATCCTCCGCTTCCGCCATCGCGGTCAGACGCAAAATACAAAGTTTTGCCATCAGGAGATAAAAATGGGGACGAATCCCAGGCAAGGGTATCGCTTACGCTTCTTAATTTCACAGCTTCGCCCCATTCGCCATTTTCTTTAACAGAGATGTATAAATCTGTATTTTCTTCCCCTTTGCGTTTGCCGGTATTGCCTCTGGAAAAAATCATTATGTTGCCGTCTCTGCTAAAAGTGGGGCACGCTTCGTGGGCATTCTCTGTGTTTACTTTATCACTTAATCGTTTTGCCTGGCCGGAGTATTTCTCAACGCCGTCAAAAAGGTATTCATAAATATCAGTAAAGCCTGTTCCTGTCGCAAGGTGCATAATTTGAGAACCCCTTGAAGTGGTAAAGTATAGCCTCTGATTGGCATAAACCGGAGAATATTCTGCATCTGGTGTATTTAGCTCTGTAAGGTTGTCAATTTTGTAATACGCCTTTTTTGCTATTATCTGGTTAAGGACTTTTAAGTTATTAAGTTCGTTTTTAGCTCTGTTAACATAGTCAAAATTTGAACCTATCTTTAGATAATTGTTAAAAGCTGTTGCCGCGCCTTCATAATTTCCAACAGATTTTAAAGAGAAAGCGTACCAGAAATAGGCGTCGTCCTCTGTTGTATTACCATCTATAGCGGCTTTGTAATAAGGTTCTGCTTCCTGCATTCTATTAGACCGGCGATAGGACTCCGCTATATAATAGTTAACTTCTGCTCTGGAAGGCCCCTTTCCTTTTGATTTATCCAACTGGGCTAAACTTTGCTGAAAGTTTTCAATTCCCGGCTGATATTCGGCGCTTTCGTACCTTTCTTTGCCTTTGTTAAATGATCGGGTAGCTTTGGGCGTACATCCTGCGATGTATAATGTTATACCTACAACGAGAGCGGCAAAAAGTTTTTTATTCATTGATCTGAAGAAAATACAGTTTTTTACAATTACAGAAAAATCTTACACTGCAATATATATAAAATTATAAAATTAATGGATTATTTATAATATTTTGATAATAGAATCCTTTTAATCAGGCAAAATAACGAGCCGTCCAAGCGCTTCCAAACGATGCTAGCCATTGGTTTTTAAATGAAGCAACGTTTGGAGCCAGGTTATTAAAAAATAATGTTTCTTTAGTTATAAGTCCTTTAGCAATAGCTTCTTTTATGTCATTAAGACGTATGAGACTTATACGTTCATTGGAAAACAAAGCCAAAATTGAGCGATTGAATAAATTAACACCTAATTCCTGTTCCAATGTTTTTAAGAAATGAACTGAGCTGTCTATGGAACATCCCCCGGGGGTGTTATAATCTTCATCAGCCGCTAATACTATAAACAGGTTATGCAATACTTTACCAGCGGCCTTCACTCCCTTGCCATGACTTTGCCAGTTTTCCAAAAAAACCTCCAGTTTATCTTCTGCCTGCTTAGCTTCCTCTTCTGTTAAAAGGCGATCGGCCTGGTATATCCAGACTTTAGAATTTGGCAAAATATCGGAAAAATCAGTTCTCATATGTTTATAAACCTTCGGCCTTCGCTATTAGTTCTGCAATGTCGTACACCTTTATATCAGCTTCTCTTTCCTTATTTTTTACACCGTCAGAAAGCATGGTCATACAAAAGGGGCAGGCGGAGGCAATTATTTTTGCCCCGGTTTCTATGGCTTCCTCTGCGCGCTCTATGTTTATATCTTTTTTCCCGTGTTCGGGTTCTTTAAACATTTGCGCTCCTCCGGCCCCGCAGCATAAGCCCTTGGTGCGCGAGCGTTTCATTTCTACCAGTTCGGAGTCCAGTAGTTCCAATACTTTTCTGGGAGCTTCATAAATACTATTTGCCCGCCCCAGGTAGCACGAGTCGTGGTAAGTAATAGTTTTCCCTTTAAACTCTCCTCCCTCTTTCATTTTAAGTTTGCCTTCATTAATAAGCTGCTGAAGAAAAACGGAGTGGTGCAGTACTTCATAATTCCCCCCGAGGGAAGGGTATTCATTTTTAATAGTATTAAAACAATGCGGGCAGGCCGTTACTATCTTCTTTATCTGGTAAGCGTCTAATAGCTGAATATTAGAAATGGCCTGCATCTGGAATAAAAACTCATTTCCGGCGCGTTTTGCAGGGTCTCCGGTGCAGCTTTCCTCAGTTCCTAAAACTGCAAAGTTGATGTTAAGGTGATTAAGAATTTTGACAAAAGCGGCAGTAATAGATTTTGCCCGCTCGTCAAAAGACCCTGCGCAACCCACCCAGAATAATACCTCTGGTTGTTTGCCCTGGGCCGTAAGTTCCGCCATTGTAGGAGCGCTATATATAGTATCAGCCATTGGTTAGTCTTGTTTAGTAAGTTTCTGTACCCAGTTAAAACGGTCAGACGGCGAAAATTTCCAGGGTGCAAAATTATTTTCAACATTAGAGAACATGGCGTTCCACGATGCGGGAGCTTGCGACTCTTCCATTATTTTGTATTGTCTTAGCTGCATAATAATGCTCACCGGGTCTATATTCACAGGGCAGGCCTCCACACAGGCGTTGCAGGTGGTGCAGGCCAATATCTCTTCGGGGGTGATATAATCGCCCAGCAGGCTTTTACCATCCAGAAAATCTTTTCCTTTAAGGTCAATGTTTTTGCCCACTTCTTCCAGCCTGTCGCGCGTGTCCATCATTATTTTGCGGGGAGATAATTTTTTGCCGGTAATATTAGCGGGGCACTGCGAAGTGCATCTGCCGCATTCTGTACAACTATAGGCTTCCATCAGATTTTTCCAGGTCAAATCCTGCACATCTTTTGCGCCAAACCTACCTGGCGCTGTAGGCTCAGACTCTTGTTGCGGGTCAACCGGTAAATTAAGCATAAGCTTTACTTCTTTGGTTACCTCCGGCATATTTCGGAAGCTGCCTGCTGCTTCTAATTTAGAAAAATAGGTATTCGGAAATGCCATAAATATGTGCAGGTGTTTGGAGTTCCAGAATACATAATTAGCAAAGGCGAGCACTCCTATAATGTGCGCCCACCAACAAAATCGTTCTAAAAACATTAATGATGTAGTGTCAAAACCATTAAGAGCGCTCATCAGGAAATGACTAAAGAAAAACTCGCCAGTCGTTAAGTAGTGCCCTTCTCCTCTTCCTTGCAATATCATATCGCTGCTGTTCATGGTAAGGAAGCAAAGCATCAGAAAAATTTCGGCGGAGAGTATTATGTTGGCATCCAGCCTGGGCCACCTGGTCATTTCTATACCATTAAAGCGTTTCACATGAATAACATTTCTCCGTATCAGAAAAACTGCGCAGGAGAAAATAACGCAAACGGCAAAAAACTCGAACACATCTACTAAAGCCGGGTAAAGATTGCCCAGCACAGACGCAAAAATGCGGTGAGTGCCAAAAATACCGTCAATTATTATTTCAAGAATTTCAATATTTACTATTATAAAGCCCAGGTAAACCATTATATGTAGTATGGCGGGTATGGGCCTTTTAAACATTTTTTTCTGTCCCAGCGCTACCAGTAGCATCGTTTTCAATCGTTTCTGGGGCTGGTCGCTGCGGTTGGTTATTTTACCAAGCAGTATATTTCTCCTTATCTTGCCCACTCTTTTTGTCGCTAAAAAAGAGGCGGCTGCAAAAATAAGAATAAAAATAACCTGAGGGATGTAGTGCATAAGGCAAATATATTATAAGAAAGAGAAACGAGAATAAAATAATTAAGTTTAAATGATATTTTTTTGTGCGGAAGGTAAAAATAAATATCTTTGCCCTCCAATTTAGGTGATGTAGCTCAGTTGGTAGAGCAAAGGACTGAAAATCCTTGTGTCGGGGGTTCAATTCCCTCCATCACCACTTTTTTAGGACTGGGTGAAATCTAATCATTCAGTCTTTTTTTAACGCTTAGTCGCTTACTCCCTTGTCTATTTTTGTTAGTGCAGAGTAGTCTAACTTGGGCATAACCTGCAATAGTATACGCTATAATTTTTTAGCAGACAAAAGCCTTTTTGTGCTATTTATATTTTACTGCCTCAGCTAAAATTTAGAGTTAAACTTTTTTTTTCTATACTTATTTTTCTATTTTCATATACAGATATAGTCCTCAAATGCCAATTGGCACATCTTCGAAATAGAAAAAAAACATACATGCCCCAAAATTAACAGTAAAATTAGCAACTAAAAGCAAGCAAATTAGCAAGCGAATATCAAGCGATAGCAAGACGTCCTTCTTCTGTAAGGTAAGAAAACCTGTTAAATTGCAGTTTTTTAGATAGCACAAACTCAATAATGATAGCCCTATAAATAGTAAATTTAAGTTTGTTTGATAAAAGTAATGCGAAAAACAAATGCCAGTTGGAATGTGGGAAAGGCAATAAGACTTCCTTTTCCAATCAGCAGCAAAGCCAAAATGATGTAAATTAGCCTTTTTTAGTACATAATTGCTTGCATACCAATCGAAAAATTTTAACACTAACTTAACATTAACTTAATCTTAAGTTAAAATACTTATTCTTATACCTTATATTTGTCGCAGTGAAAAATTTTATAAATACAAAACAGATAGAAGAAACGTGGAAAAGTGAATGGAATAGCGCCATGGCAATAAGGGTTATACTCATCCTTATTGGTATAGTAGCTATATTGGTTTTTGTCCCTTCATTTTTAATATACATTCAACGCAGACAGGGAATTATATTAAATGACCCCATATTGGCGGCGCTTCCGGCGGCTGATCTTTCGTGGATTATCTTTCCGGTTATCCATCTTTCTATTTTGTTAGCAATGGCTAACCTTATACATTATCCAAGGGCTTTAGTTCTTACAATGGAAGCCTACCTTTTGGCTACATTTTTACGCCTGTTAGCCATTTACCTGGTGCCGTTAGAGCCACCCAAGGGGTTGGTGCTGCTTACTGACCATATAAACAACGATCTTTTTTATTCTAACACAATAGTTACAAAAGACTTATTCTTCTCTGGACACACTACTACCATATTTATTTTATACCTGGCAGTGCGAAATCCTTTGCTGAAGTTTTTATTTCTTAATTTAACTATTGCTATAGCTTGTATGTTACTAATTCAACATATTCATTATAGCGTGGATATTGCAGGGGCTTTGTTTTTTACATGGGCAAGCTACTATGCGGTTTCAACTCTGGAAAAGAAATTCTCAGTAAGTTTTCCTGACAATGACGTAAGTCATTCCAGAATATTATAATTAGCCCCTTTTTTGTCTTTTCATCTGAATAAGCAATTTGCCGTTTAAAGATAATACATACTCTTAAAATATGGATTCAATAAAATTTAATGGGTTATATAAAAAAAATGGTGGTATCTTGCGTGAATTTTCCGTTGAATACTTAGTTGTTAGAATTATGCTATTGGCAAGCATGATTCTAAAATGAAGAAAAAACCAATACAGTATGCTTTAAAACAATATTTGGTTAATTTTATATTACGAAAATTTCAAATTTTCATATAGCATATTAAAAAGGGGAGTTTATTAACTAATAAGATTTTATATTTAAAGATTAATGAATAAAGTAGATCAACCCGATTATCCTTTGTTTACCCTAGGCGACAAACTTACCTCAGAACAGGCGAGTTTCTTTGAAAAATACGGTTATATACACTTTAAGTCTTTTCTTAACAAAGATGCGGTAGGCCAGGTTATTAGGGCCACAGAAGATGTGCAGCAACAATGGGTTAGCGAAGACCGCGAAAAGGTAAATGGCGTACCTTTAAAATATGGAACAGACGTAGATGGTAAAAAAATAGTGCAGCGTTTTGCTTTCGCTTCACTTTTTAGTCCTGTATTGCACGAGGTTTTGCAAGACAAAAGACTTCATGCCTTATTTCCTTTGCTTGAGGCCCAGGGGGCAAGAATTGGAGAGAACGAGAAAGACGGCCTGGTGATAAACCATTACATTAACACCGAAAACAGCAAGTACACCAAATTAGGCTGGCATACAGACTGCCTTAGAGATGTTTTTTATGGAAGAAAGGTGATGCCAATGCTTAACGTAGGCATTCATTTGGATAACTCCTCCCCGTCAAACGGAGGGCTTAGGCTTATCCCTGGCTCGCATACACAAGGGTTATGGAGCTTGCTTTTCAAAAAGAAATACTTTATTGATAATAAACCTGACAAGGACGAAATAGGGCTTTCAGTAAGCGCAGGGGATCTTACTGTACATGATGGAAGGCTATGGCATCGGGTGGCCCAATCACCCTTAAAGGGAGAAATAAGCCGCAGAAGAGTAATGTATATTCCTCTAATTACCGGCGAATACAAACCAAAAACAGAGGAAAGCCCTACGCTGTTTTATCAGAAGTTTTCCAGCCTGGTTAAATAATTTTTTTGTAAACAATCTTTTATGGAGTATGCTTTAATAACAGGCGCAAGCAAAGGGATAGGTAAAGCTATAGCGTACGAACTGGCAGGAAGAAATAAATGTTTTACTAGTAGCCCGGTCTGAAGACTTGTTGAAAGAACTGGCGCAGGACATAAAGAACCGTTTTGGCGTAGAGGCTGATTACTTTGCTATTGACCTTTCCGCCTCAGATGCAGCGCGTCATGTAAAGCAACAGTGTATAGATAAAAACTATTCCATAAATATACTTGTAAACAACGCTGGCTATGGCCTGTGGGGCAGGTTCGACAGTTTAACTCTCGATGAGCAAAACAATATGCTGCGACTAAACATGAATACCCTGGTAAACTTGAGTTACGAACTGCTACCTCTTTTAAAAACCGCCAAAAAAGCATATATACTTAATATATCCAGCACTGCTGCATATCAGGCTGTACCTACCCTTAGCCTTTATGCGGCAAGTAAAGCTTTTGTGCTGTCCTTTAGCAGAGGCCTGAAGATTGAGCTAAAAAATACCCCTGTTTCGGTGAGTTGCCTCTCGCCGGGCCCTACCACTTCCGATTTTGTGAACAGAGCGCGCATGGGAACCGCTATACAAAAGAAAGCCGAGCAGTTTAGTATGACTGCCGAGAAAGTGGCTAAAATAGCTGTAAATGGTATGCTAAGTGGCAAAGCAGAAATTATTCCTGGAATAAGCAATATACTTACGGCAAAAATTACGAACTTTATTCCCAAATGGATTCCTGAAAAAATAGCGGAAAACCTGTATAAAGTATAGTTCAATCATGGAAAAAAAATTTGTTTCCGGAAAAAATGAGTCGGCCCGTATGTTTAAAAACGACTTTTTGGAGTCGCTTTCAAAAATACATTTCTCAGTGCCTCTGTTCCTGTTTGTTCCGGTAGTAGCATTCTTTCTTGTTAAATCTTTTTATTTGTTAAGCCTGCCTGTACTATTTGTACTAGTATTATTTGCAGCAGGGGCTCTGGCATGGACGTTTGTAGAGTATGTAATACACCGCTTTTTATTTCACTACAATCCGAAAAGCGCTTTTGGAAAACGCATTCATTTTATGATACATGGCGTGCATCACGACTATCCTAACGACTCACGCAGGCTGGTATTGGTGCCTAGCGTTAGCGTTCCGCTTGCGTTTCTGTTTTACTTCTTATACTACTACACTATGGGAGAACGGGCTAGCGCACCGTTTTATGCAGGGTTTGTAGCAGGATATCTGTTTTACGATATGACGCATTTTGCACTTCATCACGTTAATTTTAAAAGTAAATTCTGGATAGATCTAAAGAAACACCACATGATGCACCACTACAAAGATGGTAACAATGGTTTTGGCGTTAGCTCCGTTATATGGGATTATGTGTTCTTCACTAGGTTTAAGAAAGATGCCCATTCCAAATAAAACTCTTCGGAGCATCCTTGGTTTACTCCTTCTTGCGTTACTATCTTCTTCCGCACAGAGCGATCCCGCCGCCGCTTCCTATATAGCGCAGGGCGACCGTTTATTTGAGCAAATGAAATACAAAGAAGCGGTAGCCGCTTATGCGCCTGACTCTAATATTGCAGAGGCCCAATGGAAAATGGCAAGAGCTTACATTTGCTATGCGGATATTATTAAAACAAACCGCGAATACTACTACAATAAAGCTACCTTGGCGGCAAGGCGCTGCATACAAATGGATCCTAAGAACGGCTCCGCCCATGCATGGTTGGCGGCTGCGCTGGGCAATATGGCAGTGTACCAGGGAAGCCGCACCAAAGTAATGTTGTGCAACGAAATTAAAAAAGAGCTGGATATTGCCATAGCTATAAATCCCAATGACGATATAGCCTTGTCTATACTAGGATCATTTTACCGGGTGCTGGGCGATATTAACTGGTTGGAACGCAACCTGGCAACGCTGTTCCTTGGCGGGATACCAGAAGGAGGGTACGAGGATTCCGAAAAATATTTTTTCAGGGCAATAAAAGTTTCTCCCAACACAATGCGCCATTGGTTCGAGCTCGGATTGCTATATAAGTCCTGGGGAAAAAAAGATAAAGAAAAGGACGCCTTTTTAAAAGCACAGAAATGTCCCATTAAAATGGCCAGCGACAAAGACCGGTTAGACCTTATTGCCAAATATCTTAAAGATTAGTTAAACTTTTAAAACGCCAAGGCTTTGTTAAGGAAGTCGTTTAGTGGTTTTATCTCTTTTACTATTTTGGCGATATATTTTGCCTGGTTCTTAGCAAAGGCTTCTTCATCAGTTATTTTATGATAGGCTAAAAAGCTTTTGTGCTTCAGCAACTCCATATGCGGGTGGTCTAGTTTAAAACCTTTTGGAGTGGTTTTAACTGTTTCGCCACTCATACCGCCAAAGTATGTTACAAAGTTCTTAGTAGTAATTATCTTATTCAGTTTTTCGCCTTCATAATCTATAGCTCCGCGTATAAGCGCAAGAGCGGGGGCATCTGGCATATATACCCCTCCGGCTATAAAGCTCTCTCCTTTAGGCCCTAGTTGCAAATGATACCCTGCTTTGCCAGAGTTCTTTCCGCCGGGGCTTATAGTGGCCCCCAGGTTAGTTTTGTAAGGAGATTTATCGGCGGCAAAACGCACGTCCCTGTTTATTCTGTAAATGCATTTCTTCGCTTCCAAATCTTTTACAGATTCGTCAAACAGACTTATTTCTTTTAGCAGTCCGGTTATAAATTGTTCAAAATCTTCCTTTATTTCCAGGTACTCGCTGCGGTGTTGGTCAAACCACTCTTTGTTATTGTTTTTCTTTAGTTTACTAAGAAAACTATAGGCCTTGTTAATGTCCATGTAAAAAATTATTTGCTAAAACTTAAACTACTTGATAAATCCACCACATTGTAACTTATGGAATATACTGCGGCATCGCTTTTTATCAGTTTCATCAGTTCTTGTATTTTGTCGTCTTCCCTTTCCTGTGCTTTCAGCTCTAGACGCAGTTGTACATTTTTTATATCAGTGTCGTTTTTTAGTTCTATGGCGGAGAGTTTAACGTTAGGAGTATTTTTAATAAAGGCGATGAGTTGGCCCCTTATTCTATCTCCATCTTCGTGGCTGCAAATTATTTTTAACTGGTAGTTCATGTCGTCCATAAAGGAACGCTTTTTATCTATAGATACTTCCAGGGGGCGCAAAAGGAAGTGGCAAAGCAAGATTCCCGCCGCGCCTATGGCAGGCTCGTACCAGTAGCCCATTCCGCACAACGTCCCTATTGCCCCGGAACACCATATTGTGCCAGAGGTGTTAAGGCCGGCTACGGTAAAACCTTCCTTCATAATTACACCCGCCCCCAAAAAACCTACCCCTGTTACTATTTGGCCCGCAATCCGAGATATACTGGTATTGTCTCCTGTTATTTTTTCGGCAATCAGCATGTACAACGCGGCGCCTATGGCTACCAGTGCGTTGGTTTTAATGCCTGCCATTTTATGCCTCCATTGGCGCTCAAAGCCTATTGCCGAACCTAAAATTAAGGCTAAAAGCAGCCTTAGTTCAAATTGCTCAATGGTCATAAGTAAATAATTTGCTGCAAATCCAACAGATATAATATAGTATCATAATGCTGACTAAGGTAAAGAAAATAGAATAAATTTTAGAAAAAAGTTTATTCCTATGCATCTTTGCAAGGTATTACCTTCAAAATTAAAACTGCGCCCGTAGTTCAATGGATAGAATTTCAGATTCCGGTTCTGAAGGTTGAAGGTTCGAGTCCTTCCGGGCGCACTGTTAACAATTATTTTATATGTTACACAGGGTATTTTTTATTGTTTTAGCGCTTACTTCTTTAAAATTATATTCCCAGGAGAATAGTAAATTAGAGTATCCCCCTGCTCCCTTATCCGATGTGGCGGATAACTATTTTGGCACTATTGTACAAGACCCCTATCGGAAACTTGAGGACGACTCGCTGCCCGAAACCAAAAAATGGTTGAAGGAAGAAAATAAACTATCAGAAAAATACCTGAATAAACTACTTGACAAATACCCGGTGCAAAATCAATTAATGTATAATGACGATTTTTACGACTGGGGGGTAGTAGACAAAAGCGGAAAATATTTTTTTGAACTAAGGGGGCAAACATTGTGTGTAAAAAAGCGAGCAAAGAGTAACGCCCCATTCGGTATTGTTAATCTTCCAGAATATAGCCATGGCCTTAACGACGTTGTTTCGCTAAGAGGTTATGCAGTGTCCAAAGATAATAATTTTCTGGCTTTTAGTTTGTCGCACAGCGGCAGCGATTGGCAGGAGATAAGGCTGGTAAGCCTGTACCCCTGTCTAAAACACAGAGATGTGATAAAGGGTGCAAAATTTACTAATATAGAGTGGAAAGGAAAAGGTTTTTTTTATTGTACCTACGAAAAGCCCGAGAAAGGTAAAGAATTGACGGAGTTGACAACAAATGCTAAAATATACTACCACAAGTTGGGCGATCGCCAGGAAGAAGATACATTGGTTTATAAGTCGGAATATGAGATAGCAGATATTGACTTTGAAGTAACCGCCGATGAGCGTTTTCTCATCATTTATAGTGAAAAGAAACGCGGGGAGGAGTTATTTAAAGAGGCCTGTTATTTTGATTTTAAGAGTAAAACTCAAAAAAAAGAGTTTAAGACCTTTATTTCAATCCCCTCCAGCCAAAAATGTTATTTTGATGTGGTAGATGACATTAATGGTAAATTTCTTGTGCAAACGGATATTGAAACCTCGCGGGGACGACTATTGATTTTTGACCCTGCCGGTTTAAATAAAACAAAAGTATTTATTCCCGAATATGCCCAGGTGTTGGTAGAGTCGTACCATATAGGAGACAAAATAATAGCGATTTATATAAATGAGTTGGATTACCATTGTATAACTTTTGACGAAAGCGGAAAAGTAGTAAATAATATAGCTTACCCTACAGGCAGCTCCGCAGGAGGGTTTGACGGCACAAGTCAGGATAGTACTATAGTATTTTATTACGAGTCTTTTTTGCATCCCCCCGTGCCTTATGAATACAATGTACATAACTTAAAAGTAAAACTGGTAGAAGAAACCGAAGTACCCTACGATATTAGAGATTTTGAAATTATTAAAGAGTTTTACACCTCCAAAGACGGCAAAAAAATACCCATGTTTATTGCCAAAAAAAAAGGATTGCCTAAAAATGGCAATGCCCCCACTGTATTGTATGGCTATGGTGGATATGGAATTATTGAAACCCCTTTTTTTGACCGGGGATTTATGAATCATATAGAAAATGATGGCATAGTCGCCCTAGCCTGCCTTCGCGGAGGAGGTGAATATGGTAAGGAGTGGCACGAAGAGGGAAGTATGATGAATAAGCAAAACGTTTTTGATGATTTTATAGCGGCGGCAGAGTTTCTTTTTGAAGAACATTATACAAACCCCAATAAACTTGCCCTAATGGGTGGTTCTAACGGCGGCTTGCTGGTGGGGGCCGTAATAGCCCAGCGGCCGGATATTTGCAAAGTGGCCATTGCCGAAGTAGGCGTTTATGATATGCTAAGGTACCAGAATTTTACTATTGGGTATGCATGGTCAGAAGAGTTTGGCACAAGCGACGATAGCCTTCAGTTTAAATATTTATACAAATACTCTCCTTTGCATAACTTAAAAAATAATGTAAAGTATCCTGCTACTCTTGTAATAACAGGAGATCATGACGACAGAGCTGTTCCTTTACATTCCTACAAATTTGCCGCTGCCTTACAACAAAGTAATAATGGTAATAATCCAATATTATTATACGTGCAAAAAAACACAGGGCATAGTGTAGGTTCTACAAAAACCCAAGCCATGATTTATTCTTTTATTTATGAAAACATGGGAATAAAGCGAAAGAAAATTTATGGAGCGTATTGAGTTGATTAATAATTGATTTGAACATGATTATAATAATGCCTTTACTTCGTTCAATAATAATATCTATATTTACAACGTATAGAGTTTAAATGAGTAATTTATAATGAGTACCAAAGAATTTATCTTTTCGCCGGAAACGGAGCCGCACCGTATCCGTACCAAGCAAATACTAAAAAAACATCCTGAAATCCGAAATCTAATTGGGAAAAATCCTAACACCATCTGGATCGTTGTATTTTGTGTAAGTTTCCAGGTCGTTATGGCTTATTTACTAAGAAATCAACACTGGTTTGTTATACTGGCGGCAAGTTATGCTATAGGGGCTTTTGCCATCCATACGCTATATGTTACCATTCACGAGGCGGCCCATAACCTGCTGTTTAAGAAAAAGCAATACAACACCCTTGCGGCAATATTGGCTAACCTGCCTTCTATATTCCCTTCGGCAGTTTCGTTTCACAGGTATCATATCAAACACCATTCGTTTCAGGGAGTATATGAATTGGACGGCGACCTGCCTTACCATTGGGAGGCCAAAATTTTTAACAACTCTACCATTGGTAAAGCGGTATGGTTGTTTCTGTTCCCTGTTTTTCAGATTTTAAGACTATTTAGGCTTAAGGAAATAAAACCTTTTGACGGATGGCAGGCGCTTAACTGGGCAACCCAAATTGCTTTTGTTTCTGCAATAATAGTTTTTTTTGGGTGGGGTTCTTTCTTTTACCTGTTTCTTAGTTTTTACTTTTCTTTAAGCCTGCACCCGCTGGGGGCCAGGTGGATACAGGAGCACTATGTAGTAAAAGAAGGGCAGGAGACCTATAGCTACTATGGTATGTTGAACTTTATTAACTTTGATATTGGGTACCATAACGAGCACCACGATTTCCCCTCTGTACCCTGGAATAACCTGGCTAAGATAAAGAAAACCGCCCCGGAGTATTACGATACCCTGCACTCATACAAATCGTGGACAAAGCTATTATTCAAGTTTATTTTTGATAAGAAAATGTCCCTTTATGACCGCATCGTGAGGAACGAACGCGGTAAATTAACCCTGGCGGATAAATCCATACCCGATATGGAGTTCGCAAACACCGAAAGCAAGTGATTGTAAAATAATGATTAGTGAATAAGGCATTACTCATAGAAGACGAGTATAGGCTGGCTCTTAATATACGCAAGGGACTAGAGGAAAAGGATTACATGGTGGACTTTGCTTACGATGGATTTACAGGTAGCCGCCTTGCACTGGAAAACACTTACGATATAATAATACTGGACCTTATTCTGCCTAATATTAATGGTTTTGACCTTTGCCGTTCCCTGCGAAGTAATAATATAGACACTCCGGTAATAGTACTTACAGCTTTAACAGGTATAGAAGATAAGTTATTGGCCTTTGAAACAGGCGCAGACGATTATTTGGCAAAACCCTTCGAGTTTAGAGAATTGCTAGCGAGGCTTAATGCTTTAATGAAGCGCAACTCTAAAATTACTACCATAAACGAAGGCACGCTTACTGTAGCAGACCTTACTATTAATCTAAAAGATAAGTCTGTAGCAAGAGCGGGAAAAGCTATAACTGTTACCGCTAAGGAATATATGTTGCTGGAGTACATGGTAAGAAATACGAACAGACTACTCTCCAGGGCAGATATAGCGCAGCAGGCCTGGAAGCTTTCTCTGGATAATAACTATACAAATATAGTTGACGTGTACATCAACTTCTTGAGAAAGAAAGTTGACAAAGAGTATGCCCAAAAACTTATCCATACGGTAGTGGGTATGGGCTATATTCTTAAAGATGAATAATCTAAAAACCCGCTTTGCCCTTCTTTTCACCGCTCTGGTTGCTTGCATTCTTTTTTTATTTCTATTAATAGTATACGCGGCGCAAAAAAAACAGTATTATAATGACTTTTCTTTTCGGTTAAAAGATAGGGCAAACCTTGCAGCAAGTCTTTTTATAGCCCCGCAGGAATTGGATATTGCAACACTGAGAAAATTAAGCGGCAATTTTATGCAAAGGCTTCCGCAACAGGGAATACGAATATATAACGAAAATAACGTTCCGGTATTTATTGACGACTCTTCTGATTTACGCATATACACAAACCAGATTAACACTATTCGGAAAGAAAAAGAACTTTCTTTTGCAGAAAATAACAGACATGCAGAGGCATTTACTTTGGATTATAAAAATAAGCAATATGTAATAGTAGCCTCTGCTGTAGATGAGGATGGTAGTAAACAGTTAACTAAACTACGAGAAATATTTTTACTGGGTTTTATTATTTCTCTGGCATTCATTTTTATAACCGGATTCATATTTTCTCATAATGCTTTGGCTCCTCTCTCTGACCTTAGCAAACAGGCGGGAGAGATAACTTTTTCTAATAGTAACGTAAGGTTAATAACAGGGCCAAGGAAGGATGAAATTTACCATTTAACAGATAGCTTTAACAAAATGCTGGATCGTCTGAAACTATCGTTAGAAGTGCAAAAAATATTTCTTTCCAACATTTCGCACGAACTCAGGACGCCTATTGCTATTCTCTTAAGCAATATTGATGTAGCGCTTAACAGCGACCGAGATAACCAGTATTATAAAGACACATTGGTTGCTCTTAAAGGAGATATAAAAAGAATGAGCAATCTTTCCGATAAGCTTATAGAATTTGCACAGGTAAGTTATGATAGTTCTAAAACAAATTTTGAACCAGTAAGTATAGAGGAAGTAGTATGGGAGGCTAAAGACGAGGTGGTTAAGAGATTTCCTGAGAGTAATATTATAATTCAAACCTATATTTCTATAGAGAATGAAAGTAAACGTGTTGTTATAGGAGACAAACGACTATTAACGATTGCCCTAATAAATATTTTAGATAATGCCTGTAAGTTCTCCCCTCTTTTTAGCCCAATCAGTTGTGAACTTTTTATTAACGAGGAAAAACTGTTTATAAGAATTACAGATAAAGGAATAGGTATAGAACAGGAAGATCAATTAAAGATATTTGAGCCTTTTTTCAGGACAGCTATCGCAAAAGATATTCCCGGTTTTGGATTAGGTTTATCTATTACAGAAACCATTTTAAAAATACACAACATCTCCCCAATTATCACTTCAGTACCCTTAGAGGGAACAACTGTAACACTCTGTTTTAATTAAAAAATTTAATTTATCTAATTATCTAAAATATTGTATATGAATTACATATATGATATTTAATTTAATTTTAATTCAATTTTAATCCTATTTAAATTCTTTAATAAACATAGCTTAATCTTTTTTTTAAACTCAGCTAAATCTGTTGTGGTTTCTTTGCTTCAGTAAAAACTAACATTAACCATTCATTATGAAAAGAATTCTATTGACCCAACTTTTTGTTTTAACATTGTTTTTTGGAGCAAAGGCCCAGACCTTACCTGCCCAAAGTTCAACTAATCACCCCAGAGCTTACGATACCAGAGCATCGTTTTGGAACGAGGAAAATATTCAGGGAAGTATTACTAAGGATAAAAGATGGCAGTACCAGCTGGACATACAGTACAGACGTATGGCTGATGCAAGCAATATCCCTGGTGGAGACCATAACAACATCTTTAAAAACCCTTACCAACAAGTGTATCGCCCATGGATACATTATTGGGTAGTGCCGGGTGCAATAAGGCTATCTTTATGCCCGGTAGGTTACTGGTCCACTTGGACCGCGCCTGACGAGGGATCTGTTTATTCTACCTCAACTAATAACAAAGCGGTATCTGGCGTAAAGACTTATGAAAGAGAATTCCGTACCTGCCCTCAAATTACTTTTGTAAATACTTATGGAAGATTCCAGTTCTTCAATAGAATTCGGTATGAGTTCAGATGGCAGGGAACCAGAGTTGCCGCTGGGAAAAACGACTTTCATGATACATTTGACTTTAACAATGGTTCTATGGATTTTAACACAAATACTCCTGGTGGGGCTACTTATGGCGCAGGTCATAAAGGACGCATTCGTATCCAGACTCGTATGCAAGTTTTGCTTACCTCTAAAACAATGCAAAAGAATACTATTTATTTAAATGCCTGGAACGAACTGTTTATAGGAGTAGGAAGACACGTTGGTTACAACGGCAACTTAGACCAAAATAGAATGGTTGCTTTAATAGGCTGGAAAGTTCCTTGCGAATATTCTATAAGGATTGAAGCTGGCGTTACTTACCAAACAGTATTTAATTCTGGTTCGGCAACTAAATATGCAGTTGCTGCGCCTGCAGGCCAAACTAATACTACAAAAAATAATGAGCTTAATACCGCTTATACTGTTTATGTAATATTTGACGAGTTTCATACTTTGTTTAAAGGCTTGAAGAAAAAGGAATCTGAAGCTGCAAGAACGCTTAAACAAATAGATAGAAATTAATCAGACTGCTTAAGTTCTACTTTTATAAGCAGGGGTGATTTTAATTACCCTTGCTTATATTTTTTTAACAAAGCTTTAATTAAGGTATATGCAACCAGCTAAAAAAATAGTTATAATTGATACCGATACCGAGGTTCTGAATATGCTTTCCATAAACCTGAAAGTGGAAGGGTATGAGTTAAAATTAGCCAGAAGCGGCAAAAATGCTTTAGAAATTGCACAATCATTTTTTCCTGATTTGATAGTAACAGAACTAATATTGCCGGATATGGACGGCATAGAATTATGCAGAGCTATTAAAAATAACCAGCGTCTTAAAAATACGGAAGTTGTTTTTCTTACAAATCGTTGCGAAGAATATGCAGAGGTTGCAGCATTTAGGGCAGGAGCTTCAGATTATATTACAAAACCTGCAAAACTTGCTGTTTTAAATTTGAGGATTCTGAATGCCCTGTCTAAAAAAACCGCAACTTCGATTAATGAACTAGATAATATAATAAAAAGGGATTCGGTAGTTTTTAAAGATTTGTTAATCGATAAAGAAAGCTATATGGTTTATAAAGGAAACCAAAAAATTCAACTTCCCCGAAAAGAGTTTGAACTACTTTTTTACCTCGGCAAACACCCCAATAAAATTGTGCCACGAAAGGTTCTTTTGAATGAAATATGGAGAGGCGAGAATATCTTATCCCGAACAGTTGATTCGCATGTTAGGAGACTTCGCACAAAAATTGGCGAAGGATATATTAATACTGTTATAGGTATTGGCTATAAGCTCGAGTATTGATTTCTTTGCAAAATCTCCAAAATAAAATTTAGCCAAAGTTAACTAAGGCCTAATTAAAAAAATCAATTCCAACTCAGCTATCACAGTTTAGTTGCAATCTACTTATCCTTCACTTTATCGGTTTTCAGTTTCAGCGCCCAAAAACTCTTAGAGGAAAGTCACAAAAATATAACTTATTAAATATGAATATTTCAATAATAAATTGGAATACCAGCAATTTATTTTTTTAAGAAGACATAACTGGCATTAAAAGCCCATTAAAATATCATATTTAACAATTTCTTAACATTGGTGTCATGGAGAAGTAACAATAAGATGTTTTTTTTGTGCCGTAAAAAAATATATAGCACATGAAAAAAATTCTATTGACCCAACTTTTTGTTTTAACATTATTTTTTGCTGCGAAGTCGCAAACAACTCCAAATGGAGGTAATTCTTTGCCACCTCAAAACGCAACTAATCACCCCAGAGCTTATGATGCCAGGCAATCGTTCTGGACAGAAATAAACGTTCAGGGAAGCATAACCAAGGATAGGAGATGGCAGTACCAAATGGACATACAGTACAGACGTATGTCTGACGCCAGCAATATACCTGGCGGAAACCACAGCGACATTTTCAAAAATCCTTATCAACAGGTATGGCGTCCTTGGATTCACTATTGGGTAGTTCCGGGGGCAATCAGGCTGTCTTTATCGCCAATCGGTTATTGGGCAACTTGGACTGCGCCTGACGAAGGATCTACCTTTTCTACCCAAACCAACAATAAAGCAGTTTCAGGTGTTGGTACTTTTCAAAACGAGTTCCGTACCTGTCCACAGGTTACTTTTGTTCAAAATATTGGCCGCTTCACGTTCTTTAACAGGTTACGTTACGAGTTCAGATGGCAGGCTGCCAGGGTAGCTGATAAGAGCAACGTTGCCGCCGACATATTCGATTTTCATAGTTCAGCATGGGACTTTAATACAAATACTCCGGGCGGCGCACAATACGGAGCTGGTCATAAAGGACGTATTCGTTTACAAACCCGTATGCAGGTATTGTTGAGTTCTAAAACAATGCAAAAAAATACTATTTACTTTAATGGATGGAATGAATTATTCCTTGGTGTTGGAAGGCACGTTGGTTATGATCAGAACTTAGACCAAAACAGAACAGTTTTGATGTTGGGTTATAAACTGCCTACCGAGTTCCCGATACGTGTTGAGGCGGGGGTTACCTACCAGATGGTATTCAATTCAGGGGCTGGCGCTAAATACAATGTAGTTGGCAATGCAACTACATCCTCAGGTGCAGGAGGGGTTCCTAAAAATACCGAGCTTAATACCGCTTATACTGTTTATGTGATATTTGATGAGTTCCATACTTTATTTAAGAGAAAGAACCTGGAACAAACTACAAAAATCAGGAAAACATTTGACCGTCAAAGCGAAAAAGAGCTGAATGCCGCCAGGATACTAAAGAACATGGACAGCAACCAAGATTAATAACAACATTTTTTAATCTTACTATTTTTTACAAGAGGAGTGAATTTATTCACTCCTCTTTTTTTGCCCTTGCAAATAAATTCGTTGCCTTGAATTAATAGTAAATAGTAATTAAACTTATATGCTACATTTTTGCTTCCTCATACTCAACGCATATGAGGAAGGCGTGCAGAAGGATGACTCTTTAAAAGTATAAATGCCAACTGGCACAACAAAATCCTTCAAAAACCTCCAAATCTTACATCCTAAAAAAAATAGCAATAAAATTAGCAATGTGCCAACCTGTGCCAGGTAAGTTTTATCCTCAACTAGTAGTTTTTTAAGTAGCACAAACTTAGCTTGATTGGCTAATTAAGTATTAAATTAAGGTTTGTTGATTGGGAATTGAATATTGGTATGCCAATTGGCACAAAAAAAACAGGGCAAGTAATTACCCTGTTTAATTCTAAATCCTAATAAGTTTGTCTATTCTTTATTTTAGTTTTTCCAGTTCAGCGCTTAGTTTCTCATCAGGTATATTCACATACCCGGCAGGGGCAACCTCTTTTTGTCCTTCGGTTAAAATCCATTTTAAGAACTCCTGCACAAGCAGGCTTTTTGGTTTGCCATTACTTACCAGGTAAAGCTCGCGTGCCGGAGGAGACGGGAAAATGCCCTTGGCGATGGCCTTGGTAAGGCTGTCTATATTGTCGTAAAAGTTTTCTTCAGGGTCTATAGTTCCGTTGCCGTTTATGTCAATAGGGATTGGCTTTATTCCATCATTAGGCAGTTTGGTTGCGTTGTTATATACATAGGCAATGTTGTTGTAGCCAATGCCGTTCTTGTCTTTCTTTACTGCCTCAGCTAGGCCTGGGTCTCCAAAAACGCCTATTCCTTTTAGGTCTTCTTGTTTTTTGCCACCCAGGTACTTGGCCCAGGTCTCTGCGGCGCCGCCTGCATCAGACCGGGTGTACACCTGTATCGGCTCGGCAGAGGCGCTTCCGCTAAGTTGTCCCCAGGTGGTTGCTTTGCCGGTTATCCATACATCAGTAAAGTTTTCTTTGGTAAGTCCCTTTTTAAGAATTGCATCAAGTTCAGGATTGCTAGCATTGATAGTTGGTATAACAGCGTCTTTGGCCACAGAAACAGGCCATGCCCCTTTTTCTGATTCCTGAGCATTAATGTCTCTGGAAATCATCCCAAGGTCAACATTGCCGGATAGTGCGTCCACCATGCCTTTACCGGCCCCGCCCGCAGAAACCTCAACTCGAACTTCCGGGTGAAGTTTTTTAAATTCTTCGCCCCAAATAACCGCTAAAGGATAAAGTCCAAAAGCCCCTGAAAGGCTTATAGTTCCTTTTAGTTCTCCGGTTTCTGTTTCAGGGGGTTTGTTGCTACAGCCTGTAAATAAGTTAACAAATGAGGCCGCTAATACAATAATAACGATGGGTTTGAGTAAGTAATGTTTCATGCCTATAATTAATTATGTCTATAAATTTAATAGACAAATGTAAATGATTCTTATAAATATTAAAAAACAATCAATGAAATATTTTATAAATAAACTGAAACTCTAAGAGCTATATCTTTTTTTATTTAGTAAAGTCAACTAAAAACAGGTTTTAATAAATTACTACACAATTAAAATAGCAGCAAGGTTGAATACTAAATAATTGGTGTTTTCAATACAATCGTTTTATTAATTTTTTAACGATTAAATTCTGGTTTTCTTCTGAAGAGATAAATGATGCAAGACTTTTTAGTATATTGGTTGGGTAAATAATTAACTTGTTCAATATAAAATAGTTACATTGACAAAAGAGTAGATATAAAAGGTAAAAAAGTTAGTTGTAACTATACGTATATTGCTAAATGCTAAAATTTTACAAAATTCGTTAGTAAATTAGCTCTTACAATAGCTATGAGGCCCTCAAATAAATTTAAAGCATACTGTTTATTTATATTACTACTTTTAAATCCGGTAGTATCGCCCCTCGTTGCTGCGTTTTCTTTTTTTTCTGTATACAACGCTGAAATAAACGAGTTGTACAAGAAGAATAAGAAAAGAAAAAACAAAGTATTTAATATCAGCAAAACTGCCAAGGTAGAGCAAAAATATAAAGACAAAAAGCAGAGAAATTTTGATTTCGGATATTTATCAGTTCAGGTTAAAGACATAGTCTCTGCCTTCGCCCTCCATAAAGTAGTTTTCAATCGCTTCCTATATTTCTTTACAGCCAGGCTTTTTATTTTACAGTGTAAGTTAATTATTTAGATTTTATTTTTATTGAGTTTCTTGTAGTAGTAATACCAGCTAAGGACTGTATTAATTCTACTAGTTATTGCTTGTTTTCAAACCAGTTTTATTTATACATTTTAACCATCAAACAAAATGACAAAAGCAGATATAGTTTCCGACATTTCGAAAATGACAAGTCTTGGAAAAAATGATGTAACTTCTACACTAGAGGCATTGTTTGTTATAATAAAAAAATCAATGGCAGATGGCGAGAACATCTACATCAGAGGTTTTGGCACTTTCCATAATAAAAAGAAAGCCCAAAAAATTGGTAGGGTAATAACCAAAAATACCTCCATGGTAATTCCAGAGCATTATGCGCCCAAATTTAAACCTGCCCGCGAATTTAAAGAAAAAGTGAAGGCGGGGATGATGGCAGAAAAGGAGTAATTAATTTAATGGGGGTGGTATTATTAGGTACTACCCTCATTTTTAAAAGTAATATAAGTTTTAACCCTGATATAGAGAGCTGCCAAGTTTTATACGTTTGGCAATACTGTCCAGCGCCATTATTAATGAATTGCTAAGGTCTGAATTATTGCTAAAGTTGGCAGAGTGCAAATTGGTAACCCTTCGGTCGTCAATAAATCCCCAGGCCCTGTCGCGGTGTTCGTTGTTATAAACTCCAAAAGCGTAACCGCCGCTTTTCATAATCAAAGAAAAGCAGGGAATGTCTGTATAACCATCCCCTACAAAAATCATTCTGTCCATACGAACGGCTAGTTTTCCTGCTTCTATTTTTTTATTCACCTCAAAAGGTTTTCCGCGGTATTTCTCTCCCACCAACCCTTTGGAAATATGAAATAAATACCTGGTTTTATCAGTAAAGCTTACAATCTTCTTAGGAAATTTTATATGGTTATCATCATCATAAGTAAAGTCCGACGCCCATATATCTGTAAAATTTTTGGCTATTTTTGTTTGTCTTAGCAAATCGCCTATACCGCTGCTTATAAGGTAAAAATCCAGTTCTATATTCTCGTAGTTCTCGCTAAGATAGTCTTTAAGCCGCTTAAACAGGTTGGGCACGCCTTTGTGAAAGGCAATGTTCCGTCCAAACTCCTCAATCTTTTCCCTGGTAATAGGGAGTATGTTGCCCGAGTTTGATTCCTCAATCATCATATATAAATAGGCAGGTATGGGGTCCCAGTCCTCTGCCAGCAAGGGGCCAACCTTATTCTTCCAGAAATCCTGTATATCTATTCCCAGGCTTTCCAGAAAGCTGGAGGTGCTATCGGGGGCAAGAGTATCGTCAAAATCAAAAATCAGGGCAATTTTTTCCATAGCCTAAAAGTAAACAGGCAGTCCTGAAATAACAATGGATTGTGTATAAAATGGGGTATCTAAAATTTGTTATATTTGGGCAAGGCAAAAACAGCGCTAAGTTTTGCCTTTTGTATTTTTTAGCCCATTATTGCTTTATGAAAGTTTCCGGTTTTACTATTGTCAGAAATGCTGTAAAGTATGATTTTCCTGTTGTTGAGTCAATCCTGTCAATACTACCAATTTGCGATGAGTTTATAGTTGCCGTGGGCAAGTCTGAAGATGAAACGCTGCAATTGATACAGTCCATTGGGTCCCCTAAAATTAAAATACTGGAAACTGTTTGGGATGAATCCTTGCGGGAAGGAGGAAGAGTATTGGCTGTAGAGACGGACAAAGCATTCCAGGCTGTTGCGGTGGACAGCGATTGGGCCTTCTATTTGCAAGCTGACGAAGTAGTGCATGAAAATGGCGTACCAGCTATAAAAGAAGCCCTGTTAAAATGGAAAGACACTAAGGAGGTGGAAGGGCTTTTGTTCAACTACAAGCACTTTTTTGCCACATACGACTATGTGGCCGATTCGCGTAAATGGTACAGAAATGAAATAAGAGTTATCAGAAACGATAAGGACATAAGCTCCTACAAAGACGCAATTAGTTTTAGAAAACAGGGACGCAAGCTTAACGTTAAAGTAGTAGCGGCATCGGTGTACCACTATGGCTGGGTAAAAAACCCAAAGGTGCAGATCGAAAAACGGAAATCGTTTGAGAAGATGTGGCACGATGATGAATGGATAAAGCAGCATTTTACGGAAGTAGAGGAGTTCGACTACTCTAATATCGATTCGCTTGCCCCATTTAAAGGTACCCATCCGGCTGTAATGAAAAAAAGAATTGAAAGCCGCACTTGGGACTATAAATATAACCCTGTTAAAAAAGTAAAAATGAGCTTCAGGGTGAAAGCGCTAAATTACATCTACAAAAAAACAGGTTGGCACATTGGCGAGAACAGAAATTATAAAATAAGCAAAGCCAAACAGGATAGGCCTTCCTAATAATACTTACGATTGATGGCAGAACCACAAATAAGAAAAGGTACACAGCAGGACATAGCGGCCGCCTATGCCCTTGTAAAAGAGCTTGCAGTTTATGAACGCGCCTTGCACGAAGTAGAAACCAGCGAGGAAGACTTGGCGAAGGCCTTTGCAGAAAACCTTTTTGTGGCGGAAGCAGACGGGCAAACCGTGGGTCTGGCATTGTTTTTTAATTACTATTCCACTTGGAAGGGCAAAAGCATTTATCTGGAGGATTTGGTAGTAAAGGAAGATTACCGCAGGCAGGGCATTGGCCAAAGACTATTAGATACGGTAATAGAGCATGCAAAATTACACAACTATCAAAATGTGTTGTGGCAGGTGCTGGACTGGAATACTTCGGCTATAGATTTTTACGAAAAGAAGGGAGCAAAGTTAAACAGCGAGTGGGTAAATTGCAGGTTGGTGTTAAATAAGCAAGGCAATGAAAAATGAACCTTTAGATGAAATAGTGACAGCGTTAAAAGCTGCTTTAGCAACAGACAAAGTTTCCGGGTTTAAAGACCCCAAAAAGTACATTGGCACAGAATATGATTTTATAGGATTATCCGTCCCGGCGCTGAGGCAGGTTTTTAAGAACGGCTTTTCATTTGATAGTAGTCCGGTAGAAAAACAGTTTAAGCTGTGGGAAAAGGTATGGTTGCAAAGCGAGCTTTATGAAGCCATGACCCTATCCCTGTTTTTTTGCGACAAACATGTAAAAAAGACGGATGTTGAATTGATATGGAATTACATAAAAAAATGGACTTCTAAAATAGATAACTGGGCGCATTCGGACGGACTTTCGGGCTTATATTCTTATTTGCTGGAAAAGGACCCAGAGCTAGTTTATCCCCAATTGCTAAAATGGAACGCTTCAAAAAATCCCTGGGAACGGAGACAATCGCTGGTGAGTTTATTGGAATACGCCAAAAAAAGAAAGAGCTTTTTACCTGCAGATAAAATACACTCCCTTATTGAAAAACTACTACCAGACGAACACTACTTTGTGCAAAAGGGATTGGGCTGGACGCTGCGCGAAACAGGAAACGCCTATCCTAAACAAACCTGGGACTTTTTGCTTAAACACACTGCTAAAATAAGCGCAGTGGCTTTTTCCCCAGCCATAGAAAAACTTACCCCGGAGCAAAAAGAACAGTTAAAGCTCTTACGCAAAAAAGGAAAAAATAAATAGCGAATAACTAACTCTAAACTAAAACAGCTTCCTTAGTGTATTTGGCTTTATACTCCAAAGGAGATAAGCCTGTTATTCTTTTAAAAACTTCTCTAAAGGCTTTGTCATCCGAATAACCCACTTCGCTCATTACCTCAAAAATGCTTTTCCTGCCTTTTTCTAAAACACTTTTTGCAACCTCAACTTTTACGCGTTGCAAATATTCTACTGGCGTATTACCTGTAGCTTTTATAAAACGCCTGTCAAAGTTTCTTCTACTGGTAGCAAGTTTTGAGGCTAGTTCCTCGAAAGAAATTTTTTCGCTCAAATTTTCTTCAATATAGGTTTGGGCTTTGCAAATCAGTTCATCGCCATGGTTCTTTTGCGCTTTAAAAATGGAAAAAGGGGATTGGGATGATCGTTCAATATCAATCTGAAATACTTTTGAGCAGAAAATAGCCGTCTCCCTGTCAAAATATTTTTCAACTAAAAATAATACCAGGTTCAAAAAGGAGTAGGCGCCGCCGTTGGTATATATTCCTCTTTCCGAAGTAATCAGTTTATCTACCTGTAGATTAATGGTTGGAAACATTCGCTTGAAATCAGTGGCTGTATTCCAATGCGTAGAGCAAACCTTGCCTTCCAGCAAGCCGGTAGCCGCCAGTAAAAATGCGCCGGTACAAATACTGGCTACCTCGGCGCCGCTTTTATATTGTTCTCTTATCCAGGCAATAAGGGCCGTATTATCTTTTAGTACATTGTCGTAATCGTAATTAATGGAGGGTATAATTACCAGGTCGGTTTTTTCTACTTCGTTAATGTTTACCGGATAAATCGAAAAGAAATCCGCATCCAATTTCAGTTCTGTCTCAAAACTGGCTATACGCACTTCAAGCAGTGGTTTGTTGCCCATCTTTTGCCAATATGCATTGGCACGGGTCAGAATTTGAAAAGGCCCCGCTATGCTTATTAGGTTGGTATCTGCTTTGGGAACAACTATAGTAACATGCTTCATGGAGTAAATATAATCGATTATTTTGTCCAAATCAACCTGCTATAATGTCTATTTAGCGCCTTCTTACTGACGGATTAAGACGGTAGTTTTACATCGTTCATAGTTAAATCAAAAATCAACAACTAAATTAAAAAACATCATGGAAAAATTCATGTTCTTATTCAGCGGTAGCAAAGTATACCAGCCCGGCCAGTCGCCTGAAGCATTTCAGGCCCTCAAAGAAAAGATGATACATTGGATGGGAGAACTTGCTAAAAAAGGACTATTTGTATCCAGCGAACCGCTTCAGCGTACTGGTAAACATGTTACCAGCGCCAAAAAAGTAGTAACTGATATTATTGAAGCCAAAGAAATAATTGGTGGGTTTACCATTGTACAAGCTAAAGATATTAATGAAGCGGTTGAGATTGCTAAAGGATGTCCAATTCTAGAATCAGACGCGGATATAGAGATACGCCCAATACAGAAAATGTAAAACTTGTTGGAAGCTAAAGCAAAGAAGAAAACGAACTGGTTGGCCGTCTTTTCCGCCGTGCAGCGGGGAAGATGATTATCGTTTCGTTGCCGCTGCAAAACTAATTTTAAAAACAAAACATGGGAAAAGTAATCAGTTTAATAAACACCACGCCAGACGGTTTTGCAGACGGGCATTATACCATTGCAGACGCTGAGTTCTTTGAATTTACACACAGTATCCTGGCTGATATAAGCACAGTTGCCTTTGGCCGTAACAGTTTCGATTTGTTCCAGAAGATATGGCCACCCAGGCTTAAAAAAGAAAATGCTACCGAGTGGCAAGTGAAGATGGCAAATGCGTTGACTGATATACCCAAGGTGGTCTATTCATCAACGTTGACAACAACTATATGGGGCAACTCTACTATTGTAAAAAGAATCGATGTTGAGTATATTAACTCTTACAAGCAGAAAGGTAAAAAAGGGTTGCTTACACTTGCCAGCCCAAACTTGGTTGCGGCATTAACAGAAATGAAGCTTATAGACGACTATTACTTCTGCATTCAGCCGCTACTGGCAGGCAATGGCAGCGTGCGCCTTTTTGACAAGGTTAAATTGAATGAGCCGCGGCCTCTTAGGTATGTAGATAGTAAACAATTAAAATCTGGCGTGCACATCATCCATTATCAGAGCGTATAGTAATACCGGGCATGTCTGCAACAGCTTGAAAAAATAATAATACTGGTAGGGTGTATAATTGTTATATAAAATCTAAAAATAACGAACATGAAAAAACAAGATTATTCGGTGAGCATTACGGTTAATGCTACAGCCCACGAAGTTTTTAAAAGTATTAACAGCGTTGGCAAATGGTGGACAGAAGATGTGGAAGGTAGTTCTAAAAAACTGAACGACGAATTTACCGTTCGTTTTGGGGAAACTTCTATTACGTTAAAAATTGTTGAACTTGTTGCTGACAAGAAAATAGTATGGCTTGTGACAGATTGCTATAAGCACTGGCTAAAAGACAAAAAGGAGTGGAAAGGCACTACCATAAGTTGGGAAATTTTAGCGGAAAAAAACGAGACTCAACTTAATTTTACGCACATAGGCCTTGTACCTGGCATTGAGTGTTACAAGGGTTGTGCAGGCGCCTGGGACTTTTATATAAAAGAAAGTTTGTTTAAATTATTAACCGAACAAAAAGGAGAACCAGAGTTAAAGTAATACAATTATAAATAAAAATTTTATGGCAGCTAACAAAACAGTCATGACAACACAGCAAGTTGCAGCGCGGTTCAACGAACTGGCCCAGCAAGAAAAATGGTTTGAAATACAAGATGAATTTTTTGCAGATCATGTAAGAAGCATAGATCCTCCAACTTCTCCTTATATGGGTTATGCAGAAGGCAAATCTGATGTCCGTAAAAAAGGAGAAGCCTTTGTAAGCAAGATAGAGGGGCTGCACAGAGCTTATACAAGCGAGCCTATTGTAAGCGGCAATCATTTTGCAGTGGCAAGAGAGATGGATATTACCATAAAGGGATTCGGAAGAATACAAATCAATGAAATAATGCTGTATGAAGTAAAAGACGGACAGATAGTAGTAGAACAATTCTTTTATTAAGAAATCCTTTTCTATTTTGTAACATAAAATTATAAACCAGACGTTAAAAAATACAAAATGGCTAAATCAGATTTTACTACTACTATAGTGGTAGACCAAACTCCTAAAGAAGCCTTCGCCGCCATAACCAATGTGCGCGGGTGGTGGTCAGAAAATATAGAAGGCGGCACAGGTAAACTCAATGATGAGTTTACTTATCGTTACAAAGATATACATCATAGCAAAATGAAACTAGTAGAAGTTATTCCCAACAAAAAAATCGTCTGGCTGGTGGAGGAAAATTATTTTAGTTTTACCAAAGACAAAAGCGAATGGACAGGTAACAAAATTAGTTTTGAAATCACTGAGAAAGATGGCAAAACGCAAATCCGCTTTACACAACTTGGTTTAGTTCCGGCCTACGAGTGTTTCGATATCTGCTCAAACGCCTGGACGGAATATATACAGGAAAGCTTGTTAAGCCTCATAACAACAGGCAAGGGCAAGCCGACCCTTAAGGAAACTAAGGCACATAAGAACTGATAACAGCCATCGTTTTAAGCGAGCATATTGTTTAGCCCACTATTTGCGCATTTTTTTATATGCGCCTTTTTTATTTTTAATCTTCTGCCCTCGTTGGTGTCTCCGCCAACGAAAAATAAAGTATCCCCCAACAATAAGAAATAAAGAAAAGGCTACAACAATCATAGGTTAGGCTACATTAATTAAGCCTACATTGTAGTCCTTTGTAATCATAAATAGAAACAAAATAGCTATGAAAATAATTTTAACAGGTTCTTTAGGGAACATCAGTAAGCCGCTGGCCATAGACTTAGTAAAAAAAGGACACTCGGTTACAGTTATCAGCAGCAAAGCAGAAAGACAGGCTGCCATTGAAGCCATAGGCGCAAAAGCCGCAATCGGCTCAATGGAAGATGTCGATTTTTTAACAACGGCTTTTAAAGGAGCAGACGTAGTTTATGCCATGGAAACACTTGGCGCTGGCGCTTTTTTTGACCATAATCTGGACGTGATGGCTGGCATTACAAAAATTGGCGATAATTACAAACAAGCTATCCAACAATCAGGCGTTAAGCACGTGGTACACCTTAGCAGCATTGGGGCGCATACAAATAAGGGCAATGGCCTTCTTGCATTTCATTACAATGTGGAAAATAGTTTAAGAGAACTTCCTGCCGATGTTTCTATTAAATTTATGCGTCCTGTAGGTTTTTACTACAACATGTTTGCGTTTATACCAACCATAAAAGCACAAGGCGCAATTTTTTCCAACTATGGGGGAGATGAAAAAGAACCCTGGGTTTCGCCGTTGGATATTGCCGCTGTTATTGCCGAAGAAATTGAAAAACCATTCGTGGGCAGAACAATTCGGTACATAGCCAGCGATGAACTTTCGCCCAATGAAGTGGCAAAAATTTTAGGCGAAGCAATTGGCAAACCGGATCTAAAATGGATAGCTATTCCTGATGAACAACTGCTAAACGGCATGATAGGCGCAGGAATGAACCCGCAAACTGCAAAAGGTTTTGTGGAAATGAATGAAAGCAGGCGCGGCGGAGTGTTGTACCAGGATTACTACCAACATAAGCCTGTTTTGGGAAAAGTTAAACTGATAGATTTTGCAAAAGATTTTGCCGCCGTATATAACAAAGCATAATTAATTATTTACTTAAAAAATATAAAAGCTATGAAAATAATAGTAACAGGTTCGTTAGGGAATATAAGCTTGCCGCTTACCAAAGAATTAGTTCAAAAAGGAAATAAAGTTACAGTAGTAAGCAGTAACCCCGAAAAACAAAAAGAAATTGAAGCCCTTGGCGCTGTAGCCGCTATTGGCACGATAGAAGACATTGGTTTTCTGGCAACCATTTTCACTGGCGCGGATGCCGTATACACCATGATACCGCCTCCGTCGCATGCTCAGACTGACCCAAATTTTGATCCAATTGCGAATTGGTTAAAAATTGCAGATAACTATGCGCAGGCAATTCAAAAATCAGGCATTAAGCGAGTGGTTCACCTTAGCAGCATTGGCGCCCATATGGACAAGGACTCAGGCATTATTATAGGGCACCACCGCGCAGAGCTTTTGCTTGATAAATTGTCTAATGTTGCCATTACATTTATGCGCCCGGTGGCATTCTATTACAATTTATTAAACTTTATACCGGTTATAAAAAATGCGGGCATGATAGTATCAAACTATGGCGCAGAAGATATGGTAGCTTGGGTTTCACCCATAGACATAGCCGCCGCCATTACAGAGGAAATAGTAACGCCGCTTAAGGGCAGAAAAGTGATCTACGTTGCAAGCGAAGAGCTTACTTGCAACCAGGTAGCAGCCATCTTAGGAGAATCCATAGACAAACCCGATTTAAAGTGGATATGTATTTCAGACGAACAAATGCTAACCAATCTGGTTTCGTTTGGAGTTCCAAAACAATTTGCTGTCGGCTTAGTAGAAATGCAGTCAGGTATGCATCAGGGTAAATTCTTTGAAGATTATAATAAGCACAGGCCTACTTTGGGCAAGGTGAAACTTAAAGACTATGCAAAAGAATTTGCAGCGGTTTATAACAAAGGGTGATTATATCTTTATACAAAAAAAGCTATGAAAATAATAGTAACGGGTTCCTTAGGGAACATTAGCAAGCCGCTGGCCATAGAGTTAGTTAAAAAAGGGCATTCGGTTACTGTAATCAGCAGCAAGCCAGAAAAGAAAAAAGATATCGAAGCCTTGGGAGCCACTGCCGCCATCGGTTCAATGGAAGATGTTGATTTTTTGACAAAAACTTTTGCTGGAGCCGATGCCGTGTATGCCATGATACCCTTAACTTTTACCGCACCGGATTTGTGGGAGTATATGCATACAATTGCTAAAAACTATTTACAAGCGCTAAAGTTGACCGATATAAAGCGGGTAGTCGTTTTAAGCGGCTGGACAGCCGATCTTGTAAAGAGCGAAAATGTTGAAGGTGTTTTTAATGAACTAAGCGCTGCTACTGTTACCTATTTGCGACCAGCCTCTTTTTACAGCAATTTTTACAATTCTATAGACATGATTAAGGGAAAAGGCGTAATAGGAATGTTCCTGACGCTTCGTTATTCAGGCCTGTGGGCTTTGCTTACCGGGAAAACTGGACTGCTTCTGGGAAATGCTGGCGGCGACGATAGAACTGTGTTTGTTTCGCCATTAGATATTGCAGATGCAGCGGCAGAAGAACTAGTAACTGCTGCTACAGAAAAAATAAAAATCCGGTACGTGGGTAGCGAAGAAATGACCTTTAACGAAGCGGCAAAAATTATAGGTTCTGCTGTTGGTAAACCCTGGTTAAAATGGGTGTTACTATCAGACAAACAAATGCTGCAAGGATTAAAAATGGCAAAACTGCCTCAGAAGTTGGCAGAAAGTTTGGTGGAAATGCAATCGATTATGCACAGCGGGGTTCCGCTAAAAAATTACCACAAGAACAATCCCAAACCTGGAAAAGTGAAGCTAAAAGATTTTGCAAAAGAATTTGCATCTGTTTACAATCAAAAATAAGTATATTGTACTATGGCAACTACACAACCTTATCGGATAAAAACAATAAGCGAATACCATAAAGTAATGGGGCTTCCTAAGCCGGAGCATCCATTAATCACTGTCATAAACTTAGAGTCTATAACGCCTCCTGCTTTCACAGAACCGATTACTTTGGTGTTTGACTTTTATTCCATTTCAGTAAAAAGGAGTCCGCATATTAAATACAAGTATGGCCAGCAGCAATATGACTTTGACGAAGGAGTAATGTTTTTTATGTCGCCCGGACAGGTTTTTGGTATTGAGTACAGTAATCAGCAGGAAGAATCAAAACCTTCGGGATGGATGCTATTCGTTCATCCCGATTTTTTATGGAACACGCCGTTGGCGAAAACCATAAAACAGTACGAATATTTTAGCTATTCGGTGCACGAGGCATTGTTTCTATCAGATAAAGAAGAGACTACTATTATAAACGTAATGCAAAACATAGCGCAGGAATACCATTCCAACATTGATAAATTTAGCCAGGACGTAATTATTGCCCAATTGGAATTACTACTTACTTATTCGGAACGGTTTTACAATCGCCAGTTTATTACCCGCAAAATAACCAACCACAAAATATTAGATAAGCTGGAAGATATTCTTGCAGAGTATTTCAACAGTGAGGCGTTGGCACAAAAAGGATTGCCTACTGTGCAGCATATTGCCGATAAGTTAAACGTATCGCCCACCTATTTAAGTAGTATGCTTAAAACGCTAACCGGCCAAAGCGCCCAGCAACACATACACGACAAGCTAATCAATAAGGCCAAAGAAAAACTATCTACTACCAGTTTATCCGTAAGTGAAATTGCCTACCAGTTAGGCTTTCAGCATTCGCAGTCCTTCAGCAAACTCTTCAAAAGCAAAACCGATCTTTCCCCTCTGGAATTTAGGCAATCGTTTAATTGATGACATTCTTCCTATGCAGCCAGCTAGTCAAGATTTTTTATCTCCCCAAATACATCTTTCAGGATGCCTGTTTTTTAGAAAAAAAGTTGCATAACTCAAGGGCTATTTCTAATTTTAGTTAGGAGGAGTTTACTTATGAGCAAATTGATTGTTTTTACTAATCTGACTCTAGACGGGGTTATGCAAGGGCCCGGGCGGCGGGAAGAAGATACCCGTGGAAACTTCCAGTATGGCGGATGGGGAGAGCCCTATGCGGCCATGTCGGAAGCCGGAGAAAGTACGCCCAACTTTGGCAGCCTGCTATTGGGGCGACGCACTTACGAGGACTTTTACAATTACTGGAACAAACAAACAGGCAATCCCTTCGCGGAAGCGCTAAGTAAAATGCAAAAATATGTAGTTTCTACAACACTTAAAGAGCCGCTGGCATGGAGCAATTCTGCCCTTCTTAAAGGCGAAGTAATAGAGGCAGTGGCAGAGCTGAAGACAAAGGAGGCAAAGGATATTGTGGTAATGGGCAGCGGCGAGCTTATACAAGCACTTAGGAAGGATAACCTGGTCGACCGTTATGTTCTCCTTATCCATCCCCTTGTTCTGGGTTCAGGGCGTCATCTTTTTACTGAAGGTTCTGCGTTAACTGCTCTGCATCTTGTCAGCGTTAAAGCCACGCCACATGAAGTAATAGTCGCAGTATATGAACCGAGCGGTGGCAAAAAGGCTACTGGCCAAGCTCCCCAATTCATAAAATAACAATTCCTTTGCCAATAACACTTTTAGGTATTATTTTTATACTTAATAAGTAATAAATTGATTTTTTAAGACTAAACCTATGCTACAAGTTGGAACAATGGCCCCCGAGTTTAAACTACACTCCACCCCCGACCAGAAATTAAAACTAAGCGAACTAAAAGGTAAAAAAGTAATATTGGCCTTTTTCCCTGCAGACTGGAGTCCCGTTTGCGGAGACCAGATGGCCTTATATAACGAAACACTTAAGTATTTTAAGAAGCACAATGCCGAGCTGATAGGCATTTCGGTAGATAGTAAGTGGTGCCACCTGGCTTTTGCGCAGGACAGGAAGCTGCATTTTCCTTTACTGGCAGACTTTGAGCCCAAGGGCAGCGTTTCAAAACTCTACGATGTATACGATGAGGTAGAAGGGCAGAGCCAACGGGCGCTGTACGTGATAGACGAAGACGGAATAATCCGCTGGAGTTACCTGTCCCCGGTGGGCATTAACCCCGGCGCCGATGGAATATTAGACGCTTTGGAAGAATTGGATAAACCTAAAAAATAAAGCCATGTCGCTAAAACCCGCAGTAAACAAAACCGATAACATAGAGGGCGGCGAGAAGGCCCTTGTAGAACTAGTAGAATACGGCGACTACCAATGCCCACATTGCGGGCATGCCTACCCTATCATTAAAAAGATACAAAAAGCATTGGGAGAAAAACTAAAGTTTGTGTTTCGTAATTTCCCCTTGCAGGAAATACATCCCAGCGCTGTACTAGCGGCCGTTGCTTCAGAAGCTGCCGCCCGCCAAAATAAGTTTTGGCAAATGCACGACCTTATTTTTGAAAATCAGGACAATCTGAGCGAAGAAAATATACTGGCGCTGGCCCAAAGCCTGAAGCTGGATGTTAAAAAATTTGAAAGTGATTGGGGAGACCAAAAACTATTAGATAAAGTAAACGCCGATTTTGAAAGCGGCATAAGAAGCGGAGTTAACGGCACACCCACCTTTTTTATAAACGGCGCTAAATACACCGGCTCCTGGGAATATGCAGACCTGCTGGCCTATCTGAAAAGTTTAATATAGTAATTACATTTCCCCCTTCAGTAAGTGGGGTAGGGAGTGGATTTTTCTGATAGTAATGCAGCGCTGCGAATTAATAGTAAAAAGTAATAGTAAGGCACAAGGAAACCCTTACACCAGTTTTTTTAATATAACAGCCGAGTTAAACACTTTTTCTTTATACATTGCCCCATTTGTGCTACTTTTATTTACCCCTTCCGTTATTGGCATCCCACAAACAAAACTTGCAGGCGAGAACGCGCCGCAAGAATAAGTAGTCGTCTGTGCCAACTGGCACATCTTCAAAACGGACAAAAAACATACATGCTCCAACATTAATAACGCAAAAAACAATGACAAAACAATGACAAAACAATGCCATAACAATGACAAAACAATGCCATAACAATGACAAAACAATGCATAATCCCGCACATGCGAGATGCTACGTAAGATTTCCCCTCAACTAGTAGTTTTTTAGGTAGCACAAACTTGTGGGTTTTATTTTACCAACTAGTAAATTGCCAGATTTGTGGTTGCAGAAATAGTAGTTGCCATGCCAATTGGCACAGCCATGCAGGCAGAAAAAGTTTTGGAACATACCACCAAACGGGTAAAGAAAAGTTTTAAAACAAACCGCCGTTGCGGTAAAACTTAGGGCAGGGCAACCGTTTGTTTTTAACCCCCGGTTTCTTAATCTCCTCTTTCCCAAAAACATAGATTATAGATACCTCATTGGCGCCTCCGCTGTGGGCTGTTGTTAGCGAAGAGATCACAAAATCGTAACTGTAGCTAAAGGTAAAGTCCTTATAATTAAAACCAATCATAGGAACTATAGATTCATAATTAGGGTACCCGGGCGCATAGTGCTTAAATGGCAATCCCCTGTACCAAACTCCTATCATAACAGGCTGATACAGAAGGTATGCGCCAATATCCAACTGGCTAAACTTCCCCTGGCTTTCGTAAATAATGGAAGGTATAATGGCCTTTTCGGCATAGCTTTTTTGGGTAGTACGTCCTCTTATATTGTTCTCAATGGGGATACGCGCCCCGGCATGTATATTTAGTTCCCCTGGTAAGTTGCTGATTATGGGGCTAAACGCCTGGTTAGGGTGGTTAAGATGGTGGTATGCCGTGCCTACCCAAAAGGTATTGGAATACAATAACCCCCCCGCAGAAAAGTCCATATATGATTTTACGTTAGAAGTCAGCGGTTCCCCGCTTGGCCCCCCCGAATAGCCAGAATTAGTGAACTGGTCGGGGAAGGTAAGCTTGGAAAAGTTAAGGTTTTGGTTAACGTAAGTAGCCTGTAAACCAGGGATAAAGGTCCAATTTTCATTCAAATCAACCTTATAAGAATATAGCGCAGAAAGCTGTGTAGAGCGCAGGGAAGGCGTTCCGGCCGTGTTTTGCATAGCCATAAACCCAACGCCGCTGTTGTATTTGGCAATATAATGGTCTATGCAGGCAAGGGCGGTGGTATATGGTATTCCCCCCGAAGAAGGCCATTGGTTGCGGTAAGTAGTTGATAATCGGGTATTTTGTTCAGTACCTGTAAAAGCGGGATTTAAGTATAAAGGGGCGTTATAAAACTGTGAAAGCTGGGCGTCCTGAGCAAATGAAACTCTTATAATCAGAAAAAAAACTATTGTCAAATAGCTGCCACGCTTCATAAGGTAATGTTATGAAATAATTTTCTTAGTTAAATCGTTCAAACGATAATAATATTGTTATGCTAAACTCAATTTCTTTATAGAATTTATTCTTAAATAGAATTAATTTCTAAAAAGGCTATAAATTTACAAAGCCTGAAAGTATATACAAATTATGAGGCATTTCTGTAGGTTAGTTCTGGTTATTGTTTTGGGGTTGATTAACAATTGTGTTAAAGGACAGGGTTGCCCTCAGTTCTCTTACCCGGGCGTTAACAACGATACTCTTGTCATTTGCCCTTCAGATACTCCAAATTTTGTATTAGCCCCAACAATACCCGCAGGGACTACTATAACATCCACCGTATGGTCAACAGGGCAGACTAGTCCTGGCATAAACGTAACAAATAAAGGGAGGTATTGGGTACAAATGATTACTGCCGGGGGAATAACTTGTACAGATACTCTTGTGGTAGGTGTTTGGGGAGAAGGAAACCATGGGAATTATAAATGGTATTTTGGGAGTAATATAGGATTAGATTTTTCCAGCGGTAGTCCTATGCCTATAACAGGTAGTTCTTTAAATGCTCCTGCAGGGGCAGCCCCTATATCGGATCCTACAGGGCATATTCTTTTTTATACGGATGGGAATACAATTTATGGCAGTAACAACCAGCCAATTACTGGGGGAAGCAATCTTGGGGGCAACACTACTGTTGATCAGTCTACATTGGTAGTTCCAAGCTTAAAGGAGAATAATGTATATTATACTTTTGCCATTAACAATTCTAATCAGCTTCAATATTCCACCGTTGATCTTTCGAAAAACAATGGGCTGGGGGCAGTTGATACTACCGTAACTTTAACTTTGCCAGGCGATGCCGTAAGCCCCGAAGTGGCAGGAGTGTATGACAGCACAGGAGGCTTTTGGGTAGCTACAGAGCAGGGAAATAATCTTGTGGCTTATCAGGTTTCAAATTCTGGCGTTTCTACCACCCCTGTAACCTCTTCTTCAGGAAGTTCTTCACCGGGAAGCGATCTTAAATTTTCTGATGATGGCACAAAAGCGGCAGAGGTAGTAGCTCCTAATGAAGTGCTAGTATATAATTTTAGTAAAGGCACAGGAAAATTTACAGTTAGCGATACTATAAAAGTACAGAATCCCTATGCGGTCGAGTTTGCATCCAATAGTTCAAATTTGTATGTAACTACAGGAGCTCCCGGGCAACCTGATGGAGGGCATGTATACCAATACAACTTAACCCAGGGAAGTTCTGCGCTTGTAAATAAATCTAAATACCTTCTTACTACCGACAGTTCCATTGGTTATTATGGAATGCAGTTAGCTTCTAACGGGCAAATTTATATAGCTACAAACAATGGTTACCTGGCTACTATTGGTTCTCCCTACGCAAGCGACTCAGGGGCCAATTTTCAGAACGATGCAGTTTCTTTAAATGGCTCTAACGTTACTGAGCTGCCAAATTTTGTTTCTAATTATTTTACCAGTTCAAGCTGGGCTCTTTCCTCCTCAGCTGGCTGTGCAGGGCAGGGCATACCATTTTACGGAGAATCGCCGGATTCCGTTTACTTATGGGATATACAAATAAAGCAGGGATCATCATTAATATTAAGTTTTGACACTACAAACTCTGAGTTGTTTTACAGGGATATTACTACTATCACTGCCCCCAATACCTATATTGCCACTATCACCGCCAATTATCATTGTTATAGTTATACAGCAAATGCTATTATTAGCGCAGATACTATCCTTTATGATACTATTACAATTTATCAGAAGCCAACGCCGCCCCGCATTATAAAAACACTATGCAATACGCCTTCTTACACCCTTGATGCAGGAAGTTATTACAGCGGCATATCCTCAACGTCTTCTCCGGTTAGTTATATATGGACTAACAAGACGCCGCTGATTGGAAACGATTCGGTGAATGCGGCAGCTGTAGCCCTTGGAACAGATTCTACACTAATAGTAGATACTACAGGGACTTATTATATTTATGCAGATAATAATGGCTGCGTGGGAGTAGATTCCTCAACCATTACGTTTCTTGCCCTCCCTCAAAATTTTCTTAGTAATGCCACCTTATGCACGGGGCAAGCAGACACCCTGGCCGTACCTGTTAGCGGAGCATGGACTGTGCAGTGGAATACTACTTCTACACAAGATACTATTATTGTTACTTCGGGCAGCCCTTCCAGTACAAAGTATTCTGTAACATTAACGGATACTGCCAATACTTCCTGCATTGCTAAAGACAGCGCTGTTGTAACGTTTATTCAGACTCCTGTTGTTAGTCTTGGGCCTAACCAAACAGTATGTACTGGCGCAACAGAAACACTGGATGCACAGAATCCGGGATTTAGCTACCTTTGGTCAACCGGAGACACTACAGAGAAAATAACGGTTAAGACTATGGGAGCTTACTATGTAGAAGTTTATAAAGGTAAGTGTGCAGTTATTTCGGACACTGTTACTATTAACTACGAGGCTTACCCGGCGCTAATTCTTCCTCCTGAAGTGACTTTTTGTTCCAAAGAAAATCCAACAGTTACCCTGTACGGAGGAACTGCCGCCTCGTATAACTGGTCAAGCCCACAAATGACTGATAGCTTGTATACAGATAGTATAAAGGTAGATACTTCAGGAACATTTACGCTGCAAGCGTTCAGCGCCATAGCAAAATGCAAAAGTACGGCAACTGTTATAGTTAATGATATTTGCTCTCCGGAGCTTTTTGTGCCTTCGGCATTTTCCCCTAATGGAGATGGTAGAAATGATATATTTCAGATATATGGCGAAAGCATTTCAACGTACGATATGCGCATATTTGATAAATGGGGAGAGCTTATTTTTGTATCTGCTGATATGTCTGTTTCCTGGGACGGCTCCTATAAAGGGCAACCTGTGGAACAAGGCGTTTATACCTGGAAAATTGTTTACACTGGCAAAGCGTTAAATGGAGTAGTTTCAAAAGTTCAGGAAGGGAATGTTACGGTATTGAAATAGATGGCTAATCCGGAATAATTTTTTATCTTTATTATAAAAGTAGATTTTTTAAATCATATAGTATAAACGATGTATTCGTATAAATATCCCAGACCTGCCTTAACGGTAGACGCCGTAGTTTTTGCAGAAGAAGGCGATAAAATAATGGTTTTGCTAATTCGACGAGGGAAAGAACCTTTTAAAGGATTGTGGGCTGTGCCAGGAGGTTTTCTGGAAGTGAATGAGACTTGTAAGGAAGGAGCGTTGAGGGAGCTGAAAGAAGAAACAGGGATGACCGGAGTAGAGTTAGAGCAGTTTTATGTATTTGACGCCATAGGCCGAGACCCACGGGAACGCGTCATTACAGTAGCGCACATGGGAGTAACGGACATAGGAGCGCATAATACTGTTAAAGGCGCAGACGATGCAGCAGAGGCAAATTGGTTTGATGTCGAGAAATTACCACCACTAGCCGCCGACCATGAGCTTATTATAAATACTGCCCTGCAATTTCTTAAAGAACAAGGAGAGGTCTAGATTGTTTTAGTCCTTGTCCCTTATCTATATATTTTTGCAGCCATTGCAAAGCTTCCTCCTCTGTAGTAAAAATTTTTTGAGGAATAGTAGAAGGAAACATTTTTATAGCCCAGTTAACTATAGTTCGTATTATTGACGAATTTACAAGAATACCATAAGCGCTTGCATATTGGTGGGCTTCTTTGGAATGGCCATATCTTCGGGCTTCCAATGTCCAGTATTTTACGTCTCTGGCATCAATAAATATGGGGTGTGGTTTTCCCTCTGCAGCTTCAATTCTTCTTTTAACAGCGTCTTTAACTATTTCCAAATCTATAATATCCGGAAGTGAGGCGCCGCATATTATCCCATCCTTTTTGTAAATTAAAAATGATTTACTAGTATTTTCACTCATAAAATAGTTTAGTTTTATTGTAAACAGGTCTACGGGACTTATAGTTATAACTTTACAATTTTTTAAAGAACAAAGAGAAGGTTAGACTGGTTTAACCCTTTCTCCTTATCCACGTATTTCTGTAGCCATTGCACAGCGTCTTCCTCACTGGTAAAAATCTTTTGGGGTATAGTAGTAGGAAACATTTTAAAAGTCCAGTTGACGATGGTTCTTATTATTGTAGAATTTATAAGTACGCCATAAGCCTTGGCGCATTGATGCGCTTCTTTAGAAAGGCCGTACTTTCTGGATTCCAATGTCCAGTATTTTACGTCTGTGGCGTCAATAAATATAGGATGAGGTTTGCCTTCAGCCAGTTCAATTCTTCTCTTAATTGCGTCTTTTAATATTCCCACATCTATAATGTCTGGAGGGCATATACAGTAAATTATCCTATCTTTTTTATAAATAGAAAAGGACTTGCTGTTATCTTCACTCATAATTCTTACTATAAAACTACTTTTTCACCATGTTATTGCGCCACAGAAACTTAAATCTATTATTAAAAGAACTTTTACAATCTGCGGAGCAACAGGCCACTTACCCTTTTTACAAAGATATTAAAACAGCGGGGTATTTAGTCGAAGTAGAAAGACTTTATAAAGAAATCGGGGGGCTTGGGGAACGACTGCCTTTTATGAATGAAGCCCCTGAACTGCAATACAAAGGGATTATTATTGAACTGGATGACGAGTTATACTTTAACCGCTATCGCGCTATTGCATTACGGTCCCCACTTTATGAAGACATGCCTTGGTTTCCCCTGGCAAATTATAAGCTCTATTGCCGAAGATATGAGAATGAATGTATAAAAGCAGGGCTAACTACAGGTAAATGGACAAGCGCCTCTTCAGAAATTTTTTTTGGAAATTCTTCCGAAGCAGGCGATTTTTTCGGGAACGGCTCAGCAGAATGGAAGCTAAAAGCGTTTACCGATTTTATAAAAGACCTTACGCCCCTTTGCTTTAAGGTGAAATTATTGCGGCTTTCGATATACGATGAGTTACTATTAAGTGGAAGCCGTGTGAGCCTGGGCAAAATTCTACTATCTCCTAAAAAAGAACATGTGCCAGGATTTATAAAATACATCGAACGAAGAATCTCAACGCTGGGTGGCTTAAATTAAAGAGATACTTAAGAGCTTAAGCCAAAACAAAAAAAATGCCGGGAGTACCCTCCCGGCATTTTTCCTATTAACCTTATTCCTATGCATTTTTACTTGCAGGATGTAACAATATTAAGGCCTAAATCTGTAGTAATTCTGGCTTAAAAGGAGTTTAATTACGGTTTAACTTCTTTTTTATTGCTGCTTACAATACCCACGCCTAAAAGTACAAAAACGGTTCCTATTCCCTGTATAAGTCCAAATGGTTCTTTTAGAAAAACATAAGAGAGAATTATGGTAGAAACCGGCCCAATGCTGGCCACTATAGAAGCGGGGCCAGAACCCATATTGGCAATACCTTCCGAAATTAAAAATGAGGGAATTACAGTAGAGAAAACGGCCATAAGTATACTTATTATATAAACCTGCTGAGGCAGGTCAAAAAGCGAAGTTTTATTAAAGATAAAATTATGGGTAAGTACGGCTATACAAGAAATAATCATAACGTAAGTAGTAAAATTCGTGGTTCCGAATTTAGGGATCAATCGCCCACTGCCCATCAGGAAAAAGGCATACGTTACTGCGCTTAAAAAGATAAGTGTAGCGCCAATAAGCATATCTGTAGGCAACTGGTCGTCTTTGTAGTAAAATACGATGAAGATGCCAAAGTAAGTGCAAGCCAATGCTATCCATTCTTTACGTCCAATTGGGATTCTAAATAAAATAGCGGAAAATACTACTACCAATGTAGGGTAAATAAATAGGATTAGTCTTTCCAGGTTTGCGGTTATGTATTTTAACCCTATAAAGTCAAAAAGACTGGAAAGGTAGTAGCCTACTATGCCAAGCAAAACCAGTAAAAACCAGTCTTTTGTTTTAGGTCTATCATCTTGTTTTTTGCTTGATAGTAACGCAATGCCAATGTAAAAAGGCAGCGAAAATAACATTCGTAAGGCAAGCAGGCTTATTGGCTCTATACCGTACTTGTAGGCAAGCTTTACCATTACTGCTTTGGCAGAGAAAAGAATAGCCCCGCCAAACATTAAAACCGCCCCATATATATTTTTGTATTCGTTTTTTATTTTCATTTTACTAGTTTAAAAAGGTTTAAAAATAAAAAAGCCACTCCGAAGAGTGGCTTTTAAGTTCTATTAATAAAGCCTGTTATTTCTTCGGCATAGTTCCAAAAATATAATCCCACAGGGGAGATGATACTCCAAACACTACTGTGTTATCCTTGTAGTGATGGATAGAATGATTGACCCATAATACGCGAAATATATTTGCTGGCGGAGGATACGCATGAACTATATAATGGACAAACAGGTAGGAGGCATAGCCCATAAGCATACCTGGCAAAAAGCCAAATACTTTGGTATCCATTAAAAGATAAAAGATGACAAAAAAGACTCCCGCTAATAGTAAACTAAAAAAAGGAGGCATTGCTAATCTGGTTTTATCTTTTGGATATTCATGATGCACGCCGTGAAATAAATACTGCATTTTTTTTCTGCGTTCGGTACTGGTGCCCATGTGAAAAAGATAACGATGGGCAATGTATTCCAGAAACGTCCAGAAAAGCCAGCCGCCAAGGAATAAGAAAGGTATTAACCATCCTTCAAGAGTAGTATGCAAATAAGCATAGTAAAGAAGTCCTGCAGACAGTATAACAAATATTGAAACAGGCACTGATATATGAGTACGAGTCAGATTGTCGAGAACAGGGTTATTAAAGAATGTTTTTGTGCCGGTATTTTTAGGCCTTATAGCGTTTTCTTGTAGCGGCTCCATAAGCTTTTATTTTATTATGCAAATAAAGCTGCAATTTAAGATATTTTACTATGTTTTAAGTTTTTTTTACGGCGATTTAGGACATTTTATTAGCAATTACTTTATTATAAAGAGCTACATAAAGCGGAATAATTTTGCTTATATCAAATTCGTGGGCGCGTTTTAAAGCATTTTGCTTAAATTTAGGAAGGTTCTCATCCCTAAGTATATACAAAGCATTTCTGGCCATATCATCAGTATCGCCAACATTGCTTAAAAAACCGGTAACTCCTTGTATGTTAAGTTCGGGAAGCCCCCCTGTATTGCTGGAGATAACAGGCACCTCGCAGGCCATGGCTTCAAGCGCCGCAAGGCCAAAACTCTCAGTTTCCGATGGCATAAGAAAAAGGTCGGAAACAGAGAGTACTTCTTCAACTGCATCCAGTTTACCTAAAAACCGTATGTCGGCGCATGTTGTAAGTTCGCGGCAATATTTTTCTATTTTTGGACGTTCAGGGCCGTCTCCTACCAGCAATAATTTTGATGGTATTCTGGCCCTTACTTCGCTAAATATTTTTACTACGTCTTTTACACGCTTTACAGGCCGGAAATTAGAGGTATGAATAAGAAGTTTTTCATCTCCGGGGCAAATGGCTTTTTTAAAGTGTTCTTTTTTTTGTTTGCTAAATCGCTTTATGTCCACAAAGTTAGGAATTACCTCAATTTCTTTTTTAATATCAAAATGCCCATAAGTATCTTTCCTAAGGTCTTCAGAAACAGTCGTTACACTGTCTGACTGATTGATACTGAATGTTACCACCGGCGCATACGAAGCGTCTTTGCCCACAAGAGTTATATCTGTTCCATGAAGTGTAGTTACTACCGGAATATATATACCTTCTGTTTTAAGAATCTGCTTTGCCATGTAGGCGGCAGAGGCATGTGGTATTGCATAATGAACATGCAAGAGGTCGAGCTTTTCGTATTTTACTACATTTACCATTTTACTTGCCAGCGCCACTTCATAAGGAGGATATTCAAAAAGCGGATAAGAAGGAATATTTACTTCGTGGTAGTAAAGATTAGTGTTAAAGTGATCGAGCCTGTAAGGTTGGGTATAGGTAATAAAATGTACCTGGTGCCCTTCTTGTGCAAGCGCTTTTCCCAGTTCGGTGGCAACAACTCCGCTACCTCCAAAAGTGGGGTAACAAACAATACCTATTTTCATAGTAAAAAAAATTTAAAACTATTCAGTGGGGTTATAATTTAATATTGACTTATAAATAACATCCTGTATGTTAGTGCGTACTCCCATTTTTACAAGCTTGGTATTCGCTGCATCAGGATATACCCTATTAGATAAAAATACATAAACTAAGTCGGACTGAGGGTCTGCCCACGCCGCCGTTCCGGTAAACCCTGTATGCCCAAAGGTTTCCTGGGAAGCATAGTTAGATGTAGGGCCGCCAGGTTCTTTTGCAGGCTTGTCCCAACCAAGTCCCCGCCGGTTATCTTCAAATTGTTTTTTTGCAAACAAGGGTATAGTTTCGGGCAGCAAATACCTTATTCCTCCATATGTTCCTCTTTGCAGATTCATCTGAAATAAAATAGCCAAATCAAGTGAATTACTAAATATACCTGCATGGCCGCCTACGCCGCCGAACATGGCTGCCCCGGGGTCGTGTACATGGCCTCGTACAATAACATGTCTATAGTCCTTATCGTTCTCAGTGGGTGCAATTCGTTCAATAGGAAAATGGTTAAGGGGTTTATAACTAAGCGACGTTAAGCCTAAAGGAACATAAAAATTCTGATCAAGGAATTCATCCATCGGCTGGTTTATAAGCTTTTCTACAATTCTTTTCATAATATAAAAGCCAATATCGCTGTACAAATAATCGTATTTCTTTTTATTTCTTGGTTTCTCTCTAAGCTCAGACTCAATACTCCATTTCCATAAAGAATCTTCCATAGAGGCGATAGAATATAAGCTCGGAATTACTTCATTGCAGTATACATCGCTTTTAATAGTACTATAAAAAGTCGGGCTGAACCCTGCGCTGTCTGTAGTTCTTTTCCAATGAGAAAGGAATCCTAATAACCCTGCCTGGTGAGTGAGGATATCTCTTATTTGTAAATCTTCTTTATTGGTGCGTTTTAATTCCGGCAAATAGTAAGAGGCTTTTTTGTCCAGATTTAAAAGCCCTCTCTCAGAGAGGAACATTATTACCTGCAAAGTGCCAGCCACTTTCGATATGGAAGCAATGTCGTAAATAGTAGTATCTGTTACAGGGTCGGTTTTGTCGTAGGTAAGGTAGCCAAACGATTTGCGATAAATTACCTTGCCGTTTTTGGCCACCAGCACCTGGCAACCTGGCATGGCCCCTGCCTCAATAGCTTTTAAAGCAATGGTATCAATTTGTGATAAGGTTTTACTATCCATACAAACACTCTCGGGATAGCCGAATGAAAGCCGTTGCAATGATTTGTTCATTAATATTCCGGCGCCCTGTGTAGTAGAGGGGTCAACGGTAACTGGCAACTTGCCATAAGCTCCTAACGCTCCAAATAGTAATTGTGGGGCAATGCTTGTAGTAACCTCATTGTCCTCGTAAGCGCAAATAAGTGTATTGGAGTTATTGAAGAATTTTAAACTGTATGGATTTCCAAAAACGATCAATGCGGTTTTTGTGTTTTGTTGTAGTCGTTCAATAAAATCAATAGTAGCTAACGAAATTCCATAATCTTTTATATTAAAAGAGCTTACGCCTTCCAGTCCAATTACTACCATTCCGTAATTTTTTAGTTTTTCTTCTAGTTCAGAAGTTTCTGCCTCGCCTGCATTTTTATGTAAAGTGAAATGGGTAAAGGGCGCATACAGATCCAGAGTATGCTGGAAATTACTACCTTGGGAAGGAACCCCTATAGTAATAGAAGCAAAGGTAGTGGTGTCCAGAATGCGTATCGGAATAAGGTTGTCATCATTCCGTACTATAGTAAGCGCTTTTTCATAAATGTCCTGCCTTAACGCTTTTGCTTCAGATGAGTTTAGGTCTTCATAAAGGTTGTGCAATTCAATGGGCTTCAGCGAATCCAGTCCTGCCCAAAATTTTGCAGTTAGTATCTTTTTAACTCGTTCATCAACCTCGGCCCAGGTAATTTTATTTTCTTTAATTGCTTTATGAATCTTTCTTATTGCAGTTGGCACATCTTCGGCATATAGTAGCACATCGTTACCGGCAAGCAGAGCCAGTACATCTACCTCACCTGGTTTAAAAAAACTACTTACGCCTTTCATGTTAAGCGCATCTGTAAATATAAGTCCCTTAAATTGAAGCTCATTTTTAAGCAGGTCGGTTACTACTGATTTGGAGAGCGTTGTAGCCATATTAGTAGTACTATCGTAGGCAGGCACATGCATGTGCGCAACCATTATGCTAAATACGCTGTCTTTTATTAGCTCGCGAAAAGGATAAAGCTCTACATCGTTCAACCGTTCTTTGGTATGGGTTATTACCGGAAGAGTAAGATGAGAGTCGGTCTCTGTATCGCCATGTCCGGGAAAATGTTTGGCGCAGGCAATTACCCCATTGTCCTGCATACCTTTCATGTAGGCTATTCCTTTTTCAGCTACTTTAAATTTATCTTCGCCAAAAGAACGAACTCCAATAACAGGATTTGCGGGATTACTATTTACATCTATAACCGGGGCAAAATTAACATGTATGCCCAACCGTTTGCACTGCCGCGCCACTTCTTTACCCATAGCATAAATGTAGGCGTCGTCCTGTACAGCT
>Ga0302300_1000188_pt1 | contig 50639 bp, 31 predicted proteins | sample III_Palsa_E1_1_FD_198756 | JGI IMG/M metagenome (GOLD analysis project Ga0302300, IMG submission 198756) | Peat permafrost microbial communities from Stordalen Mire near Abisko, Sweden - III_Palsa_E1_1 | ecosystem: Environmental > Terrestrial > Soil > Palsa > Peat permafrost | place: Sweden...
ATAATGGTTACAATAACAATAATGGTTACAATAACAATAATGGTTACAATAACAATAATGGTTACAATAACAATGGTTACGAAAATAATAATAATAGTGGAAGGAAACGTCTTCTTCGTTTTCTACCGTACATTGATAATACCACTAAGACAGTAATTGTAAGGGAGGCAGATGGTATTGTATCATATAAGGACTGTTGTGCAATCGAACAATTTAATCACTCATTGTACATATTCGGTATTAGCAGATTCCATTGGAGCGAATTTAATGGTATTGAAAAGTATAATGTGTTGTACCAGTCATACTCTGCTTGGATAGCAATTTACAAGATGATACAGAGTGAACAGTTCTTTGACCAAAAACAAAATATTGTGGATTTATTAGCTGGAACGATAGGTTTAAACTTAAAGGTTAAACCAGAAGTATTTGAACGCAATATTAACGAAGTTAACAATATAATTAACAATTATGACATTAACGATGTTTATGATAAGTTAACTAAATACGATAGAGGTTATGTTCATAAGGATATAATCGTTAAGAACCTGTTTAATAATGGTTACTTAAATCCTAACTACCTGGACAGACTGTTGAATAATGGTTTCGATGAAATTTTTCTTGTCCATATGTTTCGTGAATTACTATCTGTTGATATCACCATTGATGACATGGATAATAATAATAATAGTAAAATTACCTATGATCCACAAATGTACAAGTTAGTTATATCTACACTAATGTATGAGTTGAAACCCACAATTCTCGAAGTTTCTACTAATGATGACTATCACCAACAAATGTCCAACTTACTTAAATTTTTAGTGTATCATAATGGATTTAGTGATATTAGTAATTTTGATGCTTTTGTTAATATATTATCTGACCTGTGTTACCAATATAACCAGAGTGAGTTTATAATTATAATTTTAGATTGTCTATTTCACCCTTGGTATTATAATTACGATGAGTTATACTATCATCGTAAATACTTGGAAGTAAAAGTAGACAAGTTCTACATAGCTGACCTCCTCAACTTACCACTTAGCACTAACAGTGATATTCGTCTGTTTGAGAAACAGGTATAGATTAAATCTCGTCTATATCGCACTTTACCCACATTATATAGTAAGTATATAATCCCTGTTTAGTTACCTTTTTTTACTTTACAATAAAGTAAATTAATAATAATAACTGCACCCACCTTTCTCATCTCTCTATGTGTTATAACACCTATACAGACATTGTTAAAACATAACATACATTGTAATTAATAGTACCGTTATTAATAAGATATGGTTGTTAACTTACTTTATTGTAAAGTAAAAAGTAGCCAGACAGGTATTATATGTTACGATATAGAATGAATAACACACGTTAATACAACAATATATGTTATCATACATATGACTGGGAATCATTACACTCTTGGAATGTAAACTTTGTCTACAATATTTAGTAACACATGTATATTTTTATTATTTTACTATGAGGTAGTTGCAACTATAAAATATAATGTAATCAGTATAAGTAATCACACTTGCTTTAACTACATTCCTCATCATCCCTCTCCCTCATCCCATCAATGGTAACACTGTATGTAACTATATATATTAATATTTTCCATGTATGTAATCGGGTGTTATTTTAACTTTACATTACAAAAATTAATAAGTATAAGTATATGTAAAATATCATAGCTATAATGTTACTGTGGTCATGTTATCCGTTATTCTCTGTGTCTTTTAGTATATAAGTAAAATTGATATTATTTATTACTTGATAGCACAATGACAAATATTATATCACAATGACCAGTAAACAGAAAAAGGTTAATGAAACCAGTGATGGACCAACGAATGAGTATTACAAATCTGGTAACCGTAGATACCAAGGGGTATATAAGGATGGTCAAAAGTATGGACTGTGGACAGAGTGGTATGATAATGAAGGAAATGATCTTGAAAGTGAAGGTGAGTTTGCCATTAACGATAATGGTATGTCTATGAAGACTGGTATTTGGACCACTTGGCATCGCAGTGGTTTCCTTGAGAGTGAAGGTGAGTACAACAGTGTTAATGGACAGAGGATGGGTAAGTGGTCCTTTTGGTACGTTAGTGATGATGATGATAACATCCAGTCATTAGAGCCACAGTCTGAATGTTATTACGATGGTAATGGTGTAGCACAAGGAATGTGGAAGACATGGTATCGAAACAACTGCAATGGTGACAAGTATTGCGGGAAATCAAGGATCAAGTCTGAGGAGGTGTACGTTGATGGCAAAGCTCATGGTCCATGGACTTATTACCATAAGAACGGTATAATTTCATCTAAGGGTCGATTTGTAAATGGTAAGAGACAGGGACTGTGGGAGGAATATTATGATAATGGTCAAATTCAAAGTCAGGGTACTTATGTTGATACCAAAATGCATGGAATGTGGCAATTCTGGAATGCCAGCAATGACAAATCTGGTTATACCTCAAGAATAGAGTCATACTACAACAACTTTCAAGTTGTAGATTAGTAATCTATACCTCCCATACAGATATAAGGTTGTATCCCTCTCTCTTCTCTCCTTCTCTCCTCTCTCCCTATTTTTATCTCAGATATAACACATGTTGGTTTTATGATCAGCACAGGTTTAATTTTGTAAGTTGAACTTACAAAAACACATATATGTTTTCAATAGATCACAATTGTTACCATTGCCATTATTTGTTAACAACACTAACTATCTATAACATTATCTTGTATTTTTTTATCTATGGAATGCTATAGATAGTTAGTGTTGATGATGAGAATGGAGGCTCCAACTTATTCCTGTTGTAAACTAAAATAACAACATAGAACAATATGGAATAGATTAAAAACATATCTCCCTCTTTCTTTCCTTGTTTTTATTAATAATTACTCACTGTGAGTAATTTTGTTTAGATGTGTTTATATATGTATATTGATGACAATGTGGTAATTAACGGTAAACTCTACTAGTTGGTCATATGTTGTGTTTACTTCTTGAAGGGTGTGTGGATTACGTAATTACATTGTACTTGTGAATCAAAATAGATGAATGATTGCTGTGTTAATGATATTGTTATCTATTTCTTGATCGAGGGAAGGAAGGAAGGGGAGGGGGTATAAATGATGTGTATGTAGTGTTTTAGGTTTATAAATAGTTACAAGCAACCAGTATTGTTGTTACCCAAGTAATAAACTGACCTATTTTAGTATATGGAGATAAGGTGGACAAACACATCACGTCACAATGGAAATGATCAAATACATCATTATGTACCTGTTAATTGCTGCTGGTATGAAGGAACTATATGGAAGGGTCCAAGTTGAGAGTGATTTTATAGGCAAATACTTTTTCAATGGAAAGTTTGCACAAGCTAGAGATGTTATCTCATTCGTTAACAGTCTGGGGTTCAAAACTATTAGACCTGATGACTGCCTTTAACAAGGTATATCGGGCTGCAACAATCAAGGCTATAAACTAGAGGGTAGTAATACTATTCATGTTCATACCGATGATCCCGCTATTCACCCTGATGTCAAGATTATCTTGGATCTCATTGTTTACTCCGCATCTGTGATCCCATATGACAAGCATGTCCATTGTGAGGCACTTTCTCAACAGCTGCTTGACAAACACTATGATCAACAGGTAATTGATAAGGTGGTTAAATTTGTACATGACAAGTTTTAACCATTACCAACATAACAAAATGTGTTAATTTCAACACCACATATACATAAACATTCAAGTTACAAACAGTAAAATACTCATAACAACACACGCAAAATATGTTAAACTAACATAACATGTTATAAATTTAATTTTGTAAGTCGGGCTTACAAAGCAAAAAAGTATACAAAGGTATCTTATCTACAGTATCTATATTGTTAATGTTAATGTTAATGTTAATGTTTTAGTAACAAACAAGATGGCAATTGGTGTCAAGAGTGTCCAATCAACACTTACATGATAGTATGTTGATTAGGATAATTATGATAGGGAGAGGGGAGGAGAGTGATAATAACTCTTGTTGGTTTTAACATATCATGACATAATAGTATATTGTTAACCTAGACAACAAGATTATGTTTGAGTAGTTGGGTATGGGGGTATTGTCAATAACTACTAACTTCTTCATTGTTGTGTTGTAACACATATTTATCTTGTATAACTCTTATAACCATCATACGTAATTACAACACTACTATAAAATGTAGTAATATTGTAATATTATAATAATAACATATTACCAATGAGATTGGTAATAATAATGATACTTGTTATTTGTTGTGTTCTGTCACAATTTAGTTTTAATTTACTATATATATAATGTTGATGTTAAAATTGTATCTGTAATATTATTTGGAATAATATTGCTTCTCATCACATGTTAATCCTGTTGATCACATATGTATATATATATATATACTAATGATAGGGACTGTATTAAAATTGTTCTATGTCATATGGTTTGTTATCTCTTAACCATTCTCTCTTTACTTGTTTACTTCCCTCAGTAACGAATAGATCGGTGTCATTGTAATCCCGAGATTTAGGATAGTGTTGGACAGTTACATCTCTTGGTATCTTAACTAGCATACCATAGACATTATTAGTAGCTGCCCAGTAAATAGACCTAGTCAATGGATACTGGAATACCGTATGCATGTTGTCTTTTAATTAACAATAGTAACATGTATAAATATTCAAAATAATATATTATCTATCTTTGTATGATAAGATTATGTTGTATTTGTTTAATTTGTAATTTCTTCACTCTCTATGCTATGTTCTCTTGTATACTAATTGGTTAATTATAAGTTATGTGTTTTGTATGGTTTAATTTTATTGTCTCCTCCATTTCCACATCTAGTGAAACGTAAACAAGAATTAGTATGTCCAGAGTCCACAATAACATATACGTAATATATAATATCCTTAATATTTTTGTTGTTACAGCAAATAGATCTAAATTGTGCTATTTGGATGCTTTAGTGGTAAAACTGTTATGGTAAACAGATATTAATAAATAAATTAAAAATATAAAAGCAAGTATATATATATATACACATATAAAATTATAGCTGATACTCTATTTGATGAACACTATCGTGAATTGAAGAAGATATAAGAATTGGCATTTAGAAATGGGGGGGATTTCTCTGTCCCAAATGCTCATTCTACCGTCCCAAACCAAGAGCCGTTAAATGTCCAAAATGTGGATCCCTTTAGTCTTAAAAACCCTTATATTCACAGATACACACATCTTAAAAACAATTATTATACTGTCTACAACAAAATAATTATTACTACTCGACACGAATATGTTACTTTGTTTAAACGTTACTCAATTACTGACAAATATTAAATTAATATAGCAAATATATCCTTTGCTAATAATCCAATTATTTAATTATCTAATTATCTAATTATCTAATTATCTAATTATCTAATTATCTAATTATCTATTTATGCAATAGTGTAATTTCACATAAAACATCGTTACTCGAATAAATAAATAGTTATAACCATAATTATATATATATATATATATATACCACTCAATGAATAATTAATTTAACAATACAATATTGTTGATGGACAGCGGTTACAATTAAAATATGAAATACACCCCGATCCCGATCTTGTGTATCACGGAAAAAATAATCCAGGAAATCAACAAGAAGGAAAAAGATGTCAGATTACGATAATGTTGAAGAGCGAATTTTAGTTAATGGAGATGTAATTCCCAATCATGTACTTGTTACTATTATGAATAATATATCACCAGATTCAAATGTTGGAATTATCTTCAATGAATTTTTACCAATGAATTTACGCATTAATCACATGATCTCAGCTTGTACACCCATTACGCTAAAGATTACTATTATGAATAAATTAACATCTGTTAGTAGATGTATTGAATGTGTTACCTTTAATATCAAAGTGGTGCGAACTGTTAATGTTTATGGTAGGTTACATGAAAGTACTCTTAACATCATTTCAACCAAAAATAGTAGTAAACAATTTACTGATGACTACTTTATTGAGTACACATTTAACAATGAACTTCTTAACAGAAATAGTTCTGGTGCGCGCAGAGAGAAAATACAATACGTAGATGGTGACATATGTGGTAACCATAGTATTTATATTAAAAATGAATATGGTTATGAAATGGAAGTTAACAGAACATATTCTTGTGGTGTACTAAAACAGATAACTACCTGTGTTTTCACAGAATCAGGTTATGGTAGAGAAAAAGTGTGTTATGATACATATTTTAATCACGATAACAAGATTGATGGTGATCAGATGTATTTAAAACCCATACAGTAGTATCTGTCATAATAATTACTACTATAAAGCGTCATTCACATACACACATACACACATACACACACTACAAGGATTGAAAAGGTGTAATTACTATCACATATATAGACCAAATAAGAAACATATTTGCATATAAGATATGCAAAATAAATAACTGTTATTAAACGTGAAATGTGTGGAATATGGGTAATATAACGATATTAAATGGTGGAATATGCTTCATGTTGTGACATTACACAAAAAATTCAAAGTAATATACTATTTACTGTTGTACATGAAGGGTTACACACTTGTTTGGTTTATAATCTCCCTACTTTCTCTCTCTCTTTATATATATGCACTTTTTTATACACTAGTTGGTTAATTATGGGTCATGTGTTTTGTATGGTTTAATTTTATTGTCTCATCCATTTCACATCTAATGAAGTGTGGATAAGGATTAACATGTCTAAATTCAGAATAAGATATGTATAACATGGTTTGTCCTTAATATCTTTAACTGTTATGTTAAATAGATCTAGTTTGTACCAACAACATTATTTTGATTAAATGTGTATGTTATACGACAGGATTTACATACTTTTATTATGTAATGTTTTATTACATATACATATATTTAAAACGATATTAATTGTTTATTAACACCAAACATATTCGTGTTACATTACTTACTTCATATACCAATTATTCAACCAAAATATACCTGTGTTTTTCATACACTTTGACTCTTTCTTTTTCCTTTCCTCGTCTGATCACTGTTTTACTAAAACATAACATTTCATTGTTGTCTTCTGATCTAGGATAGTAACTAGCAGTTATACCTCTTGGTACTTTAGCAGTCATTCTAAACAAACCCGTCCTGGACCAGTAAACTGGTCTGGTTAACACATATTTTAACGCTCTATCCATTTTTTACTTAACTCTACATTCACATTATTTCAAATAATGTGAATTGTGCTACTCACATTCACTGTATTTAATCTTCTTCCTCTCTTTCTCTCTTTCTCTCTTTCTCTCTTTCTCTCTTTCTCTCTTTCTCTCTTCCTCTCTTTCTCTCTTTCTCTCTTTCTCTCTTTCTCTCTTTCTCTCTTTCTCTCTTTCTCTCTTTCTCTCTTTCTCTCTTTCTCTCTTTCTCTCTTTCTCTCATTTCCTTAAATACATATTATCTACTTCATATACCAATTATCTAACCAAACACTTTCAATCTCATAATAGTCGATCTTCTCTTTTCCTCTAACCCACTTTTTAAACAGTAGTCTGGTATTGTGATCTTCAACAGCAGGATAGCAACTAACAGTTATCCCTCTTGGTATTTTGGCTTTCATACCAATCATACCATTGGCAGTCCAATATACATCGGTCTAGTTAGTACATACTTAAATGCTCTGTACATTTTTTTGTCTTGTTTTTATACATTTAGTTATCTGTTAATAATAATAATAATATTTTGCAATTACATAACATATAATAAACTTAAATGATATATAACCAACACAGTTATTCACACTACATGTTTTTGTATCAAAACAACATAAAGTTTGTAACTGGTGAAATTTAAACTACCACAAGTACCACATTATTGTAAGTATTGGAGTTACACAACAAGTATACCAATAATCTATAATTTACAATGAAAGAAAGTAAATGAAAGTAAATTGGTTATGCAATTCTTGACCTTGATAAGAAACATATACATTAAATTAATGTCCGATCTGTCTTTGAAGAAGGAGAATAAATCTAATATCTTGAGTATTCTCAATACGATGTATAGTGTTGAGATTAAACAACTACCCCATATTCTTTGACCCATCACCACTGCAACCACTATCGATACTACAATTGATGATGGGTACGATGTTAATGTAACACAACCACTATCTACTGATTCATTGGTAAATGATATACCCATTCCGGGATACCATAAACTTATAAATTAGGTTTTATGTGAGTTACAAGTAGATAACAGTATTTTCATTAGTATGGATTACGTTATTTCAATCAAGAAGCTATATCTATGGTGTAACATCGAATTTCTATTCGAGGAGTATTTGGTCTTGACCTTACCAACATCATCCCAATTGCAAAAGTAGTTGACGACTATCAAAAATGCGTGTTCCGTACTCAAATTGGTGACTCATTATGGTCTTACAACTTTGTGTACAAAAAAATCATGGCTTTAATTAGTAGTCACCAATTATCATTAACAGCAAGTACTCACTGCCCCGAAGTCAATGTGTTTGTTTCCGATACCACAAAACAAAAGTTACTTGCCACTCCATAATTCAGATAGTATTAATACCACTGTTGTATTCCCAGAATACAAAAACCTCAATACAATACAAACATATACTGTTAATGCGACACATAAAAACCACATACTCTTCACTATACCTTATTCTAGTAACACAATGAACATTGTTATTACAAACATATTGTTATTACAAACATATTGTTATTACAAACATATTGTTATTACAAACATATAAGTAAAATGCATTGTGTTATATTGTGTTCCTAGAACACAATGAACATATAGTACAAAATTTTGTTATTGCGTAAAGATAAACATATCATATAACATTACATTATGTTATTGTTATACATGATAACCAAAGATAAGGTACTATTTTTGTTATTATCACAAAAACAAAAATAATGTGGGATGTATGTTTGTTGATGATAGTTAAGTAAGGTATTGTTAATCGTATGTTGTGTGATGACATCTATCCGATAAGTCAACAAGCTACTTGTAACGTTGTTGAATTGCATGATGAATACGATTAGATATTGCCAGAGGTGAGCCTTCGGCGCTGAGATTAAGGTTTCTTGCTATACTTTTGATATCGTTGTGACTATGTGTTTGTGAGAACTTAACAATGTCTGAGTCAGTAATGGTTGGAATTCCAGCTCTAGATAGTGAACTATTACTACTATCATTATTATCACTATTACCACCATCACTATCATAACCATGAATTTTACCTTGCGATATTAATTGTTTCTCATTGTTAATGTCATACTGGTATGTAAGTTTAATATTGTCTGCAATATGATAAACAGTTATAAAATCAGGAGTGTAATCATTGATAATATTACGTAGCATGGTCTGTCTCACGGACCAAGGCAAGTCCGAATCTGGTCTGAATGGTTCATGATTACCTGTAAAGTTGTTGTATTGGTAAACGGTAAATTTTTGTCCACCTGTTAATTCTATTATGTTTAATATGGTTAAGTCCTTAATTACACCTGACATAAGTGATGGCTCTTCATTATCGTAATTAGTATGGTATATAAGATCTTCCCTGTTATACTTATTTATTCGTCTCAAAATATAAAAACCATTTAGCACGGTTTTATTTGTATCATCTGGTTCTTCGTAATCCTCATCATCTTCACCACTAAAAGAAAAATTACATGATAGTTCGTAGATATAGCTATCAATGTCAAATGACAACACACATGGACCAATGAGATCTGGAACCACATAGTCTGGTGTTAACGTTCCCAAAATCGTAAACGATAGATGTCTTGTTGTCATATCTGGCATTAAATTCATGTCAAATAAGATTGTTAATGACTCTACTAACTTAAACTTCGTAATGTAATGGTTGTTAGTCCACTCATCATAAGACAGTGACTCATACATCATCACTGGTCTACTCATCAAAACATCAAACAATGTCTTACCACTTTGCTCCACTACAGATTCCGATCTGCCATACTGACCATTAGTCTCAGCCATATTTTATTATACTAACAGTTTTATTATACCAACAATTTTGTTAAATTATATCTGTGTTGTTATTGTCTACATTAAAACCCCCACAACTCTAAGTTGTAAAAATATTAACAGGTAAACAAATATTATTCTAAGTAACGTGTTGTCACTACCTGATGACAAATTACCAACTATTCAACACCATTTTACTTTCTTTATGTTTAAAATAAACAATAACAATTATTGTTTAACACAAAACCACTTATAATACACAAGATTACTACCGAATTAAAATACTGTTAGAAGAAAAAGAGATGAACAAAATTACTATCAACAGTATTGTATACACATCATACAAATTAACTGTGTTTTGAGACATTGGATACAATCATACATTTAAAACATACACATTTAAAACATACACATTTAAAACATACACATTTAAAACATACACATTTAAAACATACACATTTAAAACATACACATTTAAAACATACACATTTAAAACATACACATTTAAAACATACACATTTAAAACATACAAATGTGTAGGTTAATATATCCTAAAAATACTATTATGTAATTTTTAAATTTAATTTATAAATAAATCGATATGTAAATTTTATTGTCATAGATTTTGAGGTTATGGATACTGGTAATAAATATTTATTAAAATATTTTAACCAATTTTAATATTTTTGACTTTAAAAACAACCCTTATGTCTACACCAACCTGTGGTACTATTGCTGCTGATGTAGTGGAAGTGTTCGATGCCCTACTTGAAGGTTATCTGAACCAGCCATATCCAGAGTACACCATTGCTACTGAGATGACTACAATTCCACCACCAGTGTTACCAAGCTATGCAGCTCAGGCAGCTGAGCTCAATGAGCTTATTACCAGTGTTCCAACCCCAACTATTGGACAATGTCCTCTAACTCAGACTGGTACCGATATTTACAACAATATTACTACTTTGCTGGCTGATTTTATTCCTTCTAACGCTCTGTCATACAACAGTTTGTCTGACGCAGTTATGAAGGGTCCTTATGCCTATTTCCTCCAAGCCAGTGGTAACAGTGATTACTGGGGTGAGATTAATTTCAGTCAATATGAGTCTATTCCTGTTATGACTGGATTCGTGCAGTATGGTGGTATCGCCTACTTTAACCAGGTGACTGGATTAGCTGCTATCCAATACTTAGGTACTCTGCACACTGTAACTGACCCCAGTTTCCCAAATGTTCTCAATGCTTTTGCTAGTACCATGTCCTTCCACCTTGTTAACGTGTTTAACTTTGGTCAAGTATATTTAGGTTCAGCTCAGGCTTTCGCCAACGTTGCTTCCCAAAATTATAGTAACACCAATGTCGACAACGACATTTTGACTCTCATGACTTATGGAGTACCTTATAATTCGAGTCTGACATCGGTCGCTGCCTACGTTATTCCCAATGTTTGGGCTTACGACGTTCCCACTGCCTACACTCTAATTGAGGAGGCAATTGCTGCAGGTCCTATGACTAGGAGCCAAATTTTAGGTTGGTCTGAGTCTCCTTTCTACTTGCACATGTTGACTTACATTGAATATGTGTCCCTACTGTTCGATGCTCTCGACATTCAACCTGTTGGCACAACTTTTACTCGTGATCGTATCGTTGACATGTTCTGTGTTAACGCTCTCAACGCTTTCACTAGCTTCTTAGGTATTAAACTACTGTCTAACCACAACATCTTCCCCAGTCGTTTGTACACTTCCAATCCACTTGGTGGCTGGAGTCTAATTGACCAGAACTGGGCTGCTGTATCCGCTGAGCCTGCTCTCCACACCAACTATGCTCTTAACTCCACCACTGCTATTGACTACTTCTCATCTACTCCAATCAGACAAACCATCTACAAGATTTGGACTCATGGACTACCCATCATCTCCTCATCTTACTTCATGGTCAATAGCTTCAACATCTCTGTTGGTAACTAGTTGAACACAACTTAAAACCCCCTCACACTCATACAGTTCAAAACTGTATTAGTAATAAGATATTAACTCCTTCATATCAACTACATAAACTACATTACATATATAACTTATGTAACAATATTATTAGTAAGTTATTAACTTTACAACAATTGGTAATAAATGTAAAGCTAATGACTTATGTTGGTGTATTAATATGTTAATATTGTTAACTTACAAAATGTTAACAGTATTAACATGTTAGTAAACCTGGTTAGTTAAGTATAATTACCTAATATTTGTGTAGGCAAAAGGTCCACAAAGATTAGGTGGATTATATGAGCACTTGTTGATATGTAAACATAATTATATTAGAGTAATTACCTGATGTCTGTGGGTCCTTGCCTACACGAATAATAGGTAATTTGTATGGGTATTTGTGTATGGTATGAATATACATTTAATTATACTAAACATGTTTGGTATATCCTCACCTAACATTTATTGTTAGGTAGAATAAATAAGTGTTAAATAAATTGTGTAACTGTTCACTATTGTATATGTTATATGATTGTTATTACCAACTATGTTGTTTATACCAATTAAGTTGGTATAACTATTTTTAGATGTGGTAAGTATGTTTACATGATGTCTGTGAATGGTTAACTACACAAATTTTATGCGATTGTACCAATATTTCTATGTTGACAATTACATGCAACCTGTGTAGTTAACCATTCACAGACATCATGTGAATACAATAATCTATATGTTTGTTATTTGTTATGATATACAAACATGTTCAAACAAGTAATTAAGTGTTAACTGTAAGAACATGTATATATATATATATATACAATTGTAATTATGTGTTACTAAATTCGAGATTGTAGGAATAATGTTATACAATATAACACATTGTCGGTTTATGTAACTTGTTGAAACATGTTTGACATGTTTTGATACTTATACAACGCTGTTATATTGTAATAATAGTTTGATAGAGTTAAACTTGGGTTTAGCACTATAATTACTACAACATATGTAAAATTTAGACATAATATGAAGTAGTAGGTTTATTAGTAGTGATATACCATGTACTACTATGTGATATCAATGTTAAAATATTTTTAGAAAGATAACATATGTTATTCTTGTTTGGTTTACACTCATGAACAATATACAATATTAGGTTAGACAAAATATTGTAACGAGTGTATTGGTATTTGGCAAATGTTGATTTTATCCACTATACCATGACAAAATGTCGACAATAAGTTGTTACAACGAACAATTTGTTAATCCCTACGACAATAATACTCGCAGTGGTTTATGGAGACAGTGGTATGACAACGAACACAAAAGAATTGAGTGTGAGGGTCACTACGTTAATGATGAGAAAGATGGTATATGGAAGTATTGGTATGATACTCAAAGAGAAATCGACGATCAACATACTCTCGAACGTGAAGAACAGTATGTAAGTGATAAACAAAATGGTTTATGGAAAGGGTGGTATGACAACAATCAACATACTGTTGAGTATGAAGACAATTATGTTGATGGTAAAAAGCATGGTATGTGTAGAGAGTGGTATAATGATGAACAGCATACACTTAGGAGTGAAACACATTACTTTAATGGTAAACCACATGACTCATGGAAACGTTGGTATATTCATGGCAAGTACTCTGCGGGTATTCTTTGGCGTACCAAAGGTACAATCAAGGAACTATGGCCGATCACACACTTGAGTATGAGGGACATTATGTTAATGGTCAACTAGATGAGTTATGGAAGTATTGGTGTGATACTCAAAGAGAAATCAATGATCATTACACACTCATGTCTGAAAGTTATTACGTTGATGGACAAAGAAATGGACATTGGGTTGAGTTTGGTCCAAATGGTAACATTACTTTTGAGGGTGAGAGTATGTTGATGGAGTTAGACAACTATAAAGTTGTACAGTAACCTGTTCAAGAGAGTCATTACCACAATAAATATAATAACGGTAAAAATAATACTATATTATCTTGGATGTGGAAAGATGTTACTAAAACATCATATTACCAATACAACATAACATTGCTAGTGTTAATTACTGTTGTATATATTTTAGTAATTAATTATGTTAACTATACCAATTATATTGGTATAAGTATTTTTTAGTTATAGTGATGTATCTACATAATATTTGTGGATTGTTGGCTACACAGATAGGCATGTGAGTGTACTAGTTTTTATGTTGGTGATAACTTAATTGTAGTGGTAAAATTACATGCCATCTGTGTAACTAACAATCCACAAATATTAGGTGTATTGTGTGAATGTTTGTTAATGTATTTGTATGTGATTACATTTTGTATGTGATTACATTTTGTATGTGATTACATTTTGTATGTGATTACATTTTGTATGTGATTACATTTTGTATGTGATTATATTTTGTATGTGATTATATTTTGTATGTGATTACATTTTGTATGTGATTACATTTTGTATGTGATTATATGTTGTATGTGATTATATGTTGTATGTGATTATATTTTGTATGTGATTATATTTTGTATGTGATTATATTTTGTATGTGATTATATTTTGTATGTGATTATATTTTGTATGTGATTATATTTTGTATTATCTCACCCAATGTTTGTAGATGATTGAATACACAATGTTGTATAATTCTTATATTAGTATTTTATGTAAAGTTTGTATGAGTACTTAAGTATACTAACTATAACTAATATATGTTTATCTGGTAGGTTTACATTTTAACCAACAACAAATGTTAAAACAAAGTATATGACTATTTGCTGTCGTACATGTCATATGTATTGAGTGGTGTAATTAACTATATTTACTCATACCAATTTAATTGGTATATATGTTCTTAGTTGTAATAACACATTCACATGATATTTGTGAATCCTTGCCTACACAGATTTTATGTAGTTCTCAACGTAAAAGTACTATTACAATCGTATAAAATCTGTGTAGGCAAGGATTCACAAATATCATGTACAGATAGTAATCTACATGTTTAATACTTGTTGTAATATGTAAACACATTCAAGTTAGTAATTGTGTGTACTGTATTATATAAACAGTTGTAGATATGTATTAAATTACATACAACTAATATTTTTAGTATTTTTTAGTATTTTTAGTGTTTTCAATGCACAACATGTAATACAAATATTGGGAGTGACAAGAGAATATCTTTCTTTGTTAACCATTACTAATAATGTTATTAATCATACCAATCATGTTGGTATGAATATTTTGGTTATGATAACATATATATTTACATAATATTTGTGGATTGTTAATTGCACAGATGGTCATGTAATTTTACTGGTTTTGTATGTTAACACTTACATAATTGTGATGACAAAACTACACACCATCCGTGTAATTAACAATCCATAAACATCATGTGCTATACAATGATACATTTGTTATTATATCTCATATGTAAAGTGTACACGATATGTAATATTTATTCATTGTGTGGTAGATAACATATATGTTTTGTTTGGTTACATGATGTAACAAATACCATTTTATCTCGAGATAAACTACACTCTAAACATCTTAGCCTTCCTCATCCTTTTTACTTCTCTCTAACATAGAACATGTTACGATATACAGTCAATACTTTATCCACAACGAATATGTTAATGTTTTCTAGATATACAAATACCAAACACATCACAATGATGTTTATAGTTAACAATACTTAAAAATATAAATACATTAACAATTAATATATGTATTACTATAATATATATATATATATATATATATATTGAATAGAGGGTTATCAGGGTTGGAATGGGATCAGTCAGATGGGAGGGGTGTTAATGTACAAACAACAGTTACAAACATTAATTGTGTGAGTAGTATGTTGTGACAAAACTATTGTAACTGTAATAAACAAGTATACATTTACAGGTAACAAACTAACACAACTAGAAATATGGAGATAGGAATGCATAACCAAGTAATTTAAGTGTCATTACATGGCCATACGTGTAGACAAATATCCACACTATTCATGTGGCTCACATATGTAATTGCTTGTTTTATACTAATACATCTTTATGGATATTGTGGATCCTTGCCTACACGTATGGCCATGTAATGACACTTAAATTATTTGGTTATTATCCTAGATCATAACTCTTCTTGTACATATATATGTATATATATACTATCTTTGTTTAATCCATATAAATAACATGTAATACTAACTTAAACAAAACATTGTAATAATGTTACATATTATTAACTTTTGCTAATTTTGATTTTAATTACTTTGCTATGACAAAAATGCCAGTCATTACTTGTTGCAATAAAGAATTTGTTGTTCCTTATAATAAGAATAATGTTACATCGGAGTACATAAAAGAAGTTGTAACATTGTTCGATAACGAACATGTTGTAATTCCAGTCCCAGATAAGTACTGTAGTGTAATTAACAACTATGTTGAGTTCCTAACAGATGAGAAGCAAAATCCAATTATCAGTAGGGATAGGTTACTCCTAAGTTTTCAACTCAACACTTTGTTTGTTGATGGACATTATTTTAATTACCTGGTACAACAAACGTTTAACAATTGGTCCTACATGTGTAACATGGTATATAACGAATTCAACGATGATCTCCAGTGGCCATTCTTTGTTCGTTGTCCTTATGACTTTATATCTAAGCATCTATTAGATAATAGTTCATTCATGACACAATGGAATAAGGTTAATAACAATACTGTAATTCATGTTAACCATGATAACGAAATATATTATAACAACATTAAAACATTCAATGATGGAGTTGAAGTTATTACCACATACCACACAGTAAATAATAAGACAGAGACACAATTTGAAAATAGTTCAACCGTCAGTCATTCTGCTAAAGAAGTTGGATACAAAAAAATAACAACATACTACAAAAAGAGTAATAATATTGCATCTGAACAGCATTACGTCGATGGTAAAGAAAATGGTATTTGGAGAAAATGGTATGATAACGAACAACATACACTTAAGTCTGAACAACATTATGTTGATGGTGGACGAGATGGTGTTTGGAGAGAATGGTATGATGATGATAAACAAACCACAGGTATACCTCAGGGAGAAAGCCTTCGGCATACACTTAGATCTGAACAACATTATGTTGATGGTAAACTGGATGGTGTATGGAGAGAGTGGTATGACAATGATCAACACACACTTAAATCTGAAGACCATTATGTTAATGGTAAACAAGATGGTCTTTGGAGAGAGTGGTATGACAATGATCAACATACACTTGATTTCGAACGATATTACGTTGATGGTAAACTAAATGGTGTTTGGAGAAGGTGGTATGACAATGATCAACAAACCACAGGTATACATCAGGGAGAAAGCCTTCGGCATACCGAAGGTGGGCTGCGCCATACACTTGCGTCTGAAGGATATTATGTTAATGGTAAAGAAGATGGTATTTGGAGATATTGGTATGACAATGATCAACATACACTTGCGTCTGAAGGACATTATGTTAATGGTAAAGAAGATGGGCGATGGCTTGAGTTTAATGTTGATGGTAATATTATTTCTGATGATGTATATGTTAATGGTATTAAACAGTAGTAAAATGGGTAATTATACTTTGACCTCTGAAAGAGGTCAATATTAATACATGTATTATATGTGTTATTACAGTAGGTATTGTATTGAATACTATAAATTCAATGGATAATATTCACTTGGTGAAAATACTATCCATGTTCGTAATATTATTTAAACTTATAATAGTTATACCAACAATAAGGTTTATTGTAACTATTAATTATTAGTACATGCAAATTCATGAGAGTTAATAACTATGAAATAATTGTATGCCGGAACAAAATTTTATGTATTTGAAGACACAATCAGGTGAGTGACTGTCTGTATTTTATTATACACACTGGTGTGAGTATGTGTTAAATTACATACTACTAATATCTTTAGTATAGTTAGTATACAACACATAATACAAATATTAGAGGTGACAAGAGAATATCTTTCTTTGTTAACCATTACTAATATTATTATTCATACCAGTCATGTTGGTATGAATATTTTGGTTATAGTAACTCATGTACCTACATAACCATTTGTGGATTGTTAACTACATGAATAGTCATGTAATTTTACTGGTTTTCTGTGTTAATAATTACTTAACTATGGTGGCAAAACTACATATTGTTTGTGTAATTAACAACCCACAAACATTATGTATATATATATACAATAGTATATTTGTTATTAAACATGTAATTGTGTCAATACATACAATCATTTCTTTTGTTATATATTTTATTTGAATGGTCACCACTTATTACATTCTCTCCCTCCTCCCTCCCCTTCCTTTCCCATCTCTTACTTTCCCATCCCTTACTTTCCCATCCCTTACTTTCCCATCCTTTCATTTCCCATTTTTCTATCTCTATCTCATCCAATATCTAACATGTTTTTACATGCAGTAATGTATGTGTGTGTGTCAAAATATGTGGCAATAATCTTGTTGTTTGATATTTCAGATCTCGAAGATTATTGCCACATATATGTGTATTTTAAAAATGGTTGTAATACTAAGTAAAAAATGTATTAATTTTGTTCATTGTAACATATCTTGTTTACATTTTTCATCTCACCAAAGTAGCTATCCTAACATTTGGTATTCTGCTTTTCGTTGTCTACTATCAACAACAATTTACTATTACTACACATATACAACATATACCAATGATAATGTTACTATTGTTCACATTAAACACAAAATAGTTACTAATTATATTATCTATTGTAGTAATGTTATACTTGTTAGAATGAGATATTTGACTTAATATACAATTACTAAGATGTATATAACATATTAACATTTACTTGTTGTATTATAGATAACGTGTATTATTTGTTTGGTTACATCATGTAACCAATACCATTTTATCTCGAGATAAACTATACTTTAGACATTATAGTTCTCCTCACCCCTTCCACTTCTTTCTAACATACAACGTGTTACGATTTACAATCAATACTTTATTTACAACACATATGTTAATATTTTTCTAGATATACAAATACCAAACACATCACAATGATATTTATAGTTAACAATACTTAAAAATGTAAGATATTGTAACAATTAATATATGTATTACTATATTACATATTGAATAGAGGGTTGTCAGGGTTGAATGAGATGGTAAGATGGGAGGGGTGTTAATGTACAAACAACAGTTACAAACATCATTTATATAAGTAATATGTTGTGACAAAATTATTGTAACTGTAATAAACAAATACATATTCAAGTAACAAACAAACACAACTAGGAGTATAGAGATAGGAACACATAACTAGATAATTTAAGTGCCACTACATGGCAATACGTGTAAGCAAGAATCCACAGTATTCATGAAGATGTATTGGTATATAACAAGTAATAGTGTGTGTGATCCATATGGATATTGTGGATCCTTGCTTACACGTATTACCATGTAGTGACACTTAAATTGTCTAGTTATTATTCTAGATAATATATATATATATATATTTTCTTGTACATATGTATTTGTTTAACATATATTACCATTTAAAATATTACAGGATAATTACTTGTCACATTGTTAATTTTACATGGTGATACGCGTAAACCAAAGGTATACTTGAAGGAGTAATGGCTACTCTAAACAAGAATCCACTAACGTCATGTAGCTCATGTGTATGTATATTTCATCAAAATTTGGATTTGGTCACAATGCAGATTATTACAATCGTTATAACGAATACACAATTTAAAAAATGGTATAAAATTAACAAACCTATTAATAGTATTATATATATATATGCTACTGTATGAAGTTTTAAAATGTAATATATGTATAGTATGTATACATATATTATCTTTGTTTAATCCATATAGATAAACATGTAATGCATCATTAAACAAAACATTGTAATAATATGTTACATATTATTAACTTTTGCTAATTTTGACTTTAATTTTTCATTATAATAAAAATGCCAGTCATTACTTGTTACAATAAAGAATTTGTTGTTCCTTATGATAAGGAAAACATTACGTCCGAGTACATAAAAGATATTGTAACATTTTCTGGTGATGAACATGTCGTAATTCCAGTTCAGGACAAGTACTGCACTGTGATTAACAACTATGTCGAGTTTTTAACAGGTGAGAAACAAAGTTTAATTACTAGTAGAGATAGATTACTTCTAAGTTTTCAACTCAACACTCTATTTGTTGATGGTAGTTATTTTAATTACCTGGTACAACAAACGTTTAACAATTGGTCCTACATGTGTAACATGGTATATAACGAGTTTAATGATGATCTACAATGGTTATTTTTTGTTCATTGTCCTCATGACTTTATACCTAAGTATCTGTTAGATAATAACTCATTCATGATACAATGGGATAAGGTTAATTGGAATACCGTCATTCACGTTAACAATGATAACGAAATTTATTATAACAACAATGAAAAGTTCAATAATGGGATCAGGGATGTTACCACATATCATACAGTAAATAGTAAGACGAAAACGCAAGTTGAAAATGGTTCAATTGTGAATTACCATGCTAAAGAAGTTGGATACAAAAAAATAACAACATATTATAAGGACAGTAATAATATCGCATCTGAACACCATTATGTTGATGGCAAAAAAGATGGTGATTGGAAACGTTGGTATAATGATGATCAACACAGACTTAGGTATGAAGAACATTATGTTGATGGTAAAGAGGATGGTGTTTGGAGATATTGGTATGATACTCAAAGAGAAATCAATGATCAACAAACCACAGGTATACCTCAGGGAGAAAGCCTTCGGCATACCGAAGGTGGGCTGCGCCATATCGAAGATATACTCAAAGAGAAATGGCTGCGCTGCGCTTGTCGCCATACACTTGAGTTTGAAGAAAATTATGTTGATGGTAAACTAGATGGTACTTGGAGATGGTGGTATAACAATGATCAACACACACTTGCGACTGAAGGACAATGGGTTAATGGTGAAAAACATGGACAATGGGTTGAGTTTGATATTAATGGTAATATTACTTCCGATGATGTATATGTTAATGGCGTTAAACAATATTAAAGTAAGTAATTATACTTTGACCTCTCAAAGAGGTCAATATTATTGTATATTATATACGTTATTAAAATAGATATCGTGTTCGATACGATAATTCAATAGATAATAATCACTTAGTGAAAGTATTATCTATGTTCATAATATTATTTAAACTTATAATGATTATACCAACAATAGGATTTATTATAACCATGGAACAATTGTACACTGGAACAAAATTTTATGTATTTGGGAATATAACAGATGCTTTATTCTTACTGTTTACACATAGAGTATAGTTAACATATTCTTGTTCGAAATTAAAATAAATTATATGTTACTTGTAATCATAACAAAATTATGTCTCATTGTGAGATATATGTATATTATATTGAATAACTTTAATTTGACATGGTTTAACATTGCTGAATTAGCATAATAATACATTCATATATGTAATATTAAACTATACATATTTATTAATAATATACTATATATTATTAGTAATTATAACGTTACTAACTTAGTAGATATATATATATTGCAAGTTTACATATAAGTTAATTGTAATTGTTTAAATGTGATCTTCTAGTGAACTACTCTTCTTCTCTCTCTCTCTTCTTGTTCGTATTACACTAAATACTTGTTACTTTGTTTATAATATATATTTTTATGTTCACAATTGTTAAATGTACATCATAATACAATATATAGTTAACAATACTCAAAATATGGAATTAAATACCAACCACCATTAAGAACAATGTTACGAGTTAAACTGTTTTAGGTAAATGGAGTGGGAGTGGGAGTGGGAGTGGGAGTGGAAGGAGAGGAAAGAGGTGACGATGTAAATTAACGTATGTCCCATACATAAACAAATAGTTGTTTGTATTACTATTGTTTTAATATTTTGGTTGTCTAATACAAACCATATTTAGATTAATTACGGGTCAAACTACTTATTATTTAGTAGTATTACATGCCCATACGTGTAAGCTGTTTGTGAGACTAAGTCTTACAATTAGCAGGGGCTACACTAAACAAGAATCCACGACATCCATGTAGTTTTACACACATAATTACTTGTTAATTACTTGTTAATTACTAACACATCTCCATGAATATTGTGGATCCTTGCTTAGTGTAGCCCTGCTAATTGTAAGATTTAGTCTCACAAACAGCTTACACATATTGTCATGTAATACTAATAAATAATAAGTAGTTTGACCTGTAATGTTCAAAATATCAAACACATCGTCAATCATTAATTCAAACAATTACTCATTCAAACAATTACTTATACTATTCTAAACCATAATTATAACACCACTATATCACACATAATTACACTAACATTATCTTTCTGTCTCTAGTTTTAAACTTTATATAAGATACAGTAACAAGTACATATGTTAATAACATCATTACATACAACTGTCGTGTAATGATATTATATTGAATGAGTTAATACTGTTATGTTAACACATTAGTACATTGAACAAATTTAACCTGTGAACATTACTATTTTATATGTATTACAATAATATATTGTAATCTTTTTACCTTTTGATTAGTTGCTTTTGTATTTTAACATGACAAGATATGTGTGTGTTTCCATTCAAACTAAACATAACAATAAAAAAGACAAACAAAGTTTTAACATAATAATAATATTGCTAACTATTGCTACCATTACTATTACCCTATTTTAAAAATGGGGTGTCTATACACTGATTTTTGTTTGAAACAACTAATGTTATACCATTGTGTAAAATTACAAGTTGTAATTGTTACATGTAAATATAATTATACACAAGTATTTTTTGTAACAAATCGTGATCATAAGCATTGGTAGATACTACTTTTGGATTTAACACAACATTTTAACTCTAGTCGATTTCAAACAAAGACATATACATATTCAACATATATTTTACTATCAAAGTTAAAAATATGTGTGTTGTATAAGTGTATACAATATTTATTTTTAATAAGTTTAGAACTATTCTACACTAACAAAATATTTGTATATAAAAGTATATGAGGAAGGGATGGAGATAGACTATCTCTATGTTTACACGTGAAGTATGTCTAGTATATTGTTGTTGTTCTAAACCAAAATAAACCATATTACCTATAAACGTAACACGATTTATACTTTGTTGTGACAGATGTGTATAGATTCTAATTTAATGTAAGAAGATAGCAGGATTTACATTTAATTGTGTTTTGGATAGATTCACTAAATACAACTTTATTTGTATGGCAACCTAATATTCGTAAGTTATTGGAGTATACAGATTTTTGGATAGAGTATATAAGTGTTCATTAAATACATATATATATATATATATATATATATTTGCATTATTGCTTAATATTTGTGGATGGTTAAACACAAATTATATGGTAATGTGTTAATATATGACATATGTAAAAATGTTTAATTATATTAGCATAGTTAATACCATTCCACCTTATCTAATATTTTTATACAAGTTAGTTATATGTAAAATGTTGGATAGCAGTGTATAACTAGTTGTCGTTGTATACATTACACATCTAGTATTACTGGTTGTACTCATTTACATTACTCATATAACTTATACCAACTTAGTTGGTATAAAATATTTTAATTATGATTATAACACATTTACATGATATTTGTGATTTCTTACCTACACAGATATTGTGTAATTACAGTGGTATTTTTATGTTGAGAACTACATAATGTTTGTGGATTGTTAATTACACAGATGGTCGTGTAACTTTACTAGTTTTTGTGTTAACAATTACCCAATTGTGATGGTAGAAACTACATGTCATCTGTGCAACTAACAATCCACAAACATCTTGTACTTATAATAAAGTATATGTTGTTATATCTTGTGCAAATACATAACATACAAAATTATCAGGTAGATAGTTATGTATATTTTTTATATGCAAAATATATCTATATATTATGTTTTTATATGTGTTTTATTTAAATTTTGTGTATTCAATCATAATCATGTTAACTTATACTTTTACATATACATACACCATTGGGTATATGGAATTTGGAGAGTTAAAACAAAAAAATGTATATATTACATTTATTATGTCAGACAAACCAACACAACAATATATTGTGTAGGATGTGTATGTAGTAATGTTACCTTTTAACAATATATTGTATATTGTTAGTTATCTTTCCACTTGTAAACTATTAGTGTATGAAAAAATACTCAATGTTAAAAGTATATATATATATATATATATATTTGAGATTGCAATGTTAAGTTGTACCACAAGAAAGAGAGAACATAAATGTGTATAGTTATTTACTTGTATAATTTCTTATTAAACTAAAATAAAAGTACTGTAACAAATAAATAAATAGATATAATGATACACATATATATATGGATGATTATTGCATATTCGTTAAAGATAAGCGAAGGTGCGCTGCGCTCGTCGCAGACACAAATATCTATTGCTATTCTTTAAAATGTAGTGGGTTTTAATAATTTTAGTAATTTTAGTAATTTTAGTAATTTTAGTAATTTTAGTGAGTTTTACTCTATCACGTTGTGATAGTATAATAAACAACTATTGGATGTATATATATATATATGTTACAAATGAGTATTAACATAAGTTACTAATAATATTACCAATTACTACTACAATAACTAAAAATCTTTAGTGTTTCAAACACTACAAAATAAAGTAGGTTCAATATAGAGTTGTGGCTGCGACGAGCGCACCGCACCTTGATTTTCGCTATCAATAAACTTCATATCCAATCTAAATTCATACATATTTATGAACAATATGGTTATGCTCAGTAACAATATATAAAATAAGTACAGCTTATTTTAAATAGTAAACACAATGTTGTAATAAACAGTATTAAGTATCAACATAATAACTTGTTTAGTGTATTTCACTCAACTATACAAATTCTCTCCCTCCCTCAAATCAAGAGATATTTAGTTTAGAGTTTTAACATTAAACTAAAATGTAAAACATGTTGACTGGTAATGTTTTTATTATTTACTTAATTGGAAGTGTTAGGTAATATAAGTTTGCTTTCAAATAATGTATTTTTGTTACAAAACATATATATATATATATACATTGTTCAAACAAATTGTATATTTAATTTATTCTCGATGAGAAGAGGTAAGTTAGTAAAAAATGTAAAGAAACATACAATATAACAAGTAATTATGTTACAAATTTTAGTATATACACATACCATCTGTGTGAGCGGTTGTGAGTCCCAGACTCACAAGTAGCAAGCTACGCTAGGCAAAACCATCCACAGCCATTATGTAATATCTACATAACAATTACCAGTTAATGAAAAGTGTATTGTTGTAAAATAACCAGATAAGTTAAGAATGTAAATTATTAGACACATAAAACGATAACACTATAATGTTGGTGTTGAATGTTTGTTATTAGGATACACGACAAAATTATAGTATAATAATAAGTATACCACATCTTTAACATGTGTTGAAAACTATGTGTTTACTAGGTACTGGTATTTTATGTATATAACAATGTTAAGTCCTGTTATATTTTAATATACTTATCTGTGATAGTGTTTGTCTGTAATAATATGTATTACATATTCAAACATGGTTACCATTATAATTACATACACAATTAAAATTGGTAAATACTTTACAATCTTGGATTGTAAACATATTGTTATTCACCAACTATTATTGAATCACTGTAACATAGTTTAAATGTGTAAATTTATTTTATTGGTAATGGGACATATACTACTAAATATTTTATATTTTCAACAACACTTTACTACAGTAATTAATACATTTATTTACTATAAACATGTTTGTTATTGTAATAGTTTACTGTTTATACATACATTTATATTCATGTATATCTTTATTTAATGATGAGATAAAATACTAAAATGCAAAGTGTAAATATGTTATTGGTGTAGTGCACATTGCAACACATAACAATATATGTTTGCAATTGCAAACACAATACATACTTTTTACATGTTTAACATATACAATAATATTTATAACGTACCATTATTAGAAAAAATATACAGCAAAATATTTTGTTACATTGTATTGATTATATGAATGTATATATATATATATATACATTAGTAGTTGTTATAGTTATAACATTGTAAACAATACAAACATTGTTTGTATTAAATGTAAATTTATTATCTCTTGTACAAGTAGGTAAAGTAGTTATTAATGTTTAATGATGTGTTTTTAACACACAAACTATTTATGGGAGGTAACGATGTTTAGTGTAAGAAAGGTTCATATGACAATAAATATACTATGTTGTAACTACTTAATGTTATCACAACAATCTATTTAGTGTGTGTGTATGTATTATTATAAAACACTGAAATACCTTTTTTGTGTTACGCAACAATATACAACTAACATTAATAGTTTACCAATTACCAACATTTTGTGTATTTATGCGAAATTTCTTAAATTCACCAAATCATTACAAACTTGTCAACTAATGTAATTTATGGTATGTTAACTATAACAAGTTTGTAATAATTTGGTGAATTTAAGAAATTTCGCAAAAGATACACTGGTTTGTGACTATTATCTCTTCTCATTGAACATACTCACATATATGTAATCTATATCACAAAACAACATAATTAACAGTATGTAGTTATACTGTTGGCAAATTGTTCTTTCTCTCGTTCTCAACTCACATACAACAAATATTAACTAAGTATGTATTAACATAATTATGTTTACATGTTTACATATTGTTCACTCAAACATGTCGTTCATACATAAATTACATAACATGTGTACTTGCTGGATAGTTATATGTCGTCAAAAATAGTAGTATAGTAGATTAACCCTATCACATTCACAACTATTGGCGGCCAAAACAAACAATAAAATACATCTATAAATGGAATTACAATTTGTGAATGTAACCAAATAATTTAAGTGCAATTGCATGGCAACACATGTAATCAATGATCCACAACATCCATGTAGCCTTACACATATAATTACTAACACATTCTACATGGATACTGTGGATCCTTGACTACACGTATTGCCATGTAATCCTACTAAACAACAAACTCATTCAAAACAACAAACTCATTCAAAACAACAAACTCATTCAAAACAACTATTATGTAAATGTTAATTGGATAATTTATATACTATTGTATTAACACATCAGTATACTGAACAACTGTAACCCATGACCTCCATTGTGTCATATGTATTACAATACCATATTGTAATCTTTTTATCTTCCGGTTAATTGATTTTTATCCTAACATGTCAAAACAAGTGTTATACATTTAAAACTAAAAACACAATAAGAAGCAAAGTAGACAATATTCTAATATAACAACAATACTATTAACTACTACTACTACTACTACTTTATTTCTAAATCGGGTATCTATATATTCTTTTTTTTAAAACAATTAATGCTAGATAATATATATATATATGTCAAAATAGTAACTATTTGAATTACAGTCTAACAAATTTAGGACACATATTAGTGTTTGTACATGAGCGCGAACATCCATTGATTAAAACGGTTTCATTCTACGATAAATTTGACGAGTGATGACAATAAACATATTAACATTGTTAATATTGAGATGAAGTAGAGATGCATGTACATTTTCTTTACATCCTCGAGATGTAAATTTGCAATATGAAGTGTATTAAACAATGTTTGATGTTATTCAACGTGACCTATTGATAGAACTAATATCAAAATCTAAATATTGTTAAGATTACAAACATTAACAAATGAGGTCCCTTGAATACGAAATATATATCTTAAGTTTAAGAATTAAACGTTGATAGTTGTAAAATTATCACATATAATTTACAAATTTTAAAATAAATTTATTTATTCTTAATAAGATTGTCGATCTATTCCTCAAACATCTCAATATTTTAAATTATTTCCCTGACATTGATAGGGAGCTAGTAGAGTTGGCAATGTTGCCTGAACCCACCAAAGAAGAGATAAAAAAGGCTAAAAAAGAAGGAAGAGTATTAAATGCAAATTTCATCGATCTCATCGAGTCTCTCGATATTAAATATGGTATCAAAATGAGCGGTAGTAGTTATAGAACGTTGGAACAGTATGGTGATACTATCTTAGACTTAATTCTTTATGACAAGTTAAGAAGAATGTATGGTATAGATATTACTGCTGAAGATTTATCTCTATTTCGTGGAGACATGACTAGTAACAAGCAATTAACTGAATTTAGCAGGGAATTAAAAATTTGTTATGAAGTTTACGAAGTTTCACCTCATGCTGATTTTAGATTTAATTCTATTTGTGCAGATACTATAGAATCTATTATTGGTGTTTTATATTTCCAATACGGTTTAAAGAGCGTTGAGCGTATAGAGCAATGGTTTTGGTCGTTACCACCAATTAAAAACTTTTATGATCAGAGAGTAATGCAAGAAGATGCTAAAAGACGAGAGAGGATCAAGAATTATAACTATTTCCCGTCTTATGAATTTCATGAAAAGGGTAATGTAAACGGCTTCTTGAAAAGATATTTAGATAAGGGTGGAAGAACTGGAGAGAAAATAGAGTTACAACTTATACCAGTCAATAATGGTTTATATGATTACTATCTTTATAATCCAAAGTTCAACAGAAAACTTTACCTTGCAACTCTGGAACAAGATGATGCACGAGGACTGGAAAATGTTTTGGTCTCATCCGGTATATGGTTACAATATTAATAATAATAATAATAAAATGAATATAGTTTTACTTTATAATAAAGTAAATTATGGTTGACAATCTTACATATGATGACTTTTGGCCTTTATATGTTAATGAAAATAGATCTGTGGAACAACAATTAAGATATAAACATTACATGAAGAATGGATGGTGGTGCATACTTAGGGCTAGTATGGCAAGAGTAACATTTGCCGCATATAAGGGGAAAGATGTTGCTGCTATACCATTCGAACAAAACAGGTATAACATTCCTTACGACAAAGAAGTACATAACAATACTATACATATAAAAGATAATTATACACCTGATTTTGACATTATTACACTTCCAACATATGATCAGGAGATATGTAGAAATTATAATAATATTGATGATGAAGAAACTGGTGACTTTCATAAAATTAGAAGAGACAGGGAAGATAATGTATCTGATGTGGAATTCTATTCAGATTATATAACACGTAAACTTAACGGTATAGTGCATAAAAATATTTGTTATCCTCTATCCTACTATCAATACACCGATTATCGATATATTAAAGGTGTAGATAGACTAGTTCAGGGATCCAGACAAGACTATCTTAATTTTCCTTTTAATATAACAAGAGTCATTGCGATGAAGAAAAGTAAGAGAGGTGGAGACAGATGGTTATTGTTAGGAGTAATATCCCACAATAAATACTTCTTTTATCATGCACGGTGCTTGAAGGATGGTTTCGATTCTGCTGGTACCATAAAATTATACATTTGTAATGATTATAATACAATTGTTAACTATACTATTGATGAACTCGATAAATATAAACTTGGTCTCAAGCTTACGATAAAGGAAGAAACATTGGCTAAGTTAGTTTACTATAAATTTATACAACTTATGTCCAAACCACCTCATGGCTACTACTTTCTAAAAGACATGCAGAAACATCTCCATACTTGCAACTCTCCTGATTATGAACAATTTAAAATATGGTGTCAACAATATGATTATGAAAAGATTAAGTCTTATTTACTACGCTAAATAATTGTTCTCCTGTCCATTATCTTCTTCTATGCTAAATAATAAAGTACAAAATTACTTCTCAAAGAAGTAATAATACATGTTTCCACATTTAATAGATGTAAATCATTAATGTATATAGAGATCATTAATATAAATATAACTTTAAGGTATATATATATATATATGGGTTGTCCGGATTGGTAATTATTAACATATTGAAATCCAACAAATTACTTAAACCCATTTTTTTAACTTCGATACTTTCTAATATTATAACATACAAAAAAAATGGTAACTGTCATATCATAACATGTTAATGCTACCAATCATGTATGTTTGGTGATGTTAATAGTTAACTTAATTATATATAAACATATAACTATTATTGTTACTAATAATAGGACAAAACATATTTGTTAACAAAGTTAACAAAACAAACAACAAAACAATTATAAATATTGCCTATACCAACTTAATGTTGTAACTATATGATAAACATTACAATGTTTAGTTTAGAAATATCTAATATGTTAACTACTTTATACATTGTTGGTACTCATAATGATGAGTGGTGATTATTTTGTTGTATGCATAAATATTTGTTACTCCATGTTAAAGTATAAACATAAATATTAATGTAATATCGTAACATGAGTAAACAACAAAATGTTAAAACAGTAAATATATGAATAGAGTTATATATTCCAAAAATATAAAGAGGCAAATTAGATATTATTACATGATTATTCATGTAAACAAGGATCCACAACATTCATGAAAATGTGTTAATAATTAGTAACAATTATATGTTTAGATCACATGAATATTGTGGATTCTTGTTTGCACGTATGGCAATGTAATAGCACTCAGATAACATGATTCCAGGAATATAATTACGTAATTTAAGTACTATTACATGGTGATACGTATAAGCGGTTGTGAGCCTGTTTGTAAACCTAAGGTTTACAAGTAGCTCACAAGCAGCAAGCTGCGACAAGCGACAAACGCAGTGACAAGCGCTAGGTAAAAATCCACAATATTCGTGTAGACGTTCTGATAATTAACAAAAATTGTATGTGTAAAATTTCATGATGTTTGTGGATCCTTACCTAGCGCAGCGCTTGTCGCAGCTTGCTGCTTGTGAGCTACTTGTAAACCTTAGGTTTACAAACAGGCTCACAACCGCTTACACGTATTGCTGCGTAATGTTATTAAATAGTAAGTAATCAAATAGTAATAGTTCAACAATATTTTGTTATCAAACACAACAACAAACACTTATTCAAAACAAAACTGTTATAGTGGTAACGTCACAATAGTGATGTTATAAGACTTAATGGGATGAGATATAAGATATTTTATTATTTTAGGTTTAAGTGACAATATGTAGTGGTAATGATAGTAAAATACTACTTTGAATACCTATTTATAGTAGTAATGTATGTGATAAGTGCTTAATTGTTAACAGTGTTTTTAACCTTTACAGAATCTACTATTATACAGTATGTGTTAAGGTATACTTTGTGTTTACTAATATGTTTCGACATATTTTTATTAAAAATATGTCGAAACGATTAACAAATTAGGAAGATGTATAATATTAGCATATGTGTGGTAGTTGTAATAAACTCTTAATAGTGTCAATAACACTATGAACTTTATACTCTTAATTCAAAACATGTAAATATGTCGTTAAATTTACTTCTCTGAGAAGTAAAGATGTTAGTTGGTTTAGCACCATACTGTCATAAATCTATATCTGTTAGTGTTGTAATATTATAGTGTAATTTACATTGTTACGGTTGTAACTTTGTAATAGCATGTTATTTAAACAATTATACAAATACACAAATTCCTTACCAGTGTTACATCATGACAAAACTAAAAAAATGGAATATTACGCATCGATACATATTTTTCAATATTATAATAATATTACTTAAAATAATTGGATACAAGTACTTATTTTTTGGTGTATTAACACACTTGTATATATTCATATACTTTTGTTTAATTTACTTACTATCCGTCCCCCTAATTGGTTATTCATTCACTCAAACAACTTATAAACAATGTTATAATCTATGATTATAACAAGGTGATTTTAGTGTTATTACATAGCAATATGTGTAAGCAAGGATCCACAACATCCATGTGACTATACTAGTATATAATAAGTAATTACATTCGTGATCTACATGACATTTGTAGATCCTTGCTTACATATATTGCCATGTAATAACACTAAAATAACAGGTAATTATCCTGTAATATTTCGGAAGTAGGTGATATCAAACAACAAAGACATTCAAAACGACAAAATTTATTCAAACAGGTATTTTACGATGTATATATTACATTACACAGTAGTACCATTCTGGATTATAACTGCTCCTTCCATTCACCATATATAATCTCATTACAACAACAAGTAATATCTGTATATGTGTGTATTAATGTTAAAATTATATTTATTGGTACATTTACAAGTGCAATTATAACACTACTATATAGTTTATAGTTACAATATCATTATTTCCATATCTTTCTAATTTTAAACTTTATTTAGTATATCACAGTTAAGTGTATTAATAACATTATTGTGTACAATTATTATATAAATGTTACATTGGATAAGTTAACATTTATATAATAATACATTGAACAAGTTTAACCTATGAATGCCTTTAAATTACATGTATTACAATATATTATTGTAATTTTTTACTTTCTGGTTAATTACTTTTATGTTCTAACATGTCAAAACATTTTTACACATAAACAGATTTAAAAATACTTGTATGCAACTGTATTTGTATGGTCACTTGATATGTGTGAACGAATGGAGTGACCCAAAAACATTGGATGAGATGTATGGTTGTGTTTATTAAAACACTCATGTATTTGTATTATTTACCCAACGTTTGTGTATTTTAATCATTCACAAACAATGGATAAATGGTTATGAATGATCATTAATATATGTGTGAATGTAATTGTACTGCAACCTAATATCTGTGGATCCTTATTTACACAGATGTTATATGTTTGACATGTAAAAATACCAGTACAACTACATAACATCTGTGCAAACCAATATTCATAAATATCACGTAGAAGTAGTAATTTACATGTTTTGGTATTTGTAGTGATATGTAAATATATTTAAACAAATAACTAGACATATGTTATATATATATCGTATACACAACTGTAGTTACCCATTACATAATACACAACTATTATCTTTAGTATTACAGACACATAAAATGTGGTATTATATGTTAGAGTAACCAATAAACACTTATTCCCTTTACTCAAATATTTTTAACAGTATTATTAACATGTTGTAAGAAATTTGTAAATTACCTATGTTAACAATTGTGACAAATACAACATAAATTTTATACATTACTAACACCCTCGAAGAGGAAAATGAGTTCATAGAACAATACACATGTTAGGTGAGATGTGTATAACAATATATTGTTGTAAAATATTTAATGGTTAATTATATTAGATATACCAATTGTATTGGTGCATTGTACTTTTAGTTATAATTGTGTATGCGTACATAATGTTTGTGGATTGTTAATTACACAGATATTATGTAATTGTACTAGTTTTCGCATTAACGATTACCCGTTCATAATAGTACAATTACATAATATCTGTGTAATTAACAATCCACAAATATTATATAAACATAATATCTGTGTAATTAACAATCCACAAATATTATATAAACATAATATCTGTGTAATTAACAATCCACAAATATTATATAAACGTAATGACATAGTTGTTATCGTATTGAGTATATTGTATATATTCCAACTGTACAGTATATCACTAACATTGGTATAAAAGTGTAATATGTTGTAAAATGTAATTAACATATTAATTATATCTTCAAATTAATGTTGTTGTTAACCAACAATACAATTTTTTGTTGTACTAGACAAGTTTTAATATCTTCTACCCGCGTGTATTTTAACACATGTGTTAAGACAGCCATTAACTATTGTTATATTAAGTGTACTTATTTTCTAATTTTAAACACTCACGAGATTAAATGTTCTACCCACTCTCCATTCCTCTCTCTTCTCTCTTCTCCTTATACAATACAAATTAAATACTATCGCTCAAAATCACCATTATTTAATAGTAAACAAATATGCGTAAGTAACTATTATTTATCTTGTTAACTTGTTGTGTTGTTGACACATAACTTAGGTAGTTAAACATACACACCTAATTGTACTTCTATACCCACAATACTAATTTTAGGTTATAAACTGTACCCATATTTAATAGTGTTTAAAATAATAACCATATATGCATAGTTTTTGATAGGTTGGATAGTAGAGTACTTCATATATAAATATATGTTGAACATGTCTCGATAGTTTAAAATTTACAATCTTTAACAACACTAGTAAAATTACCAACAATAACAAAGTTACACAATATGTTAAGTACCAAGTAATCATAATACAGTACATAAAAATACTTCATGGTGAAGTATTACTTAAAAATGTATATTAACTCGAAATTGTGTTAACTCTTACAAATACCTATTTTCACAAACAGTTAAATATATAAAGTTTAGAAGATTACAACAAAAGGTGTTAATTTAATAAAAACATGTAACCTACCATTCACAGTATAAACACTATAAGGTAATGTCAACCAAACAAAGTTAACAACATAATATTATATTCATTATGTTGGATAATCCAACATAACAGTATCTTGTATAGGTAATAATCCAAAACAAAATGTTTACAATTATTTAACATCGTGATAATAACATATTGTATGTTATTAACTGTGATGTTGGGGTTTTATCTTGTTAACTTGAGGCTAGTTGCTTACAACATATAATTTTGTATTGTGTTTACTACACTAAAACATGTTGAGAGTAAGTAAGTATATGTAGTAAACAATATTAACTGGTGATGTGTTAAAACATAACATGTTGACAAGAACATTTATATCGAGTGTAGACATGTACATACTAACAATTAGAGATAGATTTGTTACATCATGTAACAAAGTTTTATCTTATCGCAATGAACAACAGTATAACAAGTAAATACTATGATGCTTGAATGATGGTTAATACACTTGAAGTAAAAATGTCAAGTTAACACACATTAAATTATACGTACTTATAACAAATTTTTGTACTTTTGAGTGATGAAATGTACTGTTATACAGTAAATGTTAATATGTTATACAACTTTATGTTTTTAAATTACATGTTAAAACAATCTTTTCATATATACAAACAGTTGTTACTTACACCCCGAGTAGTAGATAATACAAAAAGGTTATGTGTTGTTAATATTTGTAATTGGATTAAGTTGCAATTCCAACATTGCCATGTTTGACAACAAGTTCGTTAATAGTGTTAAATTGTCTCATCATGTTAACTTGTCAAAGAAGTTAATGTTATAGTTGTAATCTTGTGATAATCTGTCATTCGGATAAGTTGATTGTAAATATATTTTTACTACCGTTACTGTCTATCTTTATTTTCATAACAAAACTAAAAAATTAACATACTATGTAATAACACATATTTTTCAATATTACAATAACCTTACTTACTATAGTCGGATGCAAATACCTGTTCCTCGGCTGTTTGTACTAACATGTCTTGTATACTTTTACTTTTATTCACCACTTACTAGTTGATAACATATAATAATGTCATACCAACTATTACGTTAATTACATTATTACACATAATAATGTTAATGTTTACATGTTGTTTTATAAAACAAAGTGTTATAAATGTTTTAGTACGTGTACATGTATGTTGAAACTAGATATTACACAATGTAATACCATTCACTCATTCAAACAAATTTTAAACAGAGGTTATGGGGATTTAGAAACATATTCGGATGACTTAAGTGTTATTACATTGCCATGTAACAGCACTTAAATTGTCTGGTTATACATGTTTAAATTTATAATTCTATTCTATTCTATTCTATGTGTATATACTTGTTTTTTGAAATAACATGTTATTAACAGAATACATAATTTTATACAATTATGTATAAACAGTAGAGTTAATATAGTTATAAACAAGTTTAATAGAATAGTTATTATTTAACACAAAACAATATGCTGTGTTTGGATTATATATCTTAACTTAATTAGTTCACCATGCAACATTAGTAAACATAGATATTGTGTTTGTATACCTGTTTGTAAATGCATGTGTATTGTAAACAGTGTAAACTAGTAATGTGCACGTTGTTCACGGATATGTTAATAACATGTACGTAATGACTGTAAACACATTTTTCTAAAACAACTATACGAAACTATTTGTTACACTTTGTAACAAAATTTTTACCTCATCACACAAAACAACAACACTACTAATAGATGTAAACCATTCGAATGATAGTTAACACTTTCTTATTTTGAACATGCTAACTATCACATGTTAATGTATATCAACACATATTATTTATTCAGTAGAGTTAGATATAAATGTAATAGTCTTCAACTTGTTAGTGTATGTGTTAACACGTTATACAATCTTATAATATTACATACTCCATTCGACATAATGTTGTTATGTACAGATAACGATTATTACCTACAATACAAGTAGTAAATAACACAAGATGTTACATGTGTTAATTAGAGATAGTATTGTTATTAAACAAGTTGTAGTTTTAGTAGTGTTATATTTAACAGTAGATGTGTTAGTAGTACTAAACAATGGTAAATTATTTCATCGTGATAGTTGTAAGTGTAGTAATGGTGTTATGAGTAAAAGATAGAGATGGAGAGAGGAAGAAAAGTTAACTAAACATTGTTATTAACAATGTAACTATATACAATTAGTATTTACTAGTAATACATACAGGTACTTACCAAACATAAAAGATTGTACTAAATTGGATGCTGTAGTAAGTAATACACATAAATTATTTACATCAGTGATAACATTGTTTACATGAATAATTAGTATATTTAATGTAACATTGTGGTTTGAAGTAACAATAAGATTGTTGTGAGAATTTAAAATGTTGTAATGAGTAGATGTTAAGTGTAAACGACATACTATTATGAAAAATCTATATGTTTTATTAATGTTTAAAATATTAAAATATTGTTAAAATAACGTGTTGTTATACAACAAGTATTATATGCGTGTCAGAAAATACAAGTATATCCAACAAAATGGATAACATATGTTTAAATGTTGTAGTCTACTATGTAGTTGGTTACATCTTTCTTCTTCTCTTTATGTTAAAACATAATACTTGTTTGAATGAAATTTAAACTGTACATTACTATGAACATGTTTACTGTTACTAACATACAAACATATTATATTCAATGAGTGAAAGAAAATGAGTGTGAAGGAAGAGAGTATGCATTTTGTTTCTTATCTGTGTCATTGGTAACTTAGAGTTACCAAGCTACTTATCACGGTGTACTACTTACCAGTGCGAATGAGATAATGATATGTTTGTTGTTGTGTTTACATGTTCATGTCTCTAGTATCAATGTTCGCAACATTACTATGGTTAGTATGTTGTTTGCTAAATAACTCATTCTGTGTTGATAACATTATTGCCGCAACATTAAATGTACAAGTTACTACAGTATATTCTTTTGGTAGGAACATATAACATTGTTAACAATGTACTATAGAGTTATATATTTGTTATGTTTTGACAATAGTAATTAGATAACAAGAATATATGTTGTTATGATAGGTATGCAAAGTTAGACACAATACGTTATTGTTAACAGCAGCAGGTATTGTTAACAATTTACATTATTACTACAATTACTACCATTTTACCACTCTTACAAATGTACATAGTTATCTTGAAGGAAGGTGTATTACTGGTTACTAACATACACCTTAACAATACATCTCATTGCCAATTTATAGTTTGTTGATATAATATGTACATAAAAAATAATCGTAAATTACAATATGTTAACAAATACATGGTTTTTGATGGTTTCTTTACAATAATTAATGTTACCTGCATTTAACGATAATAGTAATTGTTAAATGCAGGTAACATGTTAATAATATTAGTAACATTGTAAACTTTGTTAGTCTTGTTCAAAGCAAGACTGTATATGTAAATAGGTTGTTAAGTTTACTTCTCCAGGAAGTAAAAATGTTAACTATATCAATGGTGTGATGTTATAACACTAAGTTAGTAATGTAATACATGTTGTACTTTAATTTACATTGTGTTACATTTGTAATCTTGTAGTGAAATGTCATTCAAAGGAATTTACATGTTGGTATGACTTTTTACCATTTCGTTGTCTACATACTCTTATTTATATTGTCATGACAAAACTAAAAAAATTAACATACTACACACCAACACGTATTTTTCAATATTGTAATAGTGCTACCTGTTATGGTCCGAATACAAAATACTTATTATTGGTTGTGTTACATACACATTTTCACATGTTTGTATACTCTTGTTTTTACTCACGACTTACAGACGATGTATTAAATTACTAGTTACTAAATTTTTGCATTGAGTGAAGTAAAATTATCATCGTTGTTTGCAATAACTAAAGTGCACTAATGTATTTTGCTTTTACATCTCAACAGTTTGTAATACATAATAGTTATGTACTATTTGTATCTTTACTAGTAGTAATAATAGTTGTATAGATATTAAACAGTTGAGTCTTATAGCACTTACAATTTATGTGTTTAATAATATGAGTACAAGCTATGTTAGGAATAGTTATGCCTTAACTTTTATATACACTCCAAATAACAAACACAAGTAAAGTTATGGATTTATAAATGTAACCAAGTAATCTAAATGTCATTACATGACCATACGTGTAAGCAAGAATCCACAACATCCATATGGTTAACACATATAATTACTTGTTACATACTAGCATAATTACATGGATGTTGTGGATATTTGCTTACACGTATTGCCATGTAATCTCAACGATGTTACAGGTAATTAGTGTATAAATTATTCGAAAGATAGTTTGTATCAAACTACCAGTATAACATTGTAACAAACATTTATTCAAACAAACACTTTATTAGATATAAATTAAATACTAACATTACTATAAACCATAATTGTTGTGTTCTATCCAACTGTCTAACTATTTGGCTAATAACAAATGTTAATTAGAATAGACAGTTGTCCATTAATACATATATGTATTTGTACTATTGTCTAATATCTGTAGATGATTGGAATAAACAAATTTTGGATAGAGATTGTAAATGCTTAGATGTTCATTACAACATATATGTAATTATATTTGTGTCACTACTCAATATTTGTGTGTCCAACTATCCACAAACATTGGGTGAGTAGTTATGGATAGTTGTTACAACATATACTTAAATGTAACTGTATTTATCATCTAGTATTTGTGGATTGTTGAATATACAATTTACCTGATATACATAACAAGTTCTGTTGATTTATAACCTATGTTTACATCTAACCACATTGGTATTACCTCATATAATGTTTATACAAGTTGGTTAACTGTAAATTGTTAGATTACAACACATAACCGATTGTCATCATACATTTTGCATGAAAATAGTATTACTAACTGTGTTATTTATGTTACTCAGGTAGTTTATACAACTCATACCAATTTAGTTGGTATAAAATATTTTGGTTATAATTACGATATTCACACAATATTTGTGGATACTTAATTACACAGATATTACGTAATTACGTTTATATTTTATGTTAAGAATCTACACAATATCTGTGCAACTAACAATCCACAATTGTTGTGTGAATGTAATAATGTAATATTGTATATATTTTTTAACATTAGTTGTAACACATAAACATGTTCAAGCAAACATCTTAAGTTTGGTATAACCATATGTTGTTGTAAAATATTTATGGTTAGTTATATTAGATGCACCAACACAATTGGTACATGATATCTTTGGTTGTAATAGTAATGTATGTTCATATTGTTCATAATATTTGTGGATTGTTAATTACACAGATGACATGAGTTTATACTGGTTTTTGTGTTGACAACTACTTAACTTTGGTAATAAATCTACATACCATCTGTGTAATTAACACTTCACAAATACTCATGTACACACAGTAACAATTATGTTATTATGTTAAGTGTAGTGTGTTAAGTGTAGTGTGTTAAGTGTAGTGTGTTAAGTGTAGTGTGTTAAGTGTAGTGTGTTAAGTGTAGTGTGTTAAGTGTAGTGTGTTAAGTGTAGTGTGTTAAGTGTAGTGTGTTAAGTGTAGTGCGTACACACATTTATATGCACTGAGTCAAATAAGTAGTTGTGACTGTATATAAAAAAATACATACAACATATAGTTGTATGTGTTATATTTGTTTGTAATTAACATTCTTGACAATATGTGAATGTACGATGTGAACATTAATTTGTAATGTACAATAGTAAACGATTAACGAATGAACCAAACAGCGTTTCATCTCGTGAATCCAAAATGTAGTAGTGGTACAACTTCTTCAAAGCTATGAACACATGGCGAGACAGAACAAGGTTTGAACCACATTGAAACATTCGATTGCAGACTGTCATTTGAAGCTCTATCGGTAAACGCACCATAATACAGAAAAATCTATATTCATCACTCAACGAGGAACGAATAACAGGTGATGAAACGGATGATGAAGTAGATAAAGAACAACCATGAAGTGAAGGAGATGTAGTAGATGTTGGTAACACACCTGTTCCCTTCAATCTCAAGTAATCGTCACATAGTAGCACCACCAGTGAGAAGACTTCGGCAATGAAGATTTCTCTGACTCCGGAGTCACAACGTAATTTATTCCTCGTAGTTATACAGTCAAAACTGTAATCATTGATAAGATTTGCAATTGTACCACAATGCTGCAATCGTCTCTGATATTCATCATGAGTCTCATTATCAAATCTGGGTTCGGATGCTTGACGAATTGCATGTTGAGCAGCAGTGCGATTATTCCATGATGATACACATTGGGTATTAACATAGGAGCCAGAAGCCAATATGTGTTTAACAATAAGCAAATGACCAAATTGGGAAGCAAACCATAAAGGTGTAATACGGTAGTTCATTGGTGTGTTAATATTAACACGCTCATCTGTAAGTAACAAAAGAAGCACATCCAGGTTACCCTGTTGACAAGTAATAAAGAATGGTGTGGCACCTTCAGGACCAGCATAATTAACATTAACTCGTTTATCGTTTATTAACATGGACACCACCTTTGTCTTTCCATTATAACAGGCTAAATATAAGGGTGAAACATCATTAATACTACATTTATTTACTTTTGTTTTGGCATCAGACAATAATAGTGAGATTATGTCATACCTTTCCAAACCACAAACTATGTAAAATGGTGTATGACCATCCTTCTGTGGTGTGTTAATGTCGGTTCTTGGATCTGCAAGTAGACATTTTACTATCTCAACGTGCGCCTTTGAACATGCAACATAAAATGGTGTCACACCATCTTTATTTTTGAGTGTCACATTGACCTTTGACAATTCCAACATTAATTTTACAATGTCCAACTTCCCCAGAGCACACGCTCTGTAGAACGCACTATAACCATTTTTAACATAATTCACATCACATTGCTTATGACAAATTAACTGTTTTATTAATATAAGATTATCAGGGTCACCACTACTTCTATCAACATCACTACCATTACTAATATTATTACTATTACTAATATTATTACCATTACTAATATTATTACCACAATGAATGGCATTCCATAACTGTTCCCCTTTTGTCTTTTCACTTCTTAACATTTGACCTCCTGATCGCTGACCCTTTTCTAGTTCATTTGCTATTTGTTCGCTTGGTATTTGTTCATACCTTGCCCGAGTCCTTTCTGTTAATTCTATATATTCTAACATCTAAGAACTTTAATTGTTTAACTTTCTTGATGGTAAGGATGTATATCATTTTTATATCATAATACATATATTTAAATAACTTATATATGTATTATGATATAAAAATATTTACTGGTGTGTCCAAATTAACAATACATAAGATTATATATTATGTTATAGTTTAATTTGTCTTAATTTGTTTTAGATCTAGCCATATGGGAATAATGTTACACAATGTAATCGTACATGTATTTTTAATTGTACATTAAACGTATTAAATATGTTTATTATAAATACTATTTTGCGATATATACACTATTATATTAACTGTGTTAATATAACTACATTTTTCAAAATACGAATGTACACTTGGTTTTTAATTATGTAAACACATGTAAATCTTTAACTTAAATCCATTACAATAGCGTATTGTAATCTGTATATCCCAATATGTCAAAACATAAAATACATTTAAAACCACACAACAAATAAAATAAGTGGACAACATACACAATACAGTACTAAATTAAACATTATAGAATATGAGTATTGGTACTATCTATGAATTTTGACTTTAATTGTTTTACTATAGTGTAAATGCCAGTTATTACCTGTTGCAGTAAACAGTTTATCGTTCCTTATGACAGGAACAACATTACATCAGAGTACATAAAAGAAGTTGTAACTTTGTTCGATAACATAAATGTCGTAATACCAATTCCAGATAAGTATTGTACTGTAATTAGTAACTATGTTGAGTTTCTAACAGGTCAGAAGCAAAGTCCAATTACTAGTAGGAATAGGTTACTTCTGAGCTTTCAACTTAACACTCTATTTGTTGATGTTGAGTACGTTAGTTATTTAACACACCAAGTATTTAACAACTGGTCTTATATGTGTAATATGGTATATAATGAGTTCAACGATGATCTCAAGTGGTCATTTCTTGTTCACTGTCCTTATGATTTTATACCTGGGTACTTATTAAACAATGATTCATTTATGATACAGTGGAATAAAGCTAATCACAACACTATAATTCAGGTTAACAATGATAACGAAGCTTATTACAACAACATTGAAACAAATAATTATGTGTATAGAAATATAAAAACGTATCATACAGTAAATATCAAGTCGGATGCGCATCTTGAGAACGAGAAGAGTTATATTAAAGAAGTTGGACACAAAAAGCAAGTAGTATACTATAAGGATAGTAACAATGTTGCATCTGAAAAACATTATGTTGATGGCAAAAAAGATGGTGATTGGAAACGTTGGTATAATGATGATCAACACAAACTTAAGTCTGAAGAGCAATTTGTTAATAGTAAACAGGATGGTGTATGGAGAGAATGGTATAACAATGATCAACACACGCTTTCGTCTGAATGGCATTATGTTGATGGTAAAGAAGATGGTGTTTGGAGACGGTGGTATAGCAATGATCAACACACACTTGAATCTGAAGGACATTATGTTGCTGGTAAACTAGATGGTGTTTGGAGAGAGTGGTATGACAATGATCAACACACACTTAAATCTGAAGACCATTATGTTAATGGTAAACAAGATGGTCTTTGGAGATGGTGGTATGACAATGATCAACATACACTTGATTTCGAACGATATTACGTTGCTGGTAAACTAGATGGTGTTTGGAGAGAATGGTATAATAATAATCAACACACACTTAAATCTGAACAACATTATGTTGATGGTAAGCTAGATGGTGTTTGGAGAGAATGGTATAACAATAAGCAACACACACTTAAGTCTGAAAGATATTGTGTTGATGATAAAAGACATGGGCGATGGCTTGAGTTTGATATTAATGGTAATATTACTTCCGATGATGTATATGTTAATGGTATTAAACAATAGTAAAATGGGTAATTATACTTTGACCTCTTAATGAAATCAGTGTTACTACGAACAACTATAGGTGTTAACTTGTCATTGAAAGGAGCAAAATATATACATTGTTAAATTTACTTCCCAAGGAAGTAAACATATTATGTGTTTATTATTATATGTTATTAACAACAAGTTAATAACGATATTGTATTCATGATCTAAGTTTGTTGTTACTAAAATTAGCACACTAAATTTCGCTGTTGACAGAAATGATGTATATATATATATATATTCATATCACTACTTTTTATCTTTCACCTGCCCCCTTCTCTGTATTGTCTAATGTCTATTCTTTTTAAAACTAATAAACTTGGTGACTTGTGTAGAATACGTATTTTAACATTTCGATAAACACCTATAAAACCTACCTATATGTAAAACATCTAATAATTAGATGTTTAAATCTTTACTTACTATAGTATATTATTACACTACTTAATTATTACAAATACTTAATTATTACAAATACTTAATTATTACAACTACTTAATTATTACAAATACTTAATTATTACAACTACTTAATTATTACAACTACTTAATTATTACAACTACTATACATTTATGATATGGTGTATAAATTTATGAAAAACAAGTATAATATTAGTGACTTCTGTCTTTGTAGCACTTAAATATTATCTAGTTACATATGCTGTTTGATACAAACTACTCTTAAAATATTACAGACCAACTACTTGTTACTTAAGTGTTATTACATGGTAACACGTGTAGGTAAGGAACCACAACATTCATGTAGATACATTGTTATGAAACAGGTAATTACATGTATAATTCACATGGATGTTGTGGATTCTTGCCTACACGTATTACCATGTAATAACACTTAAATAACAAGTAGTTGGTCTTTAATAATTAAAACAACGAATACCCATTCTGCCATCTAACAACTTATTCAAACATAATATCATTCAAACATATTATCATTCAAACATATTATCATTCAAACATTAAACTACAATTACACAAATTAATAACATTACTACTTACAATTTCTGTATAATAGTCTTTCATCGGATGAGTTGTTATTTATTTATTAATTATAATGTTGTGTTTAATACCTCTAACCTATAAACAACAATATCTCATATATACTACAAATAATGTATTGTAATCTTTTATCATCCAACATGTCAAAATGTAAAATACATTTAAAACCACACGACAAATAAAATATGTAGATAACATGAAGTATCAAGTTAAACATTACAGAGACATAAACATTACAGAGACATAAACATTACTCATACACTACAAATTTTGATTTTGATTTTTTATTATAATATAAAATGCCAGTTATTACTTGTTACAATAAAGAATTTGTTGTTCCTTATGATAAGGAAAACATTACGTCCGAGTACATAAAAGATATTGTAACATTTTCTGGTGATGTGGATGTTGTAATTCCAGTTCAGGACAAGTACTGCACTGTGATTAACAACTATGTCGAGTTTCTAACAGGTGAAAGGCAAAGTCCAATTACCAATAGAGATAGATTGCTTCTAAGCTTTCAACTCAACACTCTATTCGTTGATAGTAAATATTTTAGCTATTTAACACAACAAGTATTTAACAATTGGTCTTATATGTGTAACATGGTATACAACGAGCTCAACGATGATCTGCAGTGGTTGTTCTTCATTCATTCACCTTATGACTTTATACCCAAGTATCTGTTAGACAATGACCTATTCACGACACAATGGAACAAGGCTAATCACAACACTATAATTCAGGTTAACAATGATAACGAAACTTATTATAACAACATTGAAACTACCAATGGTAAGTATAAAGTTATTACCACGTACCATACAGTAAATAGTAAGTCAGAGACCCAACTTGGGAAAGAAAAGAGTCATGTTAAGGAAGTTGGATACAAAAAAATAACAACATATTATAAGGATAGTAATAATATCGCATCTGATCAGCATTATGTTGATGGCAAGAAAGATAGTATTTTGAGGGAGTGGTATGACAATGATCAACATACACTTAGATTTGAAGATCATTATGTTGATGGCAAGAAAGATGGTATTTTGAGGGAGTGGTATGACAATGATCAACACACGCTTTCGTCTGAATGCCATTATGTTGATGGTAAAGAAGATGGTACTTGGAGATGGTGGTATGACGATGATCAACACACACTTAGATCTGAAAAACATTATGTTGATGGTAAAGAAAATGGTCTTTGGAGATATTATTATGATAATGATCAACACACACTTGGGTCTGAAGGACATTATGTTGATAGTAGGAAACATGGTTTATATAGAATTTGGTATAACAATGATCAACACACACTTGAATCTGAACAACATTATGTTGATGGTAAACCAGATGGTGTTTGGAGATGGTGGTATGATAATGATCAACACACACTTGAGACTGAAGGATATTGGGTTAATGGTAAAAAACATGGACGATGGGTTGAGTTTGATATTAATGGTGTTGTTACTTCCGATGATGTATATGTTAATGATGTTAAACAATATTAAAGTAAGTAATTATACTTTGATCTCATCTCTCAAAGAAGAGGTCAATATCACTATATATCAACACAAAAAGGTAATATATAGTGATATTGAGTATAGGATCTTAGTAAATAACACTTATTCAGTAAAAGGTTCCTCCATCCCCATTTACACTTATAATAGTTATTCTAACAGTAAATAGGATATGGATGAGTAATAGAATTTATTACAACATGTTAAACATTTACATAACAAACAATTACTATACTATGTGTAAATGCCAAGTAAGTTACAATAGAGATATAAACTTTTTAGTGTTTGGAGTACTATTGTAATGTATAATTGTATAAACATATGTTATAAATAACAAGTACAGTAAACACCTAACATCGGTACTATCGGGTAGTTGGTTATCCGTAATTGTCGACTGTTAACAATAATATACTTTGTTTACCTTTAGTGCAAGGTTTAGTAATTGTATATGTTAATATTCAAACCAGCTGGATAATAAATGTTTATTATTCTACTATTTTGATGATCCTGGATCACCAACACACTTATCATTTTACCTACCAACATAACATCACTAGAGTATCAAGTATTTATTTTTTGTGTTCAATATATCTACTATCAATGACAATGTGGTCGATATATAAATAGATCCAACTATCTTAAATAAAACAACAATATAAATTCTAGTCGTTATATTATTCTAGTGTTTTTGGTTGTTTGATCCGAGTTACCCTTAAAATATTACAAACCAACTATTTGTTGTACTGTTGCCATTACATGGTAATACGTGTAAACAAAGTTCCACAATATTCATGTGTTCATCTGAGAGTAATTACCTGTTAAATGTCAACACATCCACATAGATATTGTGGAACTTTGTTTACACGTATTGCCATGTAATAACACTTACATAACAGGTAATTAATCTGTAATAATTAAAATAACAAACACCTATTCAACTATCTAACAACTCATTCAAACATATTAATTACAAATTAGTCGTTATTAAATTCAAGGATTATAGGAATAATATTATACAGTATAATATCTCTTTGGTCATATGTAACATGTAATATGTTACAATGTATTTTATATATTTAACAACACCCATGTACTGTAGTAGTAATTTATATTAACCATATTAGCTATATTGGTGTGAACATTTTAGTTGTAACAACATATTGCACATGACTGTTGGTGGATTGTTAACTACATGAATGGTCGTGTAATTTTACTGGTTTTCTGTGTTAATAATTACCTAACTATGATGGTAAAAACACATACAGTCTGTGCAGTTAACAATCCACTAACATCATGCAATGGTTGTGTACAATTACTTGTTACATTAAATACAATACTATGTTTATGAGAATTTGTGTAATATATCTTGTCTATATACTTCTGGTATAACAATCTTGGTTAACAGAAAAGAAAGAAAAGAAAGAAAAGAAAGAAAAGAAAGAAAAGAAAGAAAAGAAAGAAAAGAAAGAAAAGAAAGAAAAGAAAGAAAAGAAAGAAAGAAAAGAAAAGAAAGAAAGAGTATCTCACAGTCAATAGTTGTTTACATATTGTCTAATAACAAGTGATTAGGAGAGGGAGGAGGGAAAAAGAGTATAGATAACAAATAAAAAGATGTTAATCGACTGTGATGTTCATGATTACAAACTTATAGTTGCCAAGGTTTTTGAAAAGTACCCTGATGTTAAAGTTAAATTAAGTTACAAGTTTAAACCTCTAATTTTAGAGGAACCAAAATGTTATTGTATTAATTGCGAGTCTAATATCTATAGACGGGAAATGGATAGTGGTAAGTTTGACAGAGTGTACAATTCCAGTATAATGTTAACTAAAGATAATTATATTAACAATTTAGATAACATTGAAAACAAAGCCATGTTCATTCCATACTCAGAACGTGGAATACAAGAATATATTTGTTGTTACAAACATGGTATTGTTAAATATATCCACGATAACATCTCACCTACAAAAGTCGAGATTATACGTGAAAACAGTTAATTATTATAAAATAACAATTGGGTCTCCAAACAAATGAGTGACTTAAGTCATTAGTTTAATAACATCACTTCAGGTGATGTTTTAACATTAAAGTTTTATAAGTGTTTTATTTCTTTATCTCATACCATGTAGAGTCTCTTTATTTTTTTAACATATACCTATTAATAGTCCATAATAACTGTAATTACAAATATGTTTTGTATAAAAAGTTTGTACTGTATACTTTATAATTTACAATTTACAATTTACAATTTACAATTTACAATTTACAATTTACAATTTACAATTTACAATTTACAATTTACAATTTACAATTTACAATTTACAATTTACAATTTACAATTTACAATTTACCTCTTTATTGTTTATTTAACTTTCACATAATGAGTATTAGGTGTTAATATCATTGTAATTAATATTATACAAATATTTGTATAATATTAATAAAGTTAAAATGTGACATGTACCTATTGTATTTCTATTCTCTTTTTGACCAATGTTTAATTAATATATATAATATCTTAACTACATATATTTAACAATATGACATGTGTTTATTTACCTTACATGATTATATGTACTTTACCTTTTGGTATTTTAAACCGCCTAAATACTTTTACATCCAGAATGTAAAAGCAGACTTCCATTGATCATAATGTTACAAAATTACGTTTGATACAATTATGTTTTTAGTATATACAAGCTTTATTTATTTACTTTTGACATAAGGAGAGAAATAATCAAAACCTTTAAACATAACGTACTACTAAACATAACAATTACATTTTACACAATATGTAAGAAAAAGGGGTACACATGCACATATATTAACTGAGTGTAAACTGTATTGTCGTATGTACAAATATTATATTTATTTAACATCATGTTAAGTAGTATGTTGTTTGTTCACGTGTTTCATTCCAGTACTATTTTTTATTTAACATGATGTTAAATAATATATTGTGTAGATTTAGTAATCTTTAAATGTTATATATTATTACTGTTTGTGTTGAAATTGAAAACTAATTTATAGATAATATAAACACTACAAACTAAATATAGGTAAGTACTGTGTTATTTATTATTTTGGTCACACTTGGTTATGTTATGACTTCATTGACAATGGTTATGAAGTGAAAAGGTTTCTTAATTGCAACACACGGAAGTTTGCAGGTCCTGATTACTTAAGTGGTAGTAAAGTCAACAAGTCAGATTATGTTACTATTGATGACAGTTTAATTACTTCTATCATTGATGCATTAGTTGAGGCACACACTGAGCGTGATGCAGCTGCTTTAGGTGGTATGATACGTGGTATTTACCCCAGACTGTTTAAAGTTAGACCTCAAAACTGGTAGGTTAGAGAAAGAAGTGTTGATATTAAAATATTTGGTATAACGATGATTTGGTATAACGATGATTTGGTATAACGATGATTTGGTATAACGATGATTTGAAATCATCGTAAGTAAAAAAGATATTTATGGTTGATGTTATTGTAATAGTAGTTACACACCCTATAAATAATAGATATATTAACTAAGAATGTGCAAATACTTGTGACTAATTAAGTTCTTAATTTTTCTAGGTATCGGTAACTAGTTTTGGTAGTAAACAATTTGACAGTTATTAGTACCTAAAAGAATTGGATGAAAACCAATCATGTGTTTTAAACATTAAATACCTAGGTTACAAGATCACTTCAATCATTGATAACCTCGAAATTATAAATTGGAATGAAGTGTGTAATTACATTTAATACATACGTTTGTTATCTCTAATATATTTTACTTTGCTACAAAGTAAATAAAAAAATACTTAATTACTTATAATACCCATTATACGGTAAAGTAACTAATCACCCATAACACTTGTTACTTTGTAACAAAGTAAACAAGATTAACTATATATAACACTATGTTTAGTAATAAAAATAGTTAACTGTTTATAACATTATTTATTAGATTAGATATCTAATCTAATAAATAACCCAGAGTCTGTTGACACAATTACGTAATCTTGAATATGACCTTATTTACCTAGTTTATTTTGATTCTGATCTACAATGTAAATGTATAAATTTATACTGTGATAACAGTTGGTATTGTTACTTCACAAACCTAAAATAATCTAGGTGTTTGAACATAGAGTTGTGACTGCACATTTCGCTATCTGTAAAAACCCCACATCCAATGCATGTTCATACATATTCGTGAACGATAGGGTCATGTTCAGTGACAACATATAAAATAAGTTGTACTTATTTTAAATAACAATGTATTGTTGTAACATATTGTATTAAACACCGTTA
>Ga0302300_1000193_pt1 | contig 49887 bp, 34 predicted proteins | sample III_Palsa_E1_1_FD_198756 | JGI IMG/M metagenome (GOLD analysis project Ga0302300, IMG submission 198756) | Peat permafrost microbial communities from Stordalen Mire near Abisko, Sweden - III_Palsa_E1_1 | ecosystem: Environmental > Terrestrial > Soil > Palsa > Peat permafrost | place: Sweden...
AGGATTTTCATAAACAAAAAATTATGGTACGTTGGCTTTTTTCAACAAATGCTAAAGATATAGGTACTCTATATTTAATTTTTGCATTATTCTCAGGTATGATTGGTACTGCATTTTCTATGTTAATTAGATTAGAATTAGCAGGACCAGGAATCCAATATTTACAAGGTGATCATCAATTATATAATGTAATTGTTACTGCTCATGCTTTTATTATGATTTTCTTCTTGGTTATGCCAGCTTTAATTGGTGGTTTTGGTAATTTCTTAGTACCAGTTATGATTGGTGCTGTAGATATGGCATTCCCTCGATTAAATAATATTTCATTCTGGTTATTACCTCCAGCATTAATTTTATTATTAGCTAGTAGTTTTGTAGAAAATGGAGCTGGTACAGGATGGACAGTTAAAAATGGTAAGCTGTCGCCGATTCGTAAGAATTGGGCAATAAAATTCTACTCGATGCTAAGAACTCCTCTATTCGGAGAAAACTACTCATTGAATATTAAAAATACTTCAGCAGTAAAAATGTTTTCAACATGGGGACAATCAGCCTGGAAAGATAACAAAACTTTAAAAGAAATTTCTTCTTCAAATATTGTTTCTTCTCATCAGAGACTTAACGTAGAACAACCTAAAAATGAATGGTTTGAACAATGGCTTGTAGGATTTACAGATGGAGATGGATCTTTTTCTGTATTAAGACAAGATGATAAATGGAATTTAATATTTAAAGTATCGCAAAATACGTATAATTTAAGAGCTTTACACTATATTAAAAAAGAATTAGGTGTTGGTTCAATTTTTGTAGAATCAAAAAAAGATTTAGTACATTTTAGAATTAGAGATCGAAAAGTTATTAATTCTATTATTTTTCCTATCTTTGATAAATATCCTCTACTTACAACTAAATATTTTAATTATAATATATTTAAAGAGGCATATTTTATTCTTGAAAATAAGAATTTAACTAAATTGGAAAGAAATAAATTATTAGAAAATTTATTATTAACTAAACCTTCTAACTCGTATATTTCTCCTGTATGGGAAAATATTACTATTCCTTTAATAGATACTAATGAAGCTAAAAAAGTAATTTCAGTAGCTTGGTTAGTAGGATTTGTTGAAGCGGAAGGAAGTTTTTATTTAGTATCTAAATCAAGTACTAGAATAATTCATGCTTTTTGTATTACTCAAAAATTAGATCAAATAGTATTAGAAGGTATAAGACTTATTTTAGGTATTTCGACTAAAGTAATCTATAAAAAAAATATTAATAATAATTTTTATTCTTTAGATACAACTAATTCTAGAGCTATTATGAATATTATACAATTTTTTAATAATACTATGAAAGGTATGAAAGCTGTAGAATATAAAATATGGTCTAGGTCATTTAATAAAAGTAAAGGTTCTTATGAACAACTTTTTAAAATTAGAGAGCAAATACGTAAATTAAGATCAATTAAAGCTAAAGAGTCATATTGGTCAAATTAATTTTTATTCATTTTAGGTTGAAGGTATAGTCCAAACAACTGTGAGAACAGTTGAATAATACGATAGCATATTTAAATATGTGAGGTATTTTAATATTTTTTTGTTACCCACCTTTAGCTAGTTTACAATCTCATTCTGGTGGTTCTGTTGATTTAGCTATCTTCAGTTTACATCTTGCTGGGATTAGTTCAATGTTAGGTGCTTCTAACTTCATTACTACTATTATTAATATGAGAGCTCCTGGATTAACAATGCATAAATTGCCATTATTTGCTTGGGCTGTATTAATTACAGCAGTATTATTATTATTATCATTACCAGTATTAGCCGGTGCAATTACTATGTTATTAACAGATAGAAATTTTAATACTTCTTTCTACGAACCAGCTGGTGGTGGTGATCCATTATTATACCAACATTTATTTTGGTTCTTTGGACATCCAGAAGTTTATATCTTAATTATCCCTGGATTTGGAATTATTAGTCATGTAATTTCAACATTCTGTGGTAAACCAATTTTTGGTTATATGGGTATGGTATATGCTATGTTATCAATTGGTGTATTAGGATTTATTGTATGGTCTCATCATATGTATTCAGTAGGTCTTGATGTAGATACTAGAGCTTATTTCACTGCTGCTACAATGATTATTGCTGTTCCAACAGGGATTAAAATCTTCTCTTGGTTAGCAACATTAGCCGGTGGATCTATTAGATTTACTACTCCAATGTTATTTGCTTTAGGATAAAAATAAGTCCCAATAATATTAATTATTGATAAAATTACACTATATGCTGGAATAGCCTAAAACCTTAAGTACTTTTTTTAAAAAGTAAAAATCTTAAGGATGTAACAATGGACAATCAGCAGGAAACCAATGATTATTTGATTAAAATAATTTAGTAGGATCCTCAGAGACTACACGTGTAACACTTAAATAATAAAAAATTAAGTGATGATATAGTCCTTTCCAACGTGATAACGTTGGGGGTTAAAACCCAAAACTTTTTTATTTAATTATTTTTATAAATTTAACCTTTATAAAATAAAGGTTCAGCTTCAGAATAGGGAGGTATATCTGGTTATAGTAAGATATAAAGAAGAAAAGGTTAATAAGTTAAGAAATTAATATTTATGTTACTATTATTAATTTATTTTTTAGTATTAACAATACCATTAGCTTCTCAATATTTATCAACAATCTTAATCACAGATTTGCTTTTCATACAATCTTTATTTTCATACGATATCACAGAGATTCATGGAGGGTTATTTCAAACAACATTATTATCTCAAATGTCTTTATTACCTATAGTATGGTATAGTACACCTAGAGTATTATATATTAATGCTAAAACTGATAATAAAGAAATCTTAGCTGAAAACAAAGGTAAAAGTGGTATATATATATGGATAAACAAAATAAATGGAAAACAATATGTAGGTAGTGCTACTGATTTAGGAGATAAAAAATCAGGACGTCTTAATCGATATTATAGACCTAGTTATTTAACTAATAAAAAGTTAGGTGCTAGTAAAATAAGAAGAGCAATATTAAAATACAATTATCATAATTTTATGGTAGGAATACTTGAATATTGTTCTATCGATCAATTAACAGAAAGAGAGCAATTTTATATTAATGTTTTAGCCCCTAAATATAATATATTATCTGCTGTGAAATCTAGTTTAGGTTATAAGCATTCTTATGAATCTTTAAATAAAATGAGTCAACCTCGACTAAATTTTTCACCATCAGAAACTCATAAAGAAGCTATAAGACTAGCAAATACTAATAAAGTATTAACTTTAGAAACAAAATTAAAAATTTCAACTACAATGAGTCATCCTATTTATGTTTATACCTCTAATTTATCATTTTTAATTAAATATCCCGCAATTACTATAGCTAATTTAGAATTAAAAATATCTCCAACTACAATAAAGAAATATTGTATTTCAGGAGAAATATATAAAAATAAATATAGATTTTCTTATATTCCTTTAGGAAATAGTCAAAATCAATAATTATTATAATTCTAACTAAATAAACTCCCCCCCCCTTTATAAAAATATATTAAAAAAGAGTAAAAAAAAAGTTATTTTCTTATTTACTATTGGAGGAGTTACTGGTATCGTATTAGCTAACGCTTCTATTGATGTTGCTTTACATGATACTTATTACGTAGTAGCTCATTTCCATTATGTATTATCTTTAGGTGCAGTATATGCATTATTTGCCGCTTATTATTACTGGGTTCCAGCTAAAATATTAGGTAAACCATATAACGAATTATTAGGACAAATACATTTCTGGTCATTATCAATAGGTGTAAATTTAACATTCATGCCTCAACATTTCTTAGGATTAGCGGGTATGCCTAGAAGAATCCCGGATTATCCAGATTCTTTTGAAGGATGGAACTTAGTTTCATCTTTTGGTTCAATTATCTCTATTGTTGCTACAGTATTATTTATATATATTATTTACGATACTTTAGCACAACCAGAAGATCAATTAGCAAATGACCCGTGGGCTGTTCCAGCTTTCTTTACTTCTCCAAGAGGAGCTGGTATTACGAAAACTGCAACTACACTTGAGTGGGCTATCACGTCTCCTCCTGCGTTCCATGCGTTTGAAGGTCAATTACCTGTACAATCAATTAACTCCCCCCGTAAAAACTAATTTACTAAATATAAAACTTAAAGGTCCTAACAAAAATTGTTCTATTGTTATAATTTTTTTTTTAATATAGACTTTCCTATATTTAGATATTTTATTAATTATATTTTGCTGAAAATTTAAGATAATATAGAATTATATAATATAGTATAATATAATATTATATTCCAATACGTTATCGGATTAGATAATTTATTAAATAATTTAATAACCCTTCGAGACCGAATCTTGACGTCTTTTTTACGTATATTAAAATGGCTATAATTGATTATATATAAAAACGGGTAAGTGGCTGAGTGGTTTAAAGCGTTTGGCTTGAAACTAAATATGTGAAAACATGCGGAGGTTCGAATCCTTCCTTGCCCGAAAAGACTTGAGACTAAAATAAATTAATAATAAATATTTATATTATCCTTAATTAATATTTTTAAGGAATTAATACAAAAAATGATTGAGTGGTTTAAAGCGTTTAGCTTAAAATTAAATATGTGAATTATATATGGAGATTAAAATTCTTTTTTATCTAAAAAAATAAACGTCAAAATTAATAAATATTGAAATTAATAAATTCTTTAAATCAATAGCGTTAATTTTTAAATAAATTAATTATAAGTACAATTAGTTAATACCCTCCTTAATTGAAGGTTTATAAGATGAAGTAAGAATAATGTTCTTTTGTTATATATAAAAATATGTAATGTTCCGGAAGAGGTTATAATTAATGAATTTTTTGAATCAATAATAGATTATAAAATTTAAGCTCTATTACCTATATAATCAGTTAATATCTTATTATTATTTAAAAGTGGCTATGTCCGATATACATATATAATAATAAGTACAATTTATTTTTAACATGACAACTTTTATTAATACTGTTTTCATTCACAATCCATTAGAGCAATTCGAAATTAAAGAATTTTTCTATATGGGTGGTCCATTATTAGGTGCAAAATTCTCATTAACTAATATTGGTTTATATCTTATTATAGTTACTTTCTTAGTATTAGGAATGAGTTACTTATCTTTAAATAATAATAAAGTAGTACCTTCTAGATGGAGTATCGTTCAAGAATCTTTATTCGGTAGTATCTTAAATATGATTAAATCAACTATTGGTGGGAAAGGAGAAGCTTACTTACCTTTCTTATATACAATTTTTTTATATGTATTGTTATCTAATTTAATTGGTTTAGTGCCATATTCATTTACACCTTCAAGTCACTTTGTTTTTGGTATTGGATTTAGTGTTGCTATTTTAATTGGTGTTACTATCTTAGGTTTCCAAACTCATGCATTAAAATTCTTTGGATTATTTGTACCAGCTGGAACTCCTTTAGGATTAGTACCAGTTTTAGTAATGATTGAAACTATCTCGTATTTAGCTAGAGCTTTAAGTTTAGGGTTACGATTAACTGCTAATATGATTGGTGGTCATGTTTTACTTAAAATCTTCTCTACATTCACTTGGAAAGCAGTAATTGGAGGTCCGCTTTTATTAATAATTAGCGTGGTGCCTTTTGCCTTTATCATAGCCTTTACAGGTTTAGAGATTGCTATTGCTTTTATCCAGGCCTACGTATTCACTATGTTAACAGCATCTTACTTAAACGACGCGATTAACTTACATTAATTTATAACGTGTTAATTTTATTTAGATAAATTAACACCCCTTATTTATAATGTTATGTGTTCTCAATAATATTTTAAAATAAATTTAATAGAATAAAAATTTTAACAATAATAGAGAAGGATTGTGAATGGTTAGCAACTTGACTGTAAATCAAGCAACCGAAAGGTTATAGGGGGTTCGATTCCCTCCTTTCTCATGAAGCAATCGAAAAATTATAGGGAGTTCGATTCTCTTTCTTATAAATAATTTTATTATTAAATATAATCTTTAATAATTTTGATAAAAATTAAATAGTACTCGCCCTGTAGAGAATAAGTATGAGTAAGAAATTTTATAAGTTTCTATATTTAAAATAAAGAAAAAAATCAATATTAACATTAATCTTTCTTATTTTTTAGATTTTTAATCGATCTATTTTAAATGATAATAATTTTAAATAGTTATTTTATTTTCAGTATTATATAAATAAACTTTAACTGGTATATTAATAGTAAATCAAGTTTTAAATAAAATATTTCATTATTAATAAAGATTTGTATTTCAGAATTTTATTTATTAAACATATAAATGATTATTAAGCATATTTATGATTATTAAATTATTAATATTTTTAGTATTTTTGGTAAAGTAAGAACGATAATTAAATTCTTATTTTTAATCTATTTATTTCTTTAATATTTATAAGATAACAAATATTATATTAAGGATTTTTCATTATTATTCAAGAGGGGGAGTTTTGTTAACGCCATTCTTATAGAAAATAATAATGGGTAAGTTGGTAATATATATGTTGATAAAATATATAAAATTACTACAAATAATAAAAATGAATATGATATCATATTTATGAAGTAGAATGGTAATAATTGTGGCATTTTTTTTATTTAATAAAAATAATTAAAATTTAATCCTCTCGCAAGAAGACAGCAGGTTAACCAAAAATAAAAATTAATAATGTATTGTTTATTATAATAAACAATATATTATATCTAAAAATAAATAAAGTTCATCAAGTATAATTTATATTATAATTAATATTCTTTATTATATTCAGAAAATCCCTTAAATTAATACTCATTTTTTCAATCTTATAGATTTTCTCTTATGGGAGGATCTATTCTATAAATTCAAAGATTGACCTATTTTGATTTAATTTTATCGGGATTAAACGGATTCGAACCGATATCCTCATAATCGACAATTATGTGCTCGACCAATTAAGCTATAGTCCCTTATTATTAAGTATAACGCCTATTTAGAATGAATCCACCTTATTTAACTATGATAATAGTCCTTTATTATTAAGTATAATATTATGCCTATTTAGAGTGATAAAAAAATATTTCTATGATGATAATGAAAGACATATCTATTTTTAGTCGCTAAGAAGAATTGAATTTCTATCTAATATATTTTACCTATTCCGGCATATCAAGATATAAAGTCATTAAGAAGAATTGAACTTCTATTCAGTACGTATGAGATACTTGTTTTAACCGTTAAACTATAATAACTCTTTATATATGTAGAGGGGGGAGTTAATTTGTTATAATTAAATTTATAAAATAATTAACTAAATAAAAGATATTTTACGCAAATAGTATATGCCCCTACTATTATTCCTTACTATCTTTTATTTTTAAAGATGAAAATAAAACCCAATTTTCTTTGTATACCTTGTTTTTATCAAGGTAATTTGATATTGTAACATTACTACAATCAAAAAATTTAGCAGCTTCTGTATAAGTTTCAAAAGTCTTATATAATATAGTTTCTTGAGTCTTTGGATCAAAAGAATAAACAAATACACTTTTACTCGTTGGATTATTATCATTAATTTTGGTTTTACTAATTTTAATTATAGTGTCAGTAAAATATAATTTACCAAAAAATGGAGAATTTACATCTTTTTTAACAGTACTAATTTTTTCAATTGATTTTATAGTATGTTTATAATCTAGAGATAATCCTGCTATTTTTAGTATGTTGTATATTGGTTGTAAATTATCAATATGTTTCTGTTCAAATGAAAGAATTAATTTACATGTTTTTTCTAAAAATAAATCTTTTATTGGAATAATTTCAAGAATTGTAAGAGAGAAAACAGAATGTCATATTTTAATAAAGCTCTATAAATATAATTATCCGCTTGTTTTAAATATAAAGGAAAATAATAATTATTTAATCGTTTAGATAGATCTACTGCTGATTCAACATAATTTTTACCTAATTCCTTATTAGTTCATAAATAAATCCCAACTTTATTTTTATTATCTGATAGAATTTATAATTTATCTATTTCTATATTATAATAAATAATTGCTAGTTGATAAGGTAAATTTTGATTTAATAAAATAATTGTATTTTTATGGTTTATATGTATATATTTTGTTTTCAAAATAATATTAATTATCTATTTTAGACTATATAATAAATTATATAGTCCACTCTTCTATAAGAAAAGGGTAAACTGTATTATATATTATATGTCTACTATAATATAATTATATAATAATAAAATTTTTCTGAGAATGGCAGAGATTAAAACTTTCAAAGTCTAGACTTTAATCTTATATTTTTATTAGTAAGAATTTTAATTATTTTAATATTACTTATTTATTTGACACATTTTATAGTAAAATATCCGTTAAATTTTATTTTTTTTCTTTATTTTATAATAATAAAAAACTTAAACTATTTAAAGGATAAAATTTTTAATTATTTGAGATATGAAGTCTAATCTTCTCTTATTGTTTGGACAGATAATGCCCTGTCCGGATATGATCGAATGGGTAAATAGATTATGTTGATGGTATAATTAATATAAAGATATATAATTAATAATGGGTTCTAGTATAATCTGGCAGTACACTTAAATTTGACTTAAGAAATTGGTAGTTCGAATCTACCGAACCCAATAATTAAAAAGTAAATTAAAAAAATATCATGGGGGCCGTAAGACGGCCCTCGAATAACTCTTTTTACTAAAAATAAAATTTATTCTTACATTTATCATCAATTATATAAAAAATAATGAATCATAACAACATTTTTAAAGACTAAGGAATAATAATAGGGTAATATACTATTAGGTATAAAATTATTGTAATTTGTTGTTAATTAAAAATTGCTAGCATTAGTAAAGAGTACTTGTGTTAATACCTTACTTTTATTAAATAATAGTTTTTTATTTTATATTGATATATATATAGGAAGAGTTGTCATGGGCAAGACAAAGTATTTGCTAAATCCTTAGAGATTCCTCTTTGTGGGTTCGAATCCCTCTTCTTCCGTTATATGATAAGGATAAATGCATTAATAATGTCTATTAATTTTTGAAAGTCTATTTTTATGAATAGATTTAAAGAGTTTCTCGGACGATTTTTATATAAAAATCTATAAGTTAGAGATATTTAAAATACTAAAATTATAATTTTATATATTAGATAGTCAAATGGGTATTAATAGTATATTTATATAATTTTATAGTTATTATAAACTATAATAGATTTTCTTTAACATATTAATTATATAAAATCTATTTTTAAACAAATAATATTACTATTATATAAATGTTATATTATATGTAGTTATTAATAAAGTAATGAAGTAAATAAGTTTTATATGGGCATTTTCAATAAATATATTAAATAGGTTGAAGCCAAATTAGTCAGGCACTTAAATCAGGTTTACACAAAGTTAGTTCGAATCTTATCAATTTTAAAAATATAACTGTAAAGGTGGTATTATAATCAATAAATATATTAAGCGGGTCGAAGCCAAATTGGTCAGGCACCTAAATTGGGTTTAGGCATACAGAAAGTTCAAATCTTTCCGACCCGAAAAAAGAATAAAATTAAGAGGGGGTGTTAAATATAAAAATATTTTGATTAAATAATTTCATTAAATGGTATATTAATCCCCTACCATTAATACATTTGTATTATTAATTATTTCTTAAAAGTATTTAATAAGATCCATTTATTTTAAAATAATTGTTGTGTGATGATATATTTTTTAATTATTGAAGGAGAGTAACTAAAAAAATTCGCTTGCTTTTCTAATAGAACTAAAAGTATTAGCAAGTGAGCCTTCAGAATCATAAACAAATACAGTAGACCCTTGTGTAACACTCATTTTCGTTTTAGATTCAACTGAATGATTACGACCATACATCACATTATTTTCACCTGAACGAGTCAGACTCATTAAAGCTTTTGTTTCAGCTGAATGAGTTTTTCCAAAAAATGGATGATTTTCACCAATTTTAGCTTCAGATAATTTAGCTCTAGTTTCATCTAAATGAGTTTTACCAAACATAGGATAGTTTTCACCTGATTTCACTCGTTAAAGCTTTAGAATTCTCTGAATGAACAAATCCTAATGAAGAACCAGCTATCTTAAGTATATTATACTCAGGTTTAAGGAAATTAATATAATATTGTTAACGTGAAATAATCAATAAACGAGCTTCTTCTTTTGATAAATTAGAAATATCAAGATATTCTAAAATAGACAAAGAATATGCTGAATATCCATATGCAAGTAAAGCATTACTAAAATATTGATTTTTATTACGACTTAAGCGTGATATAGAGTAATATTGTCTCAATTGTTTATACAAGTCAATAGCAGAACCTACGTATTTTTTACCTGACTCTAGATGAGTAAATAAATAAATACCAGCTAAACCTTTATTGTTAGATAAAATACTTAATTTATCAGTATTGACATTAGAATAAATTATTCTGGGAATTGAAAAGAATGATAAATTAGGTTCTTCTATAAAAGAAAAATCACCCAAGATATTAGGGATTTGAGATAATAAAGTTGTTTGAAATAATCTTTCTAATATTACTGTAAAATAAACACTAAATAATAATATTAGAAAAGCAATTTTATAGATTAAGATTATTGATAAATGTTGAGAAATTATTAATATTGTTATTATTAAAAATTAATTTGAATATTCATATTTTTTTTATTAATTATAGAAAGAGCCATTTTCGTTAATTTGAATCTGATCATGATAATTAATTTGAATCTGATCATGATAATTAGTTCGAATCTGACTAATTCGAAATTAATAAGAAGTTCTAAAGATTATTTTTAGAAAAAGGATTATAATATAAAACTTAAAAAAGGATAAATGTTAATTAAAACTTTAATTATATATTAAATTAAATTATAAAAAGTAAAAGAATTAGTTATATATATAAGGTATATTAACTTATTAATTACTATAATATATTATTTATCTAGTATTATTTATAAATATAATATAACGTAATTATAATTGTTCATGCTTTTATTATGATTTTCTTCTTGGTTATGCCAGCTTTAATTGGAGGTTTTGGTAATTTCTTAGTACCAGTTATGATTGGTGCTGTAGATATGGCTTTCCCACGATTAAATAATATCTCATTCTGGTTATTACCTCAGCATTAATTTTATTATTAACTAGTAATTTTGTAGAAACTTTAATAAATAAAGTTAAAATTAATAAGAATAATCCAGTTAGTAAAATGTATATCTTTATTATCTCTTTTTAGACTATTTTAAAATTATTCTGTTTATATCTAATTTAAAAGATTGGATTAAAAATAAAATATATGGAATATACCTCTCAATTCCTAAAAAATTTTATTCTATCTTAATAATAATGTTTTTTTTAGTTTTTGAAAGGGACTATTTATATTAGAGTTATTGGTTTAGATGTTTTTATTTTTTTATAAATATATAATACCTGTTTGTCGAAATTGGTATACGATGTCGAATTAAAATCGATTGCTTTTAGCGTGTGAGTTCGAGTCTCACAACAGGTAAATAATAAAAAATTTTTTAGTCTTTGAGAGGGGCGGAGACTTTTAAGTCTCCGCCCCTCTTTAAATAAATGCTTTAAAAAGGTTTGCTCAATAAAGGCTCAAAGAGACAAAGAGAAAATTAAAAAATATTTATCCCTTTAGGGATGATTTTTGATGTAATTTTTATTCATAAATTATTAAATAAAATTTAAAGTTTTCAAGCTTTTATATTAGATATAAATAAAAGGATATATATTAATTATAATAAATAAATTATTTTTTAATAATTTATTTTTAATAAATATTTTTATTATAAAGTGTGTCAAATAAATAAGTATAATATTAAAATATTTATAATATATTCTTTTATGAGGATGACTTTTTGGAGCTGGGAGGTCTGTTATTAATATATTTTTATTAAGGACTAAACTTTTTCTGTTTTTTTAGTAAAATTTATAATAGATGATTAATATTATTTTGGGAATAAAAAATAATAATAAATAATCATGAATTTATCAATTACTCTGTTTTTAATAGGAATTTTAGGGTTCATTTTGAATCGTAAAAATATTATTTTATTAATAATTTCTATTGAATTAATGTTATTAGCAATAACTTTTATGATTCTTATTTCATCATTTGCTTTTGATGATGCGATTGGGCAAGTATATGGTATATATATCATAGCAGTTGCAGGAGCTGAGTCTGCTATAGGATTAGGTATTGTAATTGCTTTCTATCGATTAAGAGGTTCCATCAGAATAAAATAGTTTTTCTATTTTTTCTAACTCCATACTCTTCCGTTTTATAAATAAAGAGGAACTTTTATACAAAAATAATGGAAAATAACAAAATATTTATACCAATTATATTTTATGATAATGCTAATACTGACAAATTACGAATTTTATCTGATAATAAAGGAAAAACTGGTATATACCTGTGGACTCATAAAGAATCAGGTAAAATTTATGTTGGTAGTGCAGTAGATTTATCTAATCGTTTAAGTAAATATTTTTCTCCTTTAGACTTAAAACGAATAGATAATTATATTTCTAGAGCTCTTCTTCATCATACTCATTCTGCTTTTTCTTTATCAATTCTTGAATATATCGACATATCAAATCTATCAAAAGAGGAAGCTCGAAAATTAATACTTGAACGTGAACAATTTTATATAGATTCTTTGATACCTGAATATAATATACTTAAGATAGCTGGTTCTTCATTAGGATTTAATCATTCAGATGAGTCAATAGCTTTAATGAGTAAAATTCAGAAAAATATTGATAGATCAGGTAATAATAATCCAATGTTTGGTCGTACTGGTGAAAATAATTCTTTTTATGGTAAAACTCATACAGCAGAGACTATCACTAAGATGAGTGAAATTAATAAAGGAAAAATTAAATTAGAGGAAATAAGAGCAAAAATGAGTGTTACTCAGAAGAGCATCAATAGAACTGGAGAAAATAACCCAATGTTTGGTAAAACAGGTGATTATCACCCTATGAGTAAAAAAGTTTTTGTTTATTTAAGTTCTTCTCCAACAATTCTTTCTCGTGAATTTGTATCTATTTCAGAAGCAGCAAATTATTTTGATTGTAGCAATACGACTATTTCTAGATTCATTAAGAATGGACAAGTATTTCAAAAACAATGGATTTTATCCTCATTAAAAAAATAAAATTAACCGTATTACGAGGATCAATACGAATTAAATAATTCTATTCGAATTAAATAATAATTAACTATAGTTATTTTTATATAAATTCGTTATTTATATAATTAGTATATAATAACAATGGTAACAATAATTAATACGAATTTTATCCTAATTGAGTAATTAGATTCTTTATCAAGAATAATTTAAAAATTTATCAAGAATAATTTTTAAATTATATTAATTTAATATATCCCGTTTTATAAATAAAGAGGAATTTTTATACACAAAATAATGTATTTAGCAATTATTTTAATACCGTTATTAGGTTCAATCTTTAGCGGTTTATTTGGTAGAAAATTAGGAGCTCAAGGTAGTCAATTCATCACTACTTTTGGGCTGATTTTTACATGTTTATTATCTTTTACAGCTTTTTACGAGGTAGGATTGAATCATTCACCAGTCTCGATTGATTTATTTAGCTGGATTGATTCTGAATATTTTTTAGTTTCATGGGGGTTTACATTTGATAGTTTAACAGTTTCTATGTTAATTCCTATTGTATTTATATCTTCATTAGTACATATGTACTCTATTTCATATATGGGAAGTGATCCACACACACAAAGATTTTTTAGTTATTTATCAGCCTTTACTTTTTGTATGTTATTATTAGTATGTGGAGATAACTTATTAGTATTATTTGTAGGATGGGAAGGTGTAGGTGTATGTTCTTATTTACTAATTAGTTTTTGGTTTACAAGAATAGCTGCAACTAAATCAGCAATACAAGCTATAGTTACTAATAAAGTAGGTGATTGGGGAATGTCTATTGCTCTTTTTGCAATTATTTTTGTATTTGGAAATTTAGATTACTCTAATATATTCTCTTTAGCTCCATATATAAATACTGATATTTTAACATTTATTAGTTTATGTATATTAATAGGTGTTATGGCTAAATCAGCTCAATTAGGTCTTCATGCTTGGTTACCTACAGCCATGGAGGGTCCTACACCAGTTTCAGCTTTAATTCATAGTGCTACAATGGTAACAGCTGGAATTTTTTTAATGATAAGAACTTCACCATTATTAGAATATAGTAGTACAGCATTAATAATAATCACATGTCTTGGATCATTATCGGCGTTTGTTTTTGCCTCGATAGGATTAGTACAAAATGACTTAAAACGAATAATTGCTTATTCAACAGCTAGTCAATTAGGTTATTTAGGAGCTGTCTGTGGATTGAGTCAATATAATATAGCTTTTTATCATATTATTAATCACGCTTTCTTTAAAGCATTATTATTCTTAGCAGCAGGTTCAGTAATTCATGCAATGGCAGATGAACAAGATGTGAGACGAATGGGAGGTTTAGCTAAATTATTACCATTTACTTTTGTAGTAATGTTTATTGCTGCTTTAAGTAATATTGCTTTCCCATTCTTATCAGGATTTTATTCTAAAGAGATAATAATCTTATCAGGTTATTCACAATATTCATTCCATGGGTCTTTTGCTTATTGGATGACTACTTTTGCAGCTTTATTTACTTCTATTTATACAACTAGATTGTTATATTTAACTTTCTTTTCTATACCTAATGGACCTAGAAATAACTATGAAAATACACATGAAGCTCCTTTCTTTATGGCAATACCATTAGGAATTTTAGCTATATTATCTGTAGTTTTTGGTTATTTAAGTAAAGATCTGTTTATCGGAATGGGTTCTGATTTCTTTGGAAATGCAGTATTTATTCATCCTAACCATATTATTTTAATAGATGCTGAATTTGCAATACCATTATTTATTAAATTATTACCTTCTATCTTAACAATCTGTGGATTTATTGGTACATTATTATTCTATGAATTTATACCTAATATTTTAGTTGAAATTAAATTATCTAAATTAGGTAGAACTTTATATACATTCTTAAATCAAAAATACTTTTTTGATTTAGTTTATTCTCGTTTAATAGCTTTAATATTAAATTTAGGATATATGACTCATAAAGTAATTGATAGAGGAACTTTAGAATTAATAGGTCCAACAGGACTTACTAATTTATTTAGTAATACTAGTAAAAACATAGCTTCATTAGATAGTGGATATATCCCTAATTTAGCGCTTTATATAATTTTATCTGTTCTTACATTAACAGGTGCGATCTTATATTTAGATGATGCTAGATTATTATTAGTGTTTATTTCTACTTTACTTCTCCTTAACTCTCGTCATTTTACAACTAAGACAAACTCCCCCCCTTTTTTTATTTAAATTTTTAAAAATAATTAATTATTAACAACAATACGAGAATTTATTAAACAGTATTATATATTATATTATCTCGTAATTAACTTAAAGGTTTAAGTCTTCTAATCTTAAATTTTACCATAAAGTGTGTCAAATAAATAAGTATTTTATTAAAATAATTCTAATAGATGATTAATAATATTTTGGGAATAAAAATTAATATTAAAATAATGATACGATTACAATCATATTTTTCAACCATCGAATTATCGACAGGTTACTTACACTTAGCAGAAATTCAAAAAATAATTAAAATGGAATTAAAAGGTAAATCTGGAATTTACGGGTTTCTTTGTAAAACTAATAATAAATTATATATAGGTTCTTCAAGTAAATTATCAATTCGTTTTAATAAACATATAAATGGTTTACAATCTAATGTTTTACTTCAAAATGCAATAAATAAATATAATTTACAAGATTTTATATTTGTAATCTTTGAGTATTGTGAGACAGATAAATTATTATCTCGAGAACAATATTACTTAGATACCCTTGAACCTGAATTTAACATCCTTAAAATAGCTGGTAGTTGTTTAGGATTAATACGTTCAAAGGAGAATAGAGATAAAATTAGTAAATTCTTTAAAGGAGTACCATTATCTGAAGAACATAAATTAAATATAAGTAAAGCAAGACTTGGTGAATTACATCCAATGTACGGTAGAAATCATTCAGATAGTACAAAAATCAAGATGAGTATTGCTAAAGGTACGCCTATTTTTGTATACTCTAATGATAGTAATACGCTAGTTTATAATTTTACTTCATTAAAAAAAGCTAGTGAATTTTTTAATTGTTCAGATCATACGATTAAAAGATATTTAAATGGTAAATTGTTTAAAAAACAATGGATTTTAACTACAAGTATTAAAGATAATTAGTGGATTTCTTCTTAATTCACGTCATTTTACAACTAAGACAAACTCCCCTCTTTTATTAAGACTTTAATAATTTAATTATTTACAAATAAAAAGACGAGAATTTATTAAATTATATAATTAAAAATTAATATTTCGTAATTAATTTTTTTTTAAATTCGATTCTTTTATCTTTCTCACAAAAATATAAATCCTGGATGTTATGTGAATACCATCGAGAGTATATTTAATATATAAAGTTAACAATTGCGCTCTCCCTTTTTATATAAACATTTTAATAGTTAATATTGAGAATATTTAATAAATTAATATTTAAAATATAAAATAAAAAATAAATTACGAAATATTAAATAGATTAATATTGATAATATTAAATATATTAATTTCTAATGGTCAATCCAGATTATTTATTTGAATAGGACAATAGCTTAACGTAAAGCTCTCTGCTCATAACGGATATGATGGAAGTTCGACTCTTCCTTGTCCTATTCTTTCTATTACTAAATATAAAGGTAATAATACATTATATAATATACAGAATTTGTGTATTATTAATTTTTTAAAAATTTTTAGTACTTGTTTTCCTTTAGGGAGTACAAACATATGAGCGAATTAAATATTAGATCTTTCCAAAAGGATGATCTGTGTCGTTAATATAGATTTACCTCAGATATCTGAGATTGATTTAAGCTATAAAAATTTTAATCTTAAATTTATAAACAAATAAGTTTATTTTTATTACTTAAACATATTAAATAAATTATAATTCATTAAAATAATTATATTATAATTTATTTAAGTAATTATATGGTTAAATATTAAGCCTATAATAATTTTATAGATTATATAAAATGGCTAAAATATATTTGAATTAAAAACCAATTTTGTTTTTGTTATTTTGCATAATTTAATAAAAAGTTTTTATTTACAATAAAAAAAATAAATAAGATAAAACTTAAAAAAAACAAACAAAAATAATATATTTCTGTAAAGAAATATACCTTTTTCATTCTTTTATATTACAGTAAAGTATAGTTTATTATTAGAACTTAATAATAAGCTTTAGATTAAGGAATATAAAAACATTTAAATATTTTGAAACTTTTAAAAACCCATCCTTTTTTAAGTTTAGTTAATAGTTATGTAATAGACTCTCCTTCTCCTTCAAATATTTCATATTTATGGAATTACGGAAGTCTTCTTGGTGTTATTTTAGTAATACAAATCGCTACAGGTGTTACATTAGCAATGCATTACACGCCTAATGTAGATTTAGCTTTTATTTCTGTAGAACATATTATGCGTGATGTTAATTATGGTTGGATGATAAGATATCTTCATGCTAATGGAGCTGCATTCTTCTTTATTTTCATTTATATCCATATGGCTAAAGGATTATATTATGGATCATATAAAGCACCAAGAGTAATGTTATGGTCAATAGGTGTAATTATTTTTTTATTATTAATAATAACAGGATTCTTAGGTTTGGAAACTGGCCTAAAATGGTCTAAATATAATAATTTTAATCCACGTTTTAATAAGTTTAATTCTCAATATAATAAATTCAATTCTCATTTTAATCTTTCTAATAATAGTAAAAAAAGATATTATAGTACTTCTAATAATAATAATAATTCTAAAATCTTAGAAGATTTTTTTATAGAAAAAAATATAAAACCTGTTTTCTATTATGAAGATTTATCTTTACAAACAGTAAAAGATAAAATTAAAGAAGATACTAATAATCTTAGCGGTGTTTACTTAATTCTTAATAAAGTAACTTTAGATTACTATATAGGTTCTGCATCTACAGACAAGTTTTATACTCGTTTTTATAGACATTTAATTAATTTAACAGGTAGTAAAATTGTAAAATTAGCTGTTAGAAAATACGGTATAGAAAATTTTACTTTTATTATAGTAGAATTATTTCCAGAAGAAGTTAATAAAGAAAATAATAAAAAATTACTAGATTTAGAAGATTTTTATATTAAATCTTTATTACCTAATTATAATATCTTAACTGAAGCTGGAAATACTTTTGGTTATAAACATACCGAAATAAGCCGTATAAAAATGAAAGCAAATTATAGTGATGAACGTAGAGAGGCTATAGGTAATTTAAATAAAGGTAAAACTTTAAGTAAAGAAACTATAGCTAAAATGAAAGAAAAAGCTTTAACTAGATTATCTCGTACATTTACTGAAGAAGCTTTAATTAATATGCAAAAACAATCTAAACCTATCATTTTATATAATAAAAGTAATGGTACGGTATATGGTGAATATAGTAGTATTATAGATGCAGCTAACAGTATAAAATGTAATGAGAAAACAATAAGAAGAGCTTTATTAACAGAGAAAAAAATATTATTAAGACAATGGATAGTAAAATATAAATAAATTTATATTTAGATTATAGTCCCATGAGTGTAAATTTCTATGTAATTTTTAGAAAAAAATAGAAATAAAGTGGAATAACTTGACAGAGTTATTGAAGAAATATAATATTTCTTTGGCAATATTAGTGAAAACGATCAATGGCTATTTAGCAGAAGATCGTCGGTTATCTAAATGATCGCGACAGACTGGGTCACTAATGGGTGCCTGAAATGGTGCTTAATGCACAGTCGAAACTTTTGAGTAAATAACTCAACAAAATATACGAAATTAAAGTTATTTTGGTTATATGTTTTATAAAACATATGATAAGTATTGTATGTTTTACCTTACGGTCAAATGAGTTTTTGGGGAGCTACTGTAATTACTAATTTAATGTCAGCAATACCATGGATTGGTAACGATTTTGTAGAATTCTTATGGGGTGGTTTTTCTGTAGGTAACCCTACTTTAAACCGATTCTTTAGTTTACATTATTTATTACCGTTCATCTTAGCTGCATTAGTAATAATGCATCTTATTGCACTTCACGAACATGGATCAAATAATCCATTAGGAATTACTTCAAATGTAGATAGAATCAGATTTCATCCTTACTATAGTTTCAAAGATTTAGTAGGTCTTTTTGTTTTCTTTTTCATATTAGCATATTTTGTATTCTTTAATCCTAATTTCTTTGGAGAAAGTGATAATTATATACCAGCTAATCCTTTAGTTACTCCAATTTCTATAGTACCGGAATTCTATTTACTTCCGTTCTACGCGATATTACGGTCTATACCTCATAAATTATTAGGTGTAATAGGAATGGTTGCTGCCATCTTAATTTTATTAGTTACTCCATTCTTGGATACATCTAGAATTAGATCTATGCAATTTAGACCAATTATGAAATTCTTCTTTTGGTTATTTGTAGCTAATTTCTTAATCTTAGGTTGGATTGGTGCAAATCATCCAGAATCACCTTTAGTAGAAATTGGTCAAGTTTCTACGATTTTCTATTTCTCTTACTTCTTAGTAATTTTACCAGTAATAGGGATTATAGAAAATACATTATTCGATTTAGGAACTAAAACTAAATAAGAATAAACTCCCCCTCTTTTTCCTCTTAGTTATTCCTAATTATTCTGTAGACTATATTATATATAAATATAATAAAGATAATAAGAATAAATATAATTAGAATTATATTTTAATTTAAATTATTATTAGTTAGTAAGTTCGATTCTTCTTAATTAATATATTATTCGCCCCGATAGCTTAATTGGTTAAAGTAGAGGTTTGAAAAACCTTTGACGGTTGTTCGATTCAACCTCAGGGCAAAAAATAATAAAGTAAAAGTTTTTCAAACTTTTTATATTTATTCAATTTATTTTTGAAAGAAATATTAGGATTAGGACTAACAGAAGAATTTATTTTTCTATAAAGAAAATCACTATTTTATTAAATAATAATTATAATATTATATAATTAAATATTAAATAAATTTCTAATAATATTTAATAATATTTTAATAATACAATCCTAAAAATATTATATATATATAAAATATAGATGTACCTTGCCTATTAACTAATTAAGAGAGAGTATTATTTTAACAATGCAAATAAGTCCCTTAAGGGGGGGACTAAGAGATAAAATATATTCATAAAAGACTTGAGTCTATATTAACATTTTTAATATTAATATAACTATTTATATAATAATTATTTTTACCAATATTATTTTTGTATATATTTTTTTTAAAAATTTTGAAGCTCTTAAGGTAGTAAATCATCTTTTACAGATAATGTAAAAATTAATAAAACTTTTAATAAAAATTATTAATGTATTTTTTTTTTGATTTTATTTAAAAAATTCTAATTAAATAATTAAACATCTTCTCATACTAGAGGCCTATGGCTTTATTGGATTAAGAATAATAAGCACTTGTAACTTAATTGGAAAAGTATAGATCTTCTAAGTCTAGTAATAATGGTTCAAATCCATTCGAGTGCTTACGAGAAGAGGTGAATAGAAGATAATAAGCTTCAATCCTATATTGGATATATTATGTTTTAGATGGGAAACTAACTATTTTATATAATAAATCAGCCCCTAAAAGAAAAAAGTAGAATTTAAATCATTAAGATACATAAAGAGTGTCTTAAATTTTTATCTAAGATCTGTTCCTTATAGGCAGATAACCCGACCCGAAGGGATAATTTTTAAAGAAAGAAGAATAATTGTTATAATTATTCTTAATTCTAATTATAATTAATCCTGTTAAAGAATTAACTATTTATATTGGTATCGGCTGGATTATAATTTCTATTATAAATTTGTATCGATTAAGCTCTCTGAAATTTTATAATATTCAGGGTAATGTATAATCCACAATATCAATAGTTAAAATTATAAAAATATAAAAATATACTAAAGTCTTTATTTCATTATGCCTATCTAAATATTTAATATTTAATAATTATCTAAACTAAACTAAAATTTTTTTTTAATTATTCAAAATCCTGCAAGTTTAATCCTATAAAATTAAATATTAGACAAGATAAATGCATAAATTTTATTAATTATATCCTTACAAGAATTTTTTTTTCAATAAATCTAAAGTTCTAAAACCGATACAAAATATATATATAAATATATATAGGAAATTGTCATCAATTTTTACAAGTATGAAACTAAATAAACTATTTAAAAGTTAATTATTTTTAAAATAAAAGATATCTAAGTCCCTTTCGATCTAAAAAAAAAATATTTTAAACGGAGAAGTTTGGGCGAAAAGAAGGATTCGAACCTTCGTATATAGATCCACAATCAACCGTTCTACCTATTGAACTATAATCGCCTCTTATATTTTTAACTATAATCGCCTTTTATAATATAGTTATTATTATCCATTTCTTCCTTTTTATTTTAATTTTTTTAACTTAAAAGGTAATCAATTTTTAATAATATATGCTAAAGATTAAAATTTTATTTTAAAACTTACTATTATCCAAAAATAATTATATTTTAAACTCTTTATAAAATCTTATTACTCCCCCTGTAGGGTCAGGAATTATATATTTTAATTTATTAAATTAATCGAGCAAATTAGTTAATAAATATTAAAAGATCACTTAAAAAAGGAATTTTAATTTTAAATTAAGCACTTGTAACTTAATTGGAAAAGTATGAGTCTTCGAAACTTAGCAATAATAGTTCAAATCTATTCAAGTGTTCTTATATTTTTTATTATTTTATAAGAAAAGGAATATTTAATGATTTATACATATATTTTTTACTATAATAGTGAGTGGTCTGTATTATTATTATAGTTATATAAATATATAAGCAGTTATAGGTAAATGGTATACCAGTGCTCTTCCAAAGCGATATTCCTTTTTCGATTAAAGGTAACTGCAATTAATTTCAGATAGCTTATTTATAAAATAAAGCAATGCAAAGTTAAGTTTGAATGAACTTAGTTTTAAGTCTTGGGCATCAAGCTTCTTTTAAAGTTTTATATATTTTTTCAAATATCTGAAAGAGGTCTATATGTTTTATAATAATAATAATTAAGCTATTAGGATCATAATGATTAAACTAGACTATATTATTAATATAGTTCAAATCTTTTAAAAGGTCCAATAATAAAAAGTATAATAATTATAAATAGGCAGTTATAGGTAAATGGTATACCAGTGCTCTTCCAAAGCGATATTCCTTTTTCGATTAAAGGTAACTGCAAAACCTGGTTAGCTTTATAAGGTTCGTCCTCCCTTAGCTCAGGATAGATATGATGATAAGTAAGGTCTCTAAACATATATAACTAAGTATATTAGTATATTTAGTATTATCTTCTTTAGGAGTAAAGTTCTTAAAAGGGTAAAAAAGAATTTAAACAGAGATAAAGAATTAATAAATAATAAAATGATAATTAATAATACGATGACAATTAATAGTACAATTAATTCATTATTAGAAGCATTAATTGTAATAGGACCTTTATTAGGTTCTATAGCTTACGTAACTATTGCTGAACGTAAAATAATGGGATCAATGCAAAGAAGAATTGGGCCAAACAAAGTTGGTTATTACGGATTATTACAAGCATTTGCAGATGCTCTAAAATTATTAGTTAAAGAATTAGTTTTACCTTCAAATACTGATAAAATACTTTTTGTATTAGCACCTATGATTTCTTTAGTTTGTGGTTTATTAGTTTGGACTCTTATACCATATGGAAAAGGTTTAGTAATAGCAGATTTTTCATTAGGAATTGTTATAATTTTAGCTATATCTTCAGTAGCAGCTTATGGAATTATCTTAGCAGGTTGGGCTTCAAATAATAAATATTCATTTATTGGTTCTTTACGAGCTACAGCCCAATTAATAAGTTATGAAGTAGTTTTTGGATTAATAATTTTATTAGTAATTTTTTTTGTAGGTTCATTTAATTTAACTACAATTATAGAATCTCAAAAAGCTATTTGGTATATTGTACCATTATTTCCTATAGCATTAATGTTCTTAATAGCTATATTAGCTGAAAGTAACAGAGCACCTTTTGATTTACCAGAATCAGAATCAGAATTAACAGCTGGGTTTATGACTGAATATAGTGCTTTCCCCTTTGTGTTTTTTTTCTTAGCAGAATATGGTGCTATAGTTTTCTTAAGTACTTTAAGTTCTATCTTATTCTTAGGTGGTTACTTAATTCCTGGTGTAGAATCAAACGGTTTAATGACAGGTTTATCTTTAGGATTTAAAACTTCTTTCATTCTATTCCTTTTTATTTGGATTAATTTTAGTCCCCTAAAATAGTAATATTTTAATGAAAATAGGGAAAATTGCAAGGATCTCCATTTTATTAATGGACAATTTGCAGCGGAGCTTGATTCGATGTACCTTTTTTAAGAGGATGAATCAAGAACGTTCAACGACTAATCGGTGAGTAACATCAACAATAAACCGGACACGATAACCCTACAACCAATATAATTAATTATATTGGTTGATGACATAGTCTAAGCCCTATTGTAAAATAGGGAAGATAAAGCTAAATACTTTATTGTTAATACAACTGAAGAGCATCATTTCCACGATTACGATATGATCAACTTATGGGAGCAATTTGGTCTAAAATGTTACCAGTGGTAATAGCTTTTTCTATTTTAATTCCGTGTATCATCAAAGCTTTTGAAATATATTAATTTATAATCAAAATTTAGAAATATACACCCCCTAATAATTTTACAGTTATACTCTTTAATTGATAAGAAGATTCAGCTTAAAAATAGGGGGAGAGTATATCTAGTAAATAATAATTATAAAGAAGTAAAGTAAAAAATGTTTTTAACAAATATATTATTATTAAATTTAATTATATTAATAATGACGATAATCTTTAATTGATTCTATTTTTAATTTTTAACATAAAACTGTTCAGTTTTTAAATGTAGATAAAAATTCAATAATACGCTATACTAAGAGTGGTAAATTATTTATAAAAAATGAATTTTTTCTGTATCTGTTTATAATCTGATTTCAAAACAAAACAATGATATTTAATTATTATTTATAATAGGATTATAATATAATATGATATAAATATATATAATAGTTAAAAACAAAGATACTAAATTTATTTCTTAATTTTAACAAATTTATGAACTTCCCTCTTTGATAAAATGATTCTTGATATTCTTTTAAATCAATTATAAATAATAAGTGGTTATAATTAATTTTTACCGTTATTAATACTTAATTATTAAGTATTATTTTTTTGTACGAAACTTTTTTATTTTTATAATGTTATCAAATTTTTTATTAAAATTATTACCTGTTGTTAATTGTGATGTAGCCGAACCGTGGCAATTATCATTTCAAGATGGTGCATCACCATCTTTTGAAGGAATTGTAGATCTACATGATCAAATTATGTTTTATTTAGTAATAATCGTTATTGGAGTATCTTGGATGTTAGGTATAATTATAGTTAAATTCAATACTGCTAAAAATCCTATTGTATACAAATACTTTACACATGGTACAGTTATAGAATTAATCTGGACTGTAACTCCTGCATTTGTATTAGTTGCGATAGCATTCCCAAGTTTTAGATTATTATACCTTATGGATGAAGTAATAGATCCTGCAATTACTGTTAAAGCTGTAGGTTCTCAATGGTTCTGGAGTTATGAATATTCTGATTATATTTCAGATTCTGGAGAACCAATAGCTTTTGATAGTTTTATGGTACCTGAAGCTGATTTAGAAGAAGGTCAATTTAGATTACTTGAAGTAGATAATAGAGTAGTATTACCTGTAGATACACATGTTAGATTTATTTTAACTGGTAGTGATGTAATTCATTCTTTCGCTGTTCCTGCTTTAGGACTTAAATTAGATGCCCTTCCAGGAAGATTAAACCAAACTTCTACTTTCATAAATAGAGAAGGTTTATTCTATGGTCAATGTAGCGAGATTTGTGGTGTAAATCACGGATTTATGCCGATCGTAATCGAGGCTGTTTCTTTAGAGAAATATATGGCTTGGTTGAACGAACAATTAAACTCCCCCCTAAGTGAAGAAGAAATATTAACTTTAAGTATATCGTCCTTATTAATACACTATTCAAAAGATCGGAAGGAGTCTTTTTCTATTAATAAACCACAAGTTCCTGTTAATATTTCTTCTTGGTTTATTACCGGATTTACTGATGCCGAAGGTTGTTTTGATTTTTCTATTTCAAAATCTAATAGTATAAATTCGGGATGGAGTGTAAAACCCCGGTTCAGAATTACTGCAAATAAACGAGATATAGTTTTATTATATATGATTAAAGAATTTTTTGGCTGTGGTAATATTAGTAAAATAGATTTTAAAGATTGTTTAGATTATACTGTATCAGATCAAAATAGTATATTTAACATTATTATTCCTTTTTTTACTAAGTATCCTTTAAGAGGTACTAAACACCTAGATTATATAGATTGGCTTAAAGGACTTGAAATTATTAAAAATAAAGGACATTTAACTCTTGAAGGCCTTAGTGAAATAAGATTAATTAAAGCTTCATCAAACACTGGACGATTATCTTATGATAATATTAGTTTACACTGTAACCCTAATAATCCAGGGTATATCCCTTTAGATCCAAATTATATCTCTGGTTTCCTAGCAGGTGACGGTTACTTATCTTTAATAACTAAAATAGATTCTCCAAGTTTTGGTCGAATAAGAATAGGGTTAACACAACACCAAGATAATTATTTATTACTAGAATCAATGCGAAATTTCTTCAACATAGACAACTTTGTAATTTCGAAACCTAATGTTAAAGGAATTTCATTAAATTGTGGCTCTGAAGATACAATATATAATATACTTCTTCCTTTCTTTGAGAAGTATCCCATTTATGGTATTAAAGCTATTACATTGGTAAAACTTCTTAAAATACGGGATTTAGTTTTAAGTCTTAAAGGGACTAGAAAGACAACTAAATGGACCCCAGAGTTAAAATCTCAAATATTAGATATTTGGGAAGATAATTCAATCCTGTTAAAAGGAGATGCTACAATCTTGCATTAACTTTTAACACCCCCTAATTTAAATATTGTGAAAAATTAATTTAAATTTAAAGGATTCTTTTGTAAAATATAATTTTTAAATAAGATATAAAAGTATAATATGGTCTACATATTAGAACCAAATTTCATAAAGGAACTTCTCAATAAATTAATTTATTGAGAATGTAAGTTCAAATCTTACATTTGGTAATAAATATCAAGGGAGGCGCAATCGCCACTCGTCCTAACTGACTAGCATTTTATTTTATAAAATATTAGTTCGAATGATTTAAATTTAAATTTATCATGAATTATATGCTAATTTGTTTGAAAAAAAGCTAGGAAAGTTATATTTAATATGGACAAAATTAGGATTAAAGAGGGAATATTATATTATTATATGACAAATAACGGATTTTTATTATTTTTTATAAATTTATGGTTTAATTACCATATAGCTATAATAACAGCATTTATAGCTTTTGTTATCACGATTTTTATACTTGATAAATTTAAGTTCTCTGACGTTAAATTTATTAAATATCTACAATATTCAGTACTTGGGATTTTATTTCTTTATATTTATATAAACTATTTATCACAAACTGTTTATTCAACAAATGGAGATGATCCTATTGTATCTACTACTGTAACATTTTCCAAGGAAGGGCTTGAACACGTAGGTGATGGTATTAGAACCGTTGGTTCTAACATAGGATTAGGTGCTACAGTTGGAGGAACTGCTGGAGCAGTAGCTGCTGTTATAAAAAGTGCTCCAATTCCCCCTGTACAAAAAGTAGCAGCTGTTTTAGTCGGTGCAGTAGTTGGTGGGGCCATACACGTAGGTGTCACAGCTATTAATACAGGTAAAAAAAACAAAATTTCTGAATCCTCAAATATTGATTTACAATCAGATTTAGGTGTAAAAACAGAATCTTCTTCTAAGTATGTTGCTAATTCACCTTTAGAAGCAAATGAATTATTAACTTCTAATACAAATTACGTAGAAGATTTACTATATTCTATGTTAATTTTAAATACATGTACTTTAATATTATTTTTATTATTTTTATTATCATTAATTAATAAACTTATTTTAATGAATGGTATTAATTTAAATTTTATGGATAAAATTTTTCCTAAGTCTTATAGTGAGAAATTAGGTAATTTTATATTATATTCTTATAAATTATTTAACAATACGAATAAAATTTATAGTATTTTTTTAATAATTCTTATATTATTGAGTTGTTTAGGTTCTATTTATTTTATTTATGAACTTATAAGTAATTTTGAACAATTTTCTAAAGATTATATTAATTTTAAAAAAAACTCCCCCCTCTCTCCTTAATTAAAAATTTTTTTGGGTTTTAAATAGGTAAAGGTCGTTTAAACCAAACTTCTACTTTCATAAATAGAGAAGGTTTATTCTATGGACAATGTTCAGAAATTTGTGGTGTTAACCATGGGTAAAAATAAGCCCCTTAAAGTAGCAATGCTTTAACGCAAATAGGGTGAATTGCAAAGATATCCATTATATGGACAATTTGCAGCGAAGTATATAACTGCATTTTATTGTTATATAAACGTTCAACGACTAGATGGTGAGTAATGCTAACAATAATCCGTCCACGAGCGCCCTACAACCAATTAATCTTATAATGTATAAATGGTTGAAGACATAGTCTAAGCCAATAGGTAACTATTGGAGGATAAAGATAAACACTTTATCGATAATAATAACTGTTATGCCAATTGTAATCGAAGCTGTTTCTTTAGAGAAATATATGGCTTGGTTAAACGAACAATTAAACTAAACTCCCCCCTTAAATTAAAAAAAATGTTAAAAAGATTAGTTTTAAATTAAGAGATTTTTATTTTAATATGTGATCAAATAAGTTCGATTTTTATATTTTGTGACAAATATCAAAAGATGTAAATGCTATTTGTTCTAACTTTATTTAATATATCTTATAATTTTATTAAATTTAATTTAATATTGGTCCAGATAATTAAAACTTTGACGTATTATGGGCCAATATTTTATTTCTTTGAAAAAAAACTAAGAAAGATATTTAATATAACAAAATTAGGATTAAAGAAGAAATATTTCATATATCTAAGTCTAAAATTATTTGTTCTTGAATTAATTTTGTTATTATTTATTTTTTATTAATTTACTAAAAGAATAATAATTTGGGTCTATTTATATTATCTATTTATCTATGGATGATTGTTATTTTAATTTCTTAATAGTTAATTAATTACTATTAATTATTTTACTTTTTATTAAGATATTATTAAAACATTCAAAATAATGTTCTTCAAATTTTAGAATTATTATGTAATAATAAAAGAAATTGTAATAAAAAAAACATCAATTTGATCTTTAAGTTTCTTATATAACATTACTCTCTTTTATAATAACATTTCAGTTATTATATGATTTGTTAATTTTATTAAAATTATGGTAATTATAAAGATACCAATTAAAAAATATTTTATTTAAAGTTCCCTTCAGGGGTTATACCGAGGAGAGCGATCCCGGATAGCTAAAGGAATAAAATTTTAAAAATTATTTTAAAATTATTTCACAAATTAATTCCCAATTTATTAAAAATGATAAAAATTAAAATTAGTTAGATTATATTATTTCAGAATAATTGATTTTTCTCAGGCCTGAGCCAGGACTTTATGGAGACAAAAAGACTCGAACTTTTCTCTTTGGTATGCAAAACCAATGTACTACCAGGATGTACGATGTCCCCATTAATTATTTAAATCTTAAAAAATTAATGTTAGTGGCCGGATTAATTTTGAGGGGGGGGGAGTTTAGATATTTTCTATATACAAATATATAATTATAATAGCATATTAACCCTGCTACTATTTATTCTTAATTAAGGATGATGATAAGATATACTGATCCTTATATAATTTATTTTTATCTAAATATCTGGATAAGGTACGCGTAGTACAATTAAAGTGTTTTGCAGCATCTGTACAAGAATTAAAAAATTTATATAAAATTAAACCCTTTGAGTCAGTATCTGAAATATAAGCAAATATAGTTTTATACTTTGCTAAAGACATTAAAGCTTTAGTTTCAGCTGAAATACATTTACCTTTATGAACTTTTCCAATTAAAACTTTAGTTTCGACAGAATGAGTTCTACCTGTAATTGCTTTGCTAATTCTAGCTTTAGTTTCAGGTAAGCGAGTCTTACCGTATAAAGGGTGATTTTTCCCTCTAAATTTTTCTAAAGCTTCTTCTGTATGTTTGTAACCTAACGGAGAGCCAGCTATTTTTAGTATATTATAAGAATCTGATTTATCTTCCAAAAACATTCTATCTAAATTTAGTTGCTCTCTAGAAAGAATTAATAAACGTGTTTCTATTTTAGATAAGTTAGATACGTCTATATATTCAAGAATAGATAAACTAAAGGCTGAATAACCATGTGAAATTATGGCTCTAGAAATATAAGTATTTGCTCGTTTTAACGATGAAGATGCATAATATGATTCTAATCGATTAGATAAATCCACAGCACTACCAATATATTTTCTACCTGACTCTTTATGAGTCCACATATATACTCCTGCAAGACCTTTATTATCAGATAAAATTCTTAATTTATCTGTTTCCGCGTCGTCGTAAGTAATTACTGGTTGATAAGGTAAATTAGTATTAAATAATATTAATGAGCTTTTCATTAAAAATTTAAATATTTTTTATATTTCCCTCACTATAATTAGTGAAGGTACACCTTCTTACGAAAGTATATGTCATATTATAAAAATTATTATCGATAATAAATATCATTTATTTTATAATATGCAAAATTGGTTCTTAAATAAGCTGTTTGCTTTCCTTAAAATAAAATATATTTCAGGTCTTAAAATTAAACCATATTAAACTTCAATTTAATAAATTCTATTAAAATATTAATAATATACAAATTCTGTATATTATATCATGTATCACTACCCCTCTATAGGATAGTGGAATAATAAGATAAGGAAAGAGTCGAACTTCCATCATATCTATTATTAGCAGAGAGCTTTACGTTAAGCTATTGTCCTATTCAATAATAAAAAAGAAAATAAAAAAAAATACTTATTAGAATTTTAAGAAAAAAAATAGAGTAACTTAAAAACCAATATATTACCAGATATACGATGTCCCCATATTTATTATAATCTAAATTACCCTCTAAAATAAATTATTTCTATTTTTGTTAAGTTTACATTTTTACTATTTTATTTTGAAGTTAAGTTTACTGAAATTAACATTTCGTTTTTCTTAAATTATTTGGATTAAATAATATAATATAAATCAATATCCTTATGGGTAGTGAGACTTGAACTCACATGATAATAAATCAAGTTAGCCTAAATAACTCGCGTAAACCAATTTCCGCCTTACCCATATTTATTGTTATATCTGTTTATACCCATTTATAGGGTTGGATGCTAAAAAAGACTTTAAATTATTTTTATAAATTTTTAAAATTTATAATCATGAATTATTATATAAATATAATTAAATTTAGTTTATTTATAATGTATTATTAATCTGAATAATAGAACTGAAGTTAAATGTACCTATAATGCATTGTATTTTCCTTTGAGGAATTTAATCTAAGTTTATTATAAATCCAGTAAAAGTGATGGTCAATTAATTATTAATTTAAAAATTTATGATAAGGTCTTTAGGACTATATATTTTGTGGTGATTTATCTCTCCCCAATATACTTAGCATAAATCTATATTCTTATTTTAAAAGGTAATATAAAACATTCTTATAAGAATATTTATAATAATTATTTTGGAATATTAATAGCTTTAGTCTGTTAAATTTAAGTACCTTAAATTTTTTATATTCTTTATTTTATATTATATACTTTATATATTAATACATATATCTTTGTTTTCTAAAAAATCAACGTATTCTTTATTTAGATATTTTATATTTTAATTATAAAATTTATATTTTTACAAATATCTTCTCTCTTAAAAGTTACCTTCTTTTTATTTTTAGTTTTATCAATAAGAGTATTTTTTTTATATATATATATAAAGGATGATAGTTTAATTGGTAAAGCGCTCGACTCCAAACCGAGATACTGGAGGTTCAAGTCTTCCTCGTCCTGCAATAAGATTATTTTTACAGGCCCAGAGGGGGGGTATAGGGTAGTAAACCCTATTTGAATATATATACAACGTATATTTTTTTACAAAATAAAATAATTGTATTCACTCATAAATCCATACAGACCCTTATGAGAGGATATAAGTCATTGCTTATTTCTCTTATTTGACTTATTTACTTAGCCTTTCTTATTATTTTATAAATTTGGGTTATTTACTGCCTTTAGGTTGTTATTTACTCATATTTTATCTATTCTTAGTAGCCCTATTTATTTACTCATCTTATTTAACTGATGATTTTAAGAGGATGCTCAGTTATTTTGCCTTATTTTGCTAACAGGTCCCGCAAGGTATCCCTGTTTGCCTTTTAGGCTTGCCTCTTTTCTGACTTATATATATAAAATACCACAATGTTAAACAATAAAAATTTTATTGGTTCATTAAATAAAGGTTGGAATGATTATACATTTCCTTACCTAATGTTCCTCTTACTAACTCTATCTTAAGCTATTTCATTAGTTTATTTTGGAAAAATATCGTGCCTAATTTAGAAGGTCTTTCTTATGGACTTATTCTAAAAGTAAAATTCCATAATGGACAAACTCGTAGTATTTCTTCTATGCAATTATTACGTAAAGAGTCCTTTGATGATATGGAACCTGTATTTCATGATTTTTGGAATCTTAGATCTGATGATTATCATAGAATGCCTGTAAGTGAAATTATATTCTCTTATAGACTTTTAAAATTAGATTTACCATCTAAAGTAGTTCCAGCTAAAAATATCTCGTCTAAAAATAAAACACCTTTTATATTTAGGGGTTATTCATTACCTACTACAATGGATTTACATTCATGGGGTAATACTAGTTTTAACGAGGATTATTCTAGTTGTATGATTACTACTAGTAAATCTATGTCCTATAGTGTTACTATAGATGATTCAAAAAATATAGTTCATGTTTTTTCCAATAACAAATTGTTATTTAAATTTACTGACTATATTTATAATAGCTCGGATCTTTCTTCTTTTAGAAGAGTTATTAACAAACAAGAAATAATTTTCCACGATGGTGTTGTTGTACTAAAATCTGTACAAAGAACTTGCCAATTTATTAAAAAGTTAAGAGTTTCTCAATATAGAACTACTAATTTTATAACTATGGATCTTGAAACACGGACTCTTAATAATGTTATGTCTATTGTTTGTATTAGTTATTATGATGGTGTCGATTTCCACTCTTTTTATTTAAGTAATTATTCTTCTCAACTTGATATGCTTTCTTCTGTTTTTAAAAAATTATGTATTCGTAAATATTCAGGTTATAGAATTTATTTTCATAATTTATCTAACTTTGATGCTGTATTTTTACTTAAAGATCTTACCACTTTATATAAAATAAAACCTATATTAAGAGATGGAGCTTTAATTGAATTAAAAATTAATTTTGATAAAGGTCCCGGAAAAGGGACCAGCCCCAAAGGGGCAGGTCATTTATTCATTCATGACTCTTTATTATTATTACCTACTTCTTTAGATAAATTAGCTAAATCATTTAAAGTAGAACAAAAAGGTTTCTTCCCTTATAGTTTTATAAATAATAGTGATATACCATTAAATTATAATGGGAATATCCCTGATTTTAAATTTTATAATAAAATTAAATTGGAAGATTATAAACAATATATCTTAGATCATAAACTAAATAACACAACATGGGATTTAGAAAAAGAGATAATTCAATATTGTGAATTAGATGTTAAAGTACTTTATCAAGTTATAAATAAATTTAGTGAATAAATTTTTAATGATTATAGAGTAGATGTAATTAAACATCCTACTTTACCTTCTTTAGCTTTTGCTATTTTTAGAACCAATTTTATGAAAAATGAGAATATACCTATTATCTTAGGTGAATTGTATAATGATTTATACACAGGTTACACAGGTGGAGCTGTAGATGTTTACAAACCTGAGGGTAAGAATGTCTATAGTTATGATATTAATAGCTTGTTTCCTACTGCTATGAAATTTTATGGTATGCCCATTGGCTCTCCTGTATATTTTGAAGGGAATATATTATCAATAAGTAATTACACTTCCATATTAAGTAAAGATTCTCAAAAACCTTTTGGTTTCTTTTATGCTAAAATTACTGCTCCTTCAGATTTGCATAAACCTGTATTACAATTAAGATTAAAAACTAAAAATGGTGTACAAACTGTTTCTCCTGTTGGTACTTGGGAAGGTTGGTATTTTAGTGAGGAGCTTATTAATGCTGTTAATAACTATGATTATAAAGTTGAAATAATAAGAGGGTATTTATTTAAAAAAGAAAAGGTATTTACTAATTATGTAGAAACTTTATATAAAATAAAACAAGATAATTCACCAGGTCAATTAAATGCTGATCCTTGTAAATGTTTAATATCTAAATTCTTGTTAAATATGCTTTATGGTCGATTCGGTATGTCTCCTGAATTTAAAAATCATATAATTCTAAATAGTGATGATGCAGAAAAATATTATTCTGAATATGAAGTTACAGATGTAATAGATTTTAATAATGGTTTAGAATTATTAGAATTCTACCCTAAAGAAATTAAAGATGATAATTCAGGAGGATGTAATGTTTCAGTTGCTTTATCTGCTGCTGTAACAGCATATTCACGTGTTTTAATGTGTACTTTTAAACATCTTAAAGATAATGAATGTTTATACACAGATACAGACTGTGCACATTTATTAAAACCCCTATCTTCAGATTATGTCGGAAGTGGTTTAGGTAAAATGAAATTAGAACATGTTTTCTCTAGATCTGTTTATTTAAGTCCTAAATGTTATGGTGGTTTATATGACCCTGAATTATCTAAAGCTAAGATTATTAAAGAGGGTCCTGAATTAGTAAAAGTAAAAGGACTTAAAAACCCTGTATCTTTTTTTGAACTTGAATCGTTATTATACAAAAATGAAAAAATGGAAGTAGAACAAACAAAATGGTACAGACATTTTGATAAAGGATATATTTCTCTAAAAGAAGAATTGTATACTTTAAGAATAACATCTAATAAAAGAGAACTAATATATGATTCAAACGGTAAATTTGTTGACACAAAACCGTTTGAATTAAATGACGGTAGATTAATTAAAAATGAAGAAACTATTTTATATTATCTTCCAAAGAATAAAAAAGTAATAAAAAAAATAAAATGATAAAGAGATTTCAACCTTGATTAAAATTAATAAAAACTTTGCCACTCTTTCAGAGGGGTAAAGGATTTTTCCCCTTCTAAGTATTTAATATTTTAACACGATATTGTTGTTAAGTAACTTCTTAGAGGGGTTTTTTTTATTTAACTAAACTTCTCAATAATTTATTACAATAACTCCCCCGTAAAAGGGGGATTTTTTTTAATTTGGTAATGAATAAATTAATTTAACTAACCCTGGTTTTATAAACCATATTTCCATTTTATTTTACCTTTAATAGACTCATTAGTGGGTCTACTGAAATCAGTATCAAGTACTCTTAAACTACTAGATTTTATAAGAGGTTCGTGTAATTCAGTACTAGTTGCTCCTAAACTACTAGATCTTATAAGAGGTTTGTGTAATTCAGTCCTATCAACTCCTAAACTACTAGACCGTGTAAGAGTATTATTTTCTACTATCAAATTATTATTCTTTTATAAATTTTTAAAATTAATATTATATAATAGTTTAATTATAAATTAATTAGATCTGTATTAAAATTTGTTTTAAATATTCTATAAGAAATATTACATAGGGCGTATAAGTTTTTAATATTAAGAAAAAAAAAGGTTTATAGATAAAGGCTTAATTCTTAATCAAGATATTAACAGTTTAAGTCTTTTCTATTTGAAATATAATAATTTCATACCTAATTTATTTCTTATAAATTGTTAAGTGTAAAATTACTATAATATGATTATAATTCTTTATATTATCATTTTTAAATTAGTTAAGTCTTTAATTAGAAAAATTAATATTATGGGATTTATATATAAATAAAAAATGTATAAAACTATACAATCACATCCTTTTCATTTAGTAGAACCTTCACCATGGCCTTTAGCGGCTTCATTAGCATTATTAACTACAACACTTAGTGGTGTTATGTATTTTAATAATTATGCTAATGGTGGTTTATTATTAACATTAGGTTTAATTTCTACTGTGTTATCTATGAGCCTTTGGTTTAGAGATATAATAATAGAAGGAACCTTTCAAGGATCTCATACTTCTAAAGTACAACAAGGATTAACATTAGGATTTATTTTATTTGTAATTTCTGAAGTATTCTTCTTTATTTCTCTTTTCTGGGCTTTCTTCCATTCAGCTTTAAGCCCTACAGTGGAATTAGGTTGTATGTGGCCTCCAGCAGGTATAGAAGTTATGAACCCTTAACCCCAGGGGCGTATATTCATTAAGAATATAATGAGAATAAGGCCATATGCTGGAAACTCCTTAGAGCTTTAAGTACTTTTTTTATTACTATTTAGCGTGTTGCTTGTAAAAAAATAAAGTAAAAATCTTAAAGATTGGACAATCAGCAGGAAACCAAAGATACTATGATATATAATTTATTTAGTAATCTAGTAGGTTCCTCAGAGACTGCACGCCTTACATCCAATTAGAATATTAACTGGATGATGATATAGTCCGAACAATCATGAAAGTGATTGAAAATCTTTTGTGGGTTTCATTTAGTTTATTAGCATTTTCTCCTACACGAGTTTTAAATAACTCTCCTGTTAGCAGACCGTCGAGAAATTTACCTATCTCTGAGGATTTGTTTAAGATTATAATTGGGCTTATTTTAGGAGATGCGCATATTTATAGATCTAAAACAGAAAATGCTAGTTTACACATAGAGCAATCATTGGAAAAAGAAGAGTATCTGAGACATTTGTATGATTTACTTAAAGATTATTGTAAATCTTCACCAGTTACTAGAACTAGAACAAGTAAAGGGTCCGGTGTCACTACTCATTCTATTAGATTCACAACTAGATAATTAATTTGTTTTACTGAGTTACATAGCATGTTCTATATTAACAAAGTAAAAACAATACCATTAGATATTGAGAATTATATAGCTGCCAGTAGTTTAGCTTATTGGGCTATGGATGATGGTAGTAAAGCCGGATCAGGATTCCATTATAATACTCAAGGTTTAACTATAGAAGAAGTAACTATGCTTTCTAATATATTATTAAATAAATTCAAGTTAATTAATACTATACAGAAACATAGAAATGGATATAGAATATATATTTCTAGTAAATCAATGGATAATTTTAGAGCCCTAGTAACACCTTATTTTCATAGTTCTATGATGTATAAATTAAATTAAACCTCACAATTGTGTTTAACAATTAAATATATTGTGGGAAGTACCTTTATTAAATACAGTTTTATTATTATCTTCAGGAGCTACTGTAACTTTAGCTCATCATGGATTAATACAAGGTAATAGAAAATTCACTATTTATGGACTTATTGCTACTATAATCTTAGCAATACTTTTCACAGGATTCCAAGGATTTGAATATATTAATGCTCCTTTTACAATAGCAGATTCTGTTTATGGTAGTACATTCTATTTTACAACAGGATTCCATGGATTCCATGTACTTATTGGAACAATATTTATAGCTGTAGGTTTATATAGAGTTATAAATTATCATTTTACTGATTTCCATCATGTTGGGTTAGAAGCTGCAATTATATATTGGCATTAAAATACAAGATGCAAATTAAAGTAATTTAATTTTAAAAATATCGCTATATGCTGGAAACTCCTTAGAGCCTTAGGTACCGATACTTAAAACATATTGGTAAAAATCTTAAAGATTGGACAATCAGCAGGAAACCAACAATTATTTGATAATTAAGTAGGTTCCTCAGAGACTACATGCGATACCCCTATTAAATTAATAATAATTTAAGGGTGAAGATATAGTCCTATCATTAATGAAAATTAATGTAAATTGTGTATTTATACATAAATTTTTAAAATAATGTTGTTGATATTGTGTGGTTATTAGTGTTCATTTTCTTCTACTATTGGGGTTCATAATAACCCTCTTAATAAACTCCCCCTTTTTTTAATTAAGTAGCCATAAAATAAATTACCGTTATGGATATAATAATAGCAATAATTAATTATTGTTAGAAAACGAATTGATAAAGATATAGTTTACTATAACTCTGGTCTTAATTGACAAGGAGGATAAATACAAAATAAAATGTTTTTAAATACAAAATTAATTTCAATTAATGGTGATTTTAAGATACTAAATGGTAGTTTTAAGATGCTAAATGGTAGTTTTCAGATGCTAAATTGAGCAGGTTTAATATTTTTTATGAATTTACATTTACGTATAAATTCTTTAATAACTACTTTACTGTCGTGGAAAGTAAATACTTGTTTATTAATAGTTCTTTTAAACGAAGATAAATTTGAAGAATTAAATAACACATCAATAAAAGTAAACAATAATTTACCATTAGAAAGAACACTAATTACATGTTTATCATCAAGTATATTAACATTGTAACTAATAGATGTTTTAGTAGTTATAGTAGCTTTATTATAATCATCATTGAAACTGATATTTTCCCATTGATGTAAGTCCATGGTATTAGGTAAAGAGTAACCTCTAAAAGAGAATAAAGATTTGTTTTTAATTGTAGAATCTTTAGCTAAAACTACTTTAGATGTATCTAAAGTTTTAAAGAAACGAAATGAAAGGATAACTTCTGATATACACATTAAATGATAATCATCAGATCTAAGATTCCAAAAATCATGAAATACAGGTTCCATATCATCAAAGGTTTCTTTTCGTAAAATTTGCATAGAAGAAATAGATCTTACAGATCCATTATGGAACTTAACTTTAAGCATAAGGCCGTAAGTTTGATTTTCTAATTTTGGAACAATAAACTTCCAAAAAGAAAAAAGAACAAAACTAATAATAGGATTAGTTAAAGAAACATCATTGATAGGAAGAACAAAATTGTTCCATCCGGTTAATTTAAGAGAACTTAAATCATTTAAATTTTTATTGGAAAGGTTGTTAAAATACATTTTTTTTATAATTTTTTTTGAAAAGAGGGAAGCTCAACCCAAATAAAAGGGTAGAGATAACAACTGAGCATCCTCTTAAAGCAGACAGTTGAGTTGTTAACTCAAAACAGACTAATTAAGGTTAATTAGAAAGTAAGGTGAGTTAAAATGAGTAAATAGGGATATTTCAGCATGAACCACTGAATAGAATTTAATAAATTAAATTCATATCATTTGGCCCGTCGCCAAGCGGCTAGGGTGCATAGAAGTAAAATCTATGATAATACCTCAAGCCTAATTCCTACTGTAAAGTTATAATTAAAAGAGTTATTAACTCAAAAATAAGTTAATAGAAAGGGATAAGAAAGGCATAAAAATAAATGAGTCAATATGTTAAGACTTATATCCTCTCATAAGGGTCTGTAAGGATTTGAGGTTGAAGATGGGAATATAAATTATGGATTATTATAGTATAGTAAGGCTATACAAATTCACTTATGACCCTATACCCCCCCCCTATAAACTAGTTTTTGAATTTAGAAGTTAATTATTATAAAATCTTAATATTTTTTGATTGATAATTCTTTAGACTGAAAATCATCTTTATTTAGAGTTAAAGTAAATAAAAACTTAATACTAATTCAGAAGGTATTTATAAAATTATCATAATGTATAATTATTATATATATTCCCCTATAATATTTCTGAGTAATTAAAAATTTTATTCTATTAATAATCCTACATTAAATATAAATTATATTAAAAATACAATCCCTTTTATCCCAATGTTATTTGCTTTAGAATTTATTTTTTTTATTCACTATTGAATGTATAATTTACTTCAGATAGTATATTATAGTAAGGTTTAAATAAATCAAGGTAAAATTATTCTTTAATTAATAATATTTTCTTATTATTTTTGATCAATTCCAAAATAATTAATTCAAATCTTTTTCATTTATATTTTGATACCCTTTAAAGATATATAAGAATATTTTTCGTTATTAGCTATTCTAACATGATAAAGAAATCTTTTCCATAAATTAATTAAAGACTCAACATAGGTTTTAGTAAGATCTTTGATTTATAAATTGATAAATTCTAGATTTGTCTTTAAAATCTGATTGGATTTGATATCTAGAATCTTGAATATTTTCATATTCATAAATCGGGTTTATTTAAAATTCACTATTAGTATTTTTATATAAAATAATTCTTGATAAGAAATTTAATAAAATCTTTTGGGGGTGTTTACTTGAATTAGTAAAGAACTTAAACCTAAGTGTAAAGATTCTAATACTATATTTGGGTAAATACCTAGTATAAATGATACTATAATAAGAGGTAATACTACGAAGAATTCTCTTCTAGTTATATCTGGCATAGTGCTCATATATCTAGAGGCAGACCCGAAAGATACCCGGTTAAATAACCAAATTGAATAAGCTGCAGATAAAAACATACCAGTTGCACCTAAAATAGTAATAATAGGGTTTAATTGGAAGGCTCCAGCGTAAGACATGAATTCACCAATGAAATTACCAGAGAACGGAGTACCGATGTTTGCTAAAGTAGCAAAGAAGAAGATTAATGATAAAATTGGCATTGAAGTTGCTATACCTCTGTAGTATTTAATAATTCTAGTATGAGATCTTACATATAAGATATCACCTACGATTATAAATAATAATGGAGAAATTACACCATGGGCTAAACCTAATATTACAGCACCTTCTAAACCTTGTAAGTTATTCGAAAATAATCCTAAAACAACTACACCCATATGACTTACTGAACTATAGGCAATAATAGCTTTAACATCTATTAATCTTAAACAAGTTAAAGAGGCATAAATAATACTAATAACTGCTAAAGTATAAATTAATGGCGTAAAATACAAGGTAGCCTCTGGGAAATAAGGGATCATAACTCGTAATGCTAAATAAGTAGCTAATTTTAAAATAACTCCAGCTAATAATACAGATCCACCGATTGGAGCTGCAACATGAGCAAATCCTAACCAAATATGACCAGGGATTAATGGAGTTTTAACTATGAAAGCTATTAAAAATCCTACAAATAATAATTTTTGAATATCTGTACCAAAATCTATAGTAGATAAAATTTGGAAATCTGTAGTTCCTGTTAATATGTAAATAGTAATAATTGACAATAACATAAATAATGATCCTGCTAAAGTGTATAAGAATAATAAAAATCCTGCTTTTTCTTTAGTTAATAAATCACCATAACTTAATATGATTATAAATAAAGGGATCAAGATTGATTCAAAGAATACATAGAATAATAATAAATCTAAAACTATAAAAGTTGCTATTAATAAACTTTCTAATATTAAAAAATTTAATAAATAATGTTTAAGATTATTTTTATGATTCCAACTTGTTAATATTATAATTGGGAATAAAAACGTAGTTAATAATACAAAAAATAAGGAGATACCATCGATTCCTACATTAAAATGACAGAATGAGATTTCAGCCCATTCTTGAACAAATTGATATTCATGAGTATTATTATCAAATTTCCCCCAAATTACTAAAGAAACAATGAAGTTAATAATAGTAGATCCTAAGGTAATTTGTTTCATTAATGATTCATTTTTGTTTACAAAAAGTAAACTTAAAGCACCTATTAAAGGTATAAAAAATAATGCTGTAAGCATATTGATTATTATATTTTACGCCTTTGAGGCGATGTTTAATTTCTAGTTTTTATTTAATTTCTTAATAAAAGCCCGGACAGATATAGGAAAGCTTTCTAAATTTTCTTAATAAATTATAAGGATTTATAAAGTAACTTTTTTTTACCTAAGATATAATTTTTATTATATAAGAATAACTTACGGATTGTTTCAACTGTCTTAATTATTTTCCTTTTTTTTCCAAAGAAAGAAAATTCTAGGAAGAAACTAAATAAAAAAATTTTTTTGCATAATTTATTATAATTTAGCGATATATATAGATAAGAATATTTTTAATGAGAAATATTGGATATTATATTTATATTTGGGAGAGAGTTTATTTATTACTAACGGTAAAGTTTTTTATAGCCTCTTATGTTGTTTATAATTAATTTGTTTCGTCAGATAAAATAATAAAAAAGTGTTTATTATAATAATTAAATTTAAATTTAATTTAATTGTATCTCTAAATATATTTCAATTTTTCTTTGAGTCTTAGTTAAAATTTTTAATATTTCAATATTAGCATTTTCATAAAATAGCATAATTACTTTTATAAGATTCATTTCCAATCTTATTATTAATTGAATAATAATGAATTCCTTGAGAAATATTATTAACATTAAATTTGTTAGAGTTATGAACAAATAGGGGGTGTTAATTTAAGGTAAAATTAAATTAAATTGACACGTTATTTGATATTGGTTTAGATGATGAAATCCAAACTTTTACAGTAATAGCTCCATTTTTTCCTTTAAAAGAAAATTTGTTAGCATCAATTAAGCTATTATTACTATTAAGGGATAAAGTACCTATAGATTTTCGTACTACTCGTGTTCTAGAAGCTGCTTTTCGATTAGATAATCGTCCTGATATAACTATTTTAATACCTGATAAATACATCGGATCTAATCTGGTAGAAGAATATTTAATTAAATCTTTAATATTCTCTAGACTATTTCTAATACTACTAGGTTTAACTAATTTAGCTTTTTTAAATAAATTTCGTGTAATCATGTTGAATTTCCCTTTTTTTATGTTAAAGGCGATGTATTGCGCTAAAATGCAAGAATTTAAATAAGGATAATGAATTCTTACAGGTCTTAATTCAACAGGTTTACCATATAAATTAGATAATTTCAAAATTAAACTAGTAAATTTAATAGCGGGTGGTAAATTTTTTTGTAAAGATGATATATTTCTTCTTGATTGTCTAGAAGGTTTATTTATTTTTGATATTGGTAAATTTAAAAAATAATAAAAATTAATTACAATTTTATTAGAATCTTTATTAAATTTAGGTTTTGAAATTAAAGCAAATTGAAAATAATGTTTAATAATATTTAAAGCTATTTTATCTGCTCCATAATAAGTCTGAAGTTCATTTTCAGAGCAGAAATGATATGATGTGTTTGTCCAATTTTGTTTTGTTTTTAATCGTAAACTTATAGGATGTTTACTACCCATTTTTTTTATTGTTTTCCCTCTTTAATCCTAATTTTGTCCATATTAAATATAACTTTCCTAGCTTTTTTCAGAGAAGTAAAGTATTTAGCCTATAATAGACTAGAGCTTTGCTCTCCGGACCAATATAAAATTTTATAAAACTATAAGATCAGACCAGGACGAGTGGCGATTACGCCTCCCTTGATATTTATTGCCAGATGTCTGAGTCGAACAAACAAAGAATGATTACAAATCATTAATTTTACCAGTTAAATTAATCTGACTTTATAGTTATATAAAGATTGTAGCCACAGACTAAAGAAATTAATTAATAATACTTTCTTCTCCTAGTTTCTTTAATCAATTAAATTTATTACTAAGATTTAACATATTTTATTTTATAAAACACTAGTATACCATTTACCTATAACTGCTTATATACTTTACCAATTTAAGTTACATCTCGTTATTAATTTAGCTATTTAAGAAAGACTTGAACAAAATAAGTTTTATAATTAAAATTACTTGTCTACTATAACATATCATTACTATTATTAATTAATGGTAATATTATTTATTAATGGTAATATTTTTAGTAAAAAGAAATATAGAATTATTAGAATCTTAACCCAATAAAATTTATTAAATTAATCTGACCTTATTAATATTAAAAACTCAAAATGTCTAAGAGGACAGAGGGAAGAAATTAATTTAGAATTATGGTAAGAAATTAATTTATAATTATGGTAAGGGATAATATACCATTATTATAAATTATAAATTAGTTAAAATTATTATTCGATAAATTTAAGATTTAAGAAATTTAACATTCCCTTTTCTTATTTTATTTACAAAGTCTATAAGATTGTTAATATATGATAAAGAGTAGATTTCCTAATCAAAAATAAATTTTTTAATTTTTAAAAGAGTTCAAGTCTTATATATATATACTATAAAATATGTAAAATAAATAAATATGGTATTAAAATACTTTATTATTATAGTTTATAATAGATAATTAATATTATTTTAGGAATAAAAAAATACATGGAAATTATTGAAAAAAATATATTTATTTAATAAATCTTTATTAAATCAATCGATAATTGTATATTATAATGCAGAAATGGAGAGATTACAAATTTTATCGGAAAATAAAGGAAAAACTGGAATATATTTATGGACCCATAAAGAATCAGGTAAATTATACGTAGGCTCCGCCGTAGATCTATCTAGACGATTGAAAGATTATTACTCTCCATCAAATTTGAAAAGACGAGATAATTATATAGCTAGAGCCTTAATTTCACACGGACATACAGCTTTTTCTTTGACTATTCTGGAATATATAGACATAACGAATTTATCTAAAGATGAGACGAAAACTCTCATTTATTCAAAAGAGCAGTATTATTTTGATTTACTTTTACCTGTATATAATATCCAAAAAATAGCAGGAAGTTCTTTAGGACAAAAACGCTCAGAAAAATCTAAAGAAAAAATGAGAAGACCTAAATCTGTTGAAACTAAACTAAAAATAAGTGAGGCTCTTAAAGGTAATACACATAGTAAGGTGACTAAGGCTAAAATGAGCTTATTGAAAATAGGTGAGAAAAACCCTAATTTTGGTAAAGTTCATACAGTGGAATCTAGAACAAAAATAAGTATTTCTCGAGGAACACCTATTTTTATTTATTTATTAGATGGTACACTTGAACATACTTTTCCTTCTGTTAGTGTAACTGGAAAATTTCTTAAAGCTCAAAATAAGACGATATCCAAATATGTTAAAAGTGGTGAAATATTAAGAGAAAAATGGATCTTATCTCTATTTAAAAAATAAGTGACTCAATATAATGGTAGGGGGGGAAATATACCATTATTACAAGTTATAAATAAGTTAAATTTTTAATCAACAAATTAACTCCCCCCTCTTATTTTAATTTGAAAGGCCATTAGGGTTAATTGACAAATAACAGAGAAAGACTCTATGATCAAATGGTTAAGATGCTATTCCTTCACAATAGAATTACCGGTTCGATTCCGGTTAGAGTTAAAATAAGACGTTACTTCTGCTATAATAAAATTATCGGTTCAATTCCGATTGAAATCAAAATTATTCTAATTTCTTCATAACAGAGTTATCAGTTCAATTCCGATTAAAATTAATAAGATATCTTGCTTATTTTATTAAAATTGAAAAAGATTAAAATAATCTTTACTATCATAATCTTTTTTTATAGAATTATAGAAAATAGTCTAAATTAATTTAGATAATATTATTAAATAATATTATTAAATAATAAATAAGTTTCTCTGGAATTTCCCTTCAGAATTAAAAAGAATATTCTAAGAAAATCTAATCTAAAAATGAATAATCCTGCAATAAACTAGAATTAAAAGGATAATTCTTCTTCGCATTTATTCATACTAGGAAGAGAGATACTCAAGGTATATAATATAAATATATATTTAATTGTAATGGTATAATATTAATAAATACTTTTATTTTTATTAATAATGTTAGATAATTCTTGAATTATTTTAATAATATAATATAATTTTATGTCACTATTTTATCTTATAATAAGAATTATAAAAAAAATTAAAAAAGAATGGATCTTATAAATAATTTTTAATAAAGGAGAATTTTTTGTAGGAGTTTAATATTCTTTTGGGATGGCCCTTTTTCAAATGTCTATAATTAATTATTTATATCTTTATTTATATCTTTAATTTTTAGTTTTGTAATAGGTTTGTTTATAAAGTAAATACTCTCTAAGCCCTTTCCTATTGTATTATAAATAAACCTTTTTATATTCTCAATCCTATTAAAATTGTTTAAATTAAAACAATAATAAGACTTGTTGTTCAAGTCTTATTATCAAAGGTTATGGAGGGAATGTTACTTAACGGGTAAAGTGGTAAGCTTTTAACTTATTTATCAGAGTTCGAGTCTCTGCGTTCTCATTAGATACACTAAATGTATCTTACTATATTTATAAAATAAATCTTACGATAAAAAGATTTATCTCGATTATTAATGTTAATTACCTTTTTTAAGTAATTATGTCGAGAGAAAAATCTATAAGTCCTTATAGAATAATAGTTCCCAAACGTTGGGACTTCTTTATCTATTTTGTGAAGCCGATATACTGGGAACAAAAGATAAATAATAATATAAGGCTAGGGTTTATGCTTTAAGATTATTAATTTAAAATTAATCTATCTATTTTTACACAATTAAAATGAATTCTTTATTATTAGATTTATTAACATTTTTTTCTGTATTATCCGCTATATTAGTAATTACAGCTCGATCACCCGTTATAGCGGTTATCTTCTTAATTGCAGTTTTTATAAACCTTGCAGGTTATTTAATCCTATTAGGAATTAACTTTATAGGATTAGCCTATATTATGGTGTACATAGGAGCCATCGCCATATTATTCCTTTTCGTTATAATGATGTTGAATATTAGATTAGTAGAATTATCTGAGGTAGGATCTGAATATAGTAAAAATGTACCGTTAGCAGTGATAATCGCATCTGCCTTAAGCTACTTAATATTATCAAATACGATCTCATCTAAATTTGATCAAATTTATTTAATCACAGCTTTATTTGATAAAGTGAATTTCTGGTTAGCAGGTATAACTTCTTCAGAAAACTCTATCTATGTAGGATTTAATACTATTTATAGTAATATCTTTGTTAATTATGACGAAGTTCAAGTTTTAGGTGCTATGTTATATTCTTCTCATGGATTATATTTAGTTCTTGTGTCATTCATCTTGTTATTAGCGATGATCGGACCGATAATTATCACGTTAGATAAAAAATCATCAAACTCCCCCCTATAAAAATTATAAAAGTTAATTCTTTTATTTATCAAACTCGAGATTATCATACCTCCAATCAATTAAAAATTCAAAAAGAAAATTTAACTGATGAAAAACTTTTAAATACACCATTTAATACTTGGTTAATTAAAAATCAACCTAAAAAATTTTATGAGAATTCTGAAGTATTAAAATGAGTGAAAAGACTTAATTAAAATTGATTAATCGAAAAATAAGTGAAGAGACTAGAGTTAAAATGAGTATTTCTCGAAAAGGCGTAAAATTCAGTGAAGAACATAAAGCAAAATTACGTATCTTAAAATCTGAAGAAACATTTTGCGATAAAGGAGTAGTATAATATAATTTTAAATTACCTTTTACAAAAGATCCACTCTGAAAAGGGGGGGATTCTTTTTAAATAATGTACTAAATATAATAAAACTACTAGATACAACATTTAGATCTTGAATTAAATAATCTTCAGCAAAATATATTAAATAATATGTTATAACAATAGCTAAAATAATAATAATATAAAGAATAATAAACCAGATAATAATAAAATAAAATAAAAAAAATAACAGTGTTAAGTACAGTTCAAATACAGGTTTAGTGTATATACCCCCCTTCATCTAAATCTCATTTAAAAAGCCGTTAAGAGGAATCAAACCTCTATGGAGTTATTAACAGTAACTTGCTTTATCATTAAGCTATAACAGCTGATGGGAAGTGTTAACTGATTGTACAGTTAATAGACCTTCAAAGATATGAATATAGAGACATAATTGATCATTATAGTCTTTTGGGTTTGATCCCTAAAGGAAGTTTCTTTTTTAATAAATTTTGCATCTTCTTCTGAGTAAGCTAAGTGCACCGCAGGTGCACTTTGTATTGTTTTATAAACAAAACTAAGAGTATATTATAATAGTTACAGTATTCTATCTTTTGTTTTTTTAATAATAATGATTAGTTTACTTTATAGATTAGTTTTTGAACACTTATTAAAAATAGGAGGGTTCAGCTTCATGAAAGGGAGGTATATTTAGTCATAGTAAGCTATAAAGAAGAAAAGGTCAATAAACAATGTATTAAAAAAATAACAGTAATGATATGTAAAATAATTTTCAAGATAATAAAGAGATTAATTGAGGATGACTAGCCAATGATTATAAAGGAGGTATAAATACCAAATATCCTAGCTAATAATTTCAAGCTTAGCTAAATCTAGGATTATCCTATGGGAAACCAATAATTTTTAAATAAATAAACAACCTTATGAACTGAAACATCTAAGTAATAAGAGGAAAAAAAATCAACTGAGATTCTGCTAGTAGTGGTGAGCGAAAACAGATAAGCCTGCCGGCATAAAGCTGGCTATAATATATAATTTAATTATGAATAATTGATTTCTTCCCTGGTATTGTATAAATGCTTTGGGATTAATGAAATTTCTGGAAGTGAAATATACCAAAGAGGGTGATAGTCCCGTAATAATTAAATTATAATTTGTTCATTCATTATTTTTGTAATGGGTAATAATAACAAATAATTATGCTCTAAGCATAATCTATATAAAAAAAGTAAGATGGAAGATAATCTGTCTGAATAAGGGGAACCATCCTCTAAGGCTAAATATGAATCATTGAGCGATAGTGAATAGTACCGTGAGGGAAACGTTGAAAAGCAAGTAGATAACTGGTGAAATAGATCCTGAATCAATAATCTTATAAGCAGTCGGAGTATGAAAAAAATAAAATAGTATGACGACGTACCTTTTGCATCATGGGTCAGCGAGTTTATAGGTAGTGCAAGTAAATTTGATGAAATAAGAAATTTCTTATAATAATTAAATACTTAGTGAAAGCGATCATAAATTATTTATTAATTTATGAGGAAAGTACTATATATAAGACCCGAAACCAGGTGATCTTACCATGGCCAGGTGTAAGACCGAACCAACTACTGTTGCAATAGTACTGGATGAGCTGTGGTAGGGAGTGAAAGGCTAATCTTACCTGGAGATAGCTGGTATTCTGCGAAACCTATTTAGGTAGGATCTATATTTGAATTATAGCAAGTAGTGCTCTGCTTTTAGCAATCCATTTGTTATTATGACAAATGGGATTGTATTTTTAATACAATTTATATTTAATGGGGGGATTATTATGATTCTATCCACTGAAGGCAATCAAACCAATGGTTATAAATTCAAGATATAGGGTCAGACTATGGGTGCTAAGGCCGATAGTCGAATGGGGAAGAGCCCAGAATAGTAACTAAGGTCCCTAAATAAATACTAAGTGAATATAAGGTAGTGTCGTATAGAAAACATCCATTATGTAGGCTTGGAGGCAGCAATCATTTAGAGAAAGCGTAAATGCTCAATGGTCTTTTTTAATATATGATGCACCGATAATTTAACGGGTCTAAAGTATTTTACCGATGTTCTATCTGCAAAATAATATTAATAATTTACCTAACCTTCGGGATAGGCCTTATTTGTTAATCAAATAAGGTGGTTCCTAGTGAACCATTATAAAAATTTGCTGGGTAGCAGAACATACTATAAATGGAATGAAGGGTATTTTTTAATTACCTTGACATAATAGTAGAGATTATGCTGACATGAGTAACGCAAAAGCATTAAAATATGCTTCACCGAATGCCTAAGGGTTCCATAGAAAAATTAAATTGCTATGGGTTAAACGGTCTCTAAGAATATAAGCGAAAGCTTTGATTGATGAGGAATTTATTATAAATATATTTAATAGAGAATAAATTAATTAAAGATTGATTTATTTTTTTTATTTATACAGGAAAAAATAATATAAAATATACCGTACTCTAAACCGACACTGGTAGGCAGGTAGAATATACTAAGGTGTTGAGAGAACTCTCCTGAAGGAACTAGGCAAAATAACTCTGTAATTTCGAAAGAAAGAGTGGCTATTGAATTATATAATTTAATAGCTGGCACATAAATGTGAGGTACGACTGTTTACTAAAAACACAGCACTTTGCCAACATAATAATGGATGTATAAAGTGTGATACCTGCTCAATGCCAAACGTATAAATTTTTTGGTTTAACGATCAAAAATTAAACATTGGTCAATAGCGGCTGTAACTATGACAGTCCTAAGGTAGCGAAATACCTAGTCGGATAATTGCCGACGTGCATGAATGGTTTAACGATACTTCAACT